>OLHA01000060.1_pt1 | contig 62785 bp, 58 predicted proteins | sample 1605961 | NCBI WGS metagenome assembly OLHA01 (sample SAMN03283288) | human gut metagenome | biome: human-associated habitat; material: feces | host: Homo sapiens | place: Peru | collected 2012
GAAGAAATGTGGGAAGATGGTAAGGAATACTATTATTCTCTGCGTGAGCATTACAATGATAAGCTGATGAAAGCAGAATATGATGTGGAATTGGCTGCGTTGTTTGTCTTTATCAATAAGCATTGTTTTAATGGCTTGTATCGGGTAAATGGAAAAGGTTTGTTTAATGTTCCGTATAACAATAGTCGTAGGGCTTCAGTAGATGAAGAGGTTATTATGGCTACTTCAAAGTACTTGCAGGGAGTAACCATTATAGATGGTGATTTTGAACAGGCTTGTAAGAATGCAAAGAAAGGCGATTTTGTATTTATAGACAGTCCGTATGCACCTTTGAATCCTACATCCTTTGAATCTTACACAAAAGAAGGTTTTGATATAGAAAGTCACAAGCGATTAGCGAAACTTTATGATGAATTAACTGCCAGAGGCTGCTACTGTATGCTCACGAATCATAATACGGAGTTGATAAATGAGTTGTATGGAAATAAGGATTATAAGATAGATGTTGTAAGCGTAAAGCGTATGATTAATTCAGATGCTTCTAACCGAGTTGGCGAAGAAGTGATTATATGCAATTATTAAATGGGGACACAAGGAGACATATAATGGATAACTTATTTACTAAAAAAGTGCCATTATACTTTGAGACGGATGAATCACAGTTGGTTGTAGGTGATTCATTTAAAATTCTAACAAAAATGGAACCAGAATCAGTGGATATGATATTTGCTGATCCACCTTATTTTTTAAGTAATGATGGGATTACATGTAAAGGTGGAAAGATGGTTTCAGTAAATAAAGGCTCATGGGATAAGCTTTCAGAAGGCGGAACCAGTGTCGAAGAAAAACATAAGTTTAACAGAAAGTGGATTAGGTTATGTAAGAGAGTACTAAAGCCAAATGGCACAATATGGATATCAGGAACATTACACAATATATATTCGATTGGTATGGCATTGGAGCAGGAAGGCTTCAAGATAATCAATAATATTACATGGCAGAAAACAAATCCACCACCAAACTTAGCATGTCGATGCTTCACACATTCTACCGAGACTATCTTATGGGCAAGGAAGAATGAAAAGAAGTCTCGGCATTTTTTTAATTATCAGAAAATGAAAGAAATGAATGGTGGCAAGCAGATGAAGGATGTGTGGACGGGTGCGCTGACGAAACCTTCTGAGAAAACAGAAGGCAAGCATCCCACGCAGAAACCGGAATATTTGCTTGAAAGAATTGTATTGGCATCTACGGAAGTGGGACAGGTTATATTAGATCCGTTCTGTGGTTCAGGAACTACTGGGGTAGAGGCAGTCAAATATGGACGAAAGTTTATAGGAATAGATGTAAGTGAAGAATATATGGAAATATCTAAAAAAAGATTGGAGAAGGTACTAAATGACAGATAGAAATTTTGATGAATGGCTGAGCAAATTCAGACCAAGTATTTCAAGCTATGATTATTACATAGATTTTGAAAAGGTAATCAAGAATGTTGATGAAATCAAGGTAGAACTCAACATTTTGAATTCATTAATTGGATCAAAGAATATAGAAGATGAGTTTGAAAGGATAGTGATAAGATATCCAGAAACATTAAAATGTATACCATTGTTACTTGCAGTCAGGGGGAACGAAATATACGCACAGGATGAAGATGGGGCATTTTTATACAATTTCAAAACTATGAACTACGAGGTAGAGCAATACAAGGTATTTATGAGGAAAACAGGATTGTTTGATATGATAGCAAATCATCTTGTAAATAATCTGGTAGATTATGCATTGGGGATTGAAACTGGTTTAGATTCTAATGGGCGTAAAAATCGTGGTGGCCATCTAATGGAAAATTTAGTAGAAAGTTATATTAGAAAAGCTGGTATAAAAGAATATTATAAGGAAATGTATATATCTGAAATTGAAAATAAATGGAATTTAGATCTTTCTAGTATAAGTGGTAATAATGTTTCTACTAAAAGATTTGATTTTGTAATTAAAACTGATAATCAGGTGTATGTAATTGAAACAAATTTTTATTCAAGTCAAGGTTCTAAATTAAATGAAACTGCTAGAAGTTATAAAATGTTAGCTGAAGAAGCAAAAAACGTTAATGGATTAACGTTTATATGGTTTACTGATGGTACTGGATGGAAGAATGCTAGAAAGAATTTAGAAGAAACATTTAATGAACTTGAAACATTATATAATATTAATGATTTAGAAAATGGAATATTGGATAAAATAATAAAATAAATAAGACTAGAAATAGTCTTTTAATTTGTTATTTACATAGACCCCCCTAGGGTGTATAATATTTTTGGTGATTTAAATGAGAGAAGAGTGTAAAAATTGTGGTATGTGTATGAATTCATTTCATAGAACTGAAAAAGAAACTCAAGATTTAATAAAAAGACTTAATGTTATTGAAGGTCAAATTAAAGGTGTTAGGCAAATGCTTGAGAGTGAACGTAAATGTGAAGATGTGTTAATACAAGTATCAGCAATAACTAAATCATTACAAAGTTTTGGTAATACATTATTAAAAAGTCATTTAGAGACATGTGTTACTAAAAAAATATTAAAGGGTGAAAATAAAGCTATAGATGAAGCTATGGATTTATTTAAGAAATTATATTAGAGGTGGAATATGCTAGAGATTAAAAATATAAATGTTAAAATTAAAGATTCTGATAAACATATAATAAATGGACTTTCTCTAGATATTAAAGATGGGGAAGTACATGCGATTATGGGACCTAATGGTACTGGTAAAAGTACATTATCTAAAGTAATAATGGGTAACTATAAATATGAGCTTACAGATGGAGATATATTATTTAATGGTGAAAGTCTTAAAAATTTAGAAGTAAATGAAAGAGCTAAAAGAGGAATATTCTTAGCTATGCAAGATCCTACTGTAGTAGATGGTGTTACTAATAGTGAATTTTTAAAGACTGCTAGTAGAGAAATAACTGGTGAAAATATTGATTACTTTAAATTTCTTGATGAAGTTAATAAATCAATAGAAGACTTAGAATTTGATAAAGATATGTTATATCGTCATTTAAATAAAGGCTTTTCTGGTGGTGAAAAGAAAAAAAATGAAGTATTACAAATAAAGATGTTAAAACCTAAGTTCATAATACTCGATGAAATAGATAGTGGACTAGATGTAGATAGTCTTAGAATAGTGTGTGAAAATATTAATAAATATAGAGAAGAACATAAAGACACTTCAGTACTTATAATTACCCATTATCCTAGAATATTAGAATATATTAATCCAGATTATGTTCATATTATGAATAATGGTAAGATTGTTAAAACAGGAAATATGGATTTAGCATTTGATACAGAGAAACATGGATATCATGAAAGAGGATAATCATGGGAACAGTGAATATAAATGAAAATAAAGAATTATATTTATTTGATAAAAGTAATCAATGTAGAACTTATAATGTAAGTAAAAATACTAAATTAGTTGTATATCAATATGGAATAAATATAGATAATGATATAGTTATTAACTTAAATGGAGAAAATGCAGAAATAGAATATCACTATAGTACTGTTAATTACGATGATCATAAATATAAAATAGTTGTTAATCATAATAGTGAAAAAACTATAAGTAATATATATAATCATGGAGTTAATGTAAATGATAGTAAATTAGATTTTGATATAACTGGTTATGTACCAAATAAAAGTGATAAAAGTGAATGTAATCAAAAGAATCAAATACTTAATATTAGAGATGGTAAAAGTACTATACTTCCTAAATTATTAATAGATAATTACGATGTAGTAAGTTCTCACTCTGCATACATTGGTAAATTTAAAGATGAGATACTTTTCTATTTAATGAGTAGAGGTATTAGTGAGAAAGTAAGTTATGACTTATTAATTAAAAGTTTTCTAATTAATGGTTGTGAAAAGAAAGAAATAATAGAAGAGTTAGAAAAAGAAATAGATAAGATTTGAGGTGAAGTATGAATAGAGAAGATTTTCCAGCAATAGATGAGAATTTAATATATTTTGATAATAGTGCTACTTCATTAAAACCTAAATGTGTCATTGATAAGATGGTAGAATACTATAGTAAATATACTTCTAATATACATAGAGGTGACTATAATAATGCGATTCGTACTAATAAAGAGTATGATGAAACAAGAGATGTTGTTAAAGATTTTATTCATGCTAAAAATAGTGATGAAATAGTTTTTACTAGCGGAACAACTGATTCTATGAATACTATAGTTTTCGGATACTTTAAAAATATACTTAAGAAAGATGATGAAGTATTAATTACTAAGAGTGAACATGCATCTAATGTACTTCCTTGGTTTGTACTTGAAAAGATGGGTAAATGTACTGTTAAATACATACCACTTAATGAGAATCATGAAGTAACTTTAGATAATGTTAAGTCTTCAATAACTAAAAATACTAAAGTAATAAGTATTGCTCATGTATCTAATGTAATAGGGGATGTACGTGATATAGAAGGCATTGGTGCGATAGCAAAAGAAAATAATTTATATTTTGTTGTTGATGCTGCTCAAAGTGTATCTCATATAAATATAGATGTTGTTAAAAGTAATGTGTCTTTTTTAGCGTTTAGTGGACATAAGATGTGTGGTCCTACTGGAGTAGGTGTTCTATATGGAAAGGGTGACTATTTAAAAGATTTAGTACCACTTAAGTATGGTGGAGGGATGAATGAAAGTTTTGAAAGTGATAAATGTTATGTACTTAAAAGTTATCCAACTAATCTTGAAGCAGGAACTCCTCCTATAGCTGAAGTAATAGGTCTTAAGGAAGCAATTAACTATGTAACAAAGATTGGTGTAGATAATATTCATAAACATGAATTAGAGCTTAAAAAGTACTTAATATCTAAGATAGAAAATATGGATAATATAATTATCTATAATAAGAATAGTAAAAGTGGAATAGTTACATTTAATATAAAAGATGTTTTTGCTCAAGATACGTCTATATATCTAAATACATATGGTATAGCTATAAGAGCAGGAAATCATTGTGCTAAGATATTAAAAGATGAAATAGATATTAAAAATACATGTAGAATTAGTTTCTATATTTATAATACATTTGAAGAAGTAGATAAATTAGTAGAAGCACTTAAAAATAGTGATAAATTATATGATGTGGTGATATAGATGAATAAAGAAATTAAAAGAGAGATAATACTTGATAATTATCAAAATCCTGTTAACAGGGGACTTGTAGATGATAAAAGTTATATTCTTAAAAATACTAATAGTGATTCATGTATAGATAATATAGATTTAATGTTAAAGATAGTAGATGATAAAATAGTGGATGCTAGATTTGATGGTGAAGCATGTGCGATATGTACTTCTGCTGTTAGTATAATGATTAAGAAAGTTATTGGTAAAACAATAAGTGAAGCAGAACAAATAATAACTAATTATCAAAATATGATTAATGAGAAAGAATATGATAAAGATTTACTTGGAGAGTTAAATGTATATGATGAAATATATTTACAACCTAATCGTAAGAATTGTGCATTACTTCCAAGTAAAGCAATTATTAATATAATTAAAATATACGAAGATAAATAGAAAGAAGAGAATGTATGGAAATAGTAGGTTTAACAAAAGAAAATGTACTTAAGATTTCTAGTATAAAAAAAGAAGAAGATTGGATTCGTGACTTTAGACTTAAAGGCTACGAAAGCTTTATGAAACAAGATAATCCTTCTTTTGGTCCTGATGTTAAATTAGATTATGATAAAATAGTTTATTATAAAAGTAATGATGTAGATAAAAAGATAGAGAGTGACTGGAATAATGTTCTTAAACCTGTTGTTGATGAACTTGATGATTTAGGTGTACTTGAGAGTGAAAAACATTTAGGTGGTATGGGAGTACAATATGAAAGTGAAGTAATCTACCATAATATGTTAGAAGAACTTGAAAATAAGAATGTTATATTTACATCTATTGAAACTGCGATGAAGGAACACAAGGATATAGTAGAAAAGTACTTTGGTAAGATTGTTAATATGAATGAAAATAAATTTGCTGCTTTAAATAGTGCTGTGTTTAGTGGTGGTAGTTTTATTTATATACCAAAGAATACTCATTTAGATAGGCCTCTTCAAAGTTATTTTAGAATTAATAGTAAGAACATGGGTCAATTTGAAAGAACTTTAATAATAGTAGATGATAACTCAAGCCTTCATTATGTTGAAGGATGTACTGCTCCTACATATAGTGAGTCTTCACTTCATGCAGCAGTTGTAGAAATATATGTTGGAAAGAATAGTAAATGTAGATATTCAACTATTCAAAACTGGGCTACTAATGTATATAATTTAGTTACTAAAAGAGCATTAGTTGATGAAGGCGGACTAATGGAATGGATAGATGGTAATATTGGTTCTAAGATTACTATGAAGTATCCATGCTGTGTTTTAAAGGGAGATAACTCAAGTGGTACATGTATTACTATTGGAGTTGCTAAAGAAGGGCAAATACAAGATACTGGTGCTCGTATGATTCATATAGGTAAAAATACTAAAAGTAATATAGTATCTAAAAGTATAGCTAGTAATGGTGGTAACTCTACATATAGAGGTAAAGTTGATATAAAGAAAACAGCAGAGAATAGTGAAGCCATGGTTAAATGTGATACTTTAATACTAGATGGTATTTCTAAGAGTGATACTATACCTGTTAATACATGTAACAATATAACATCAAATATTGAACACGAAGCAACTGTTTCTAAGATAAGCGATGAAGTACTTTTCTATTTAATGAGTAGAGGACTTAGTGAAGAAAAAGCAACTGAGCTAATAGTTCTTGGATTCTTAGATAGATTTAGAAGTGAGCTACCTATGGAATATGCTGTTGAATTAAATCAATTAATTAAAAATAATTTACATTTGTAAAATAAAAGGAGTTAAGAAATTCTTAACTCTTTTTCTATGCTTGTGGTTCAGTTGGAGTAGTTGGTTCTGTTGGTGTTGTTGGTTCAGTTGGTGTAACAGGTGCAACTACTTGTTTTTTAACATATATTGTTAAACTACTTAATTGATCTATCATTGTATCAACATGTTCTTTTTGACTATGGAATTTATAATCTCCCCAGCTATCTAGTGATACTTCTTTATTTGTACTATAATCTATAAATTTAAGTTTAAGTTTATTTTTACTTGCATATGATTTTATATTTGCTACAGAGTAACTAGATAGATTTTTAAGTGTATTTACCGTTGGAGTAGTGTATTTACCTTGTCCAATTAAAGTATCTTCATATAGTTTATTTAAGTCAAATGAAGCAGCTTTAACAAGTTCAGTTTTAGATTTACCTAGGTTAGCTTTTATTTCTTTTTTGATATCATCTATACTTCCTTGATATGGAACTTGTACTGCTGGATAACCTTTAGATGATGGCTCATATATTTTTCCCCAAACATTGTATGTTTTAAGTTGCATTCTTTGTAGATTAACTAGGTTAGCACTATCATTTATTACGATTGATTTAGCTAAGCTATAAAGTGATAATACGTCTTTAGTAGTTATATTTGTTTGGAAGTTTGGTTTAATCTTTTCAAGTATTGAAATTGCTTGATTTGGATCTGTTAGTTTAGTAGCAGCGTTGGCAACTCCCATTATGATTTTCATTTGATTTTTGCCTCTGACAAAATCATTTCTTTTTCCTTTGTTCCATTCATCACTACAGTGTTTTGGCCATCCATGTCTATTTCTAGCAAGGGCTAGAGCTTGTTCACCATTTAAGTGTTGTTTACCTTGTTTTACATATATTGTATTATTTCCCCATTTTCTTGAACTGTTTTGTTCACAAAATGAATATGGAACATCAACATCTATTCCTCCGACTGCATCTACTAAAGATACAACACCTTTGAAATTAATTTTAGCATAGTAGTCAATATCTACATCAAATAGTTTTTCTATTGTTTTAACTGCACAAGTTGAAGAACTTCCCCAAGTAGTAGTATTTATCCTTCTATAACTTCCATTTGAACATGCTGTTTTAATGTAAGTATCTCTTGGTACTGAAGTTATTGTTGCTCTTAAAGTTGATGGGTTAAATGTAGCAAGTAGAAGAACGTCTCCATTGTATCCAGAAGTAACACCATCTTTAGATGAGTCAACACCTATAAATAACATTGTGAATGGCTTATCTAATGAAGCAGTTTCACTTTTAATATTTTCTTCGTTTGATTCGTATACTTTAGAACCTTCTAGTAATACTTTAGTATCACTTTCAATATTTTCATATCCTTCTAGACTATAGAACATATCTACATAGTTACGACTGAAGAATGCAGCATCTATTTCTTTATTAGATAGGGCGTGTAATAGTTCAATAGTTGAATCATATTCTTTTATTGTATTTGATGAATCTAAACTATATTTTTTAATTAATTCTTTAGGAAGTATATTTCCTTCGATATCTTTAGAATCACTTACTATACCAATTGTTTTCTTTCTTAAATCTTTTTGTGTATTTAATGATTTATCATATGTTACTAAAGAACTATAATAAGTATTTTTAGTATCACTATATGCATCAATTGATTTATATATTTTAGTTAAGTAATAATATCCAGCAAATTCAACTCCGATTATTAAGATTGTTAATACTGTTGGTATTACGAATGATTTCATAGTTTTTTTCTTTATACTTCTAAGTAGTAGATAACTTAAGAATAAGAAGAAATATACAAGTATGATTACACCATATATTCTATAGAATGTTTCTACTCCTTCATAAAGTATTAAAGAGTAGGTGAAGAAGCAAAGACTAATTAATTCTATTAATAAAAGTAATAATGTTGCTAATGTTTTTAATATTTTTTTCTTTCTCATGTTTAACACTTCTTTCTAATTATTTTTTCTTTTTATCTTTTTTCTTTCTTTTTGGTTTATTTTCTTCTTTTGTTTCTTCGTTTGATTCTTCTTTTACTTCTTCGTTTTCACTTTCATTTGATTCTTTTTCTTGTTCTATCTTTTCAGCTACTTCTTTTTCTTTTATTTCTTTTTGTCTTTCTTCAAGTTCTTTTTGTTCCATCATCATTTTATGTAATCTTTTTCTTTTTTTAGTATGTCTTATTTTAGATATAAGTATGCATATTAGGATGAAGAATACTAATACTGTTTCTCCTGTAAGAAGAAGTATCATTTTTTCATATTTATTTATTTTTTCTTGTAATGGTTTTAATGTTTCATCTGTATAAGTTATAACAGTATTTGTTTTTTTATCATATGTGTAATAGTCATTTGTACCATTATTCATATTTTGTGCATGTATAATAGCGTAATCACTATTATCTAGTACTAAAGCATCAAACTCAATATCATTTATAGTTATTTTAGATAATTTATAATTATCAATTTCTCTATCTATTGATAATGGATAAAGTTTAAGCTGATCAAGTTTGATTTCTTTATATTCACTAAATGTGTTAGTTTCACTATCATATAAGAATAATGAAATATCTCCATCAGTGTTTTTAAGTCCAACTAAAGTAAAATTATTTACTTCATTATAGAAAGCTGGAACTTTTTGATCATTTATTGTTATTTCTTTCTTTTCATAATCTTCTGGTTTAGTAAGATTACTTTCTCTTTTAACAATTGTATAGTCTTTATCATTTATTTTTGCTGTTATTGGATTTGGATCTGTTACATTAACTAATATGTTGTATTTTTTTACGGAGCCATTTTCTGCTTCAACTGTTATAGTGAATTTATTTTCTCCTTCAGTTACTTTGAATGTTCCAGTTCCTGAAAGACTTGCTTTTGAATCAGATAGGGCAGCATTTATTTTGATTTCAGTTGTATTGCTTTCAGCAGTAACTTTATAGTCGGTTGTATCTTTATTGAATGATGGTTCTAGCTTTAGACCATCTATACTTAAACTTTTAAGATTGTTATCTTTTGAATAACTTGCTTCTAATTCTGCTTGTGTTATTACTTTAACTGTTTTAGAATTAGTAGTTACTTTAATTGCTGATTCGTTTTTATATGAAAATGCTCCAGCTGCTTTAACTGTTATATTTCCGCTTCCTTTTGCTATTGCCTTTAGCGTCCATGTTTTTGTTTTTTGATTTTCTCCTGATTCACTAAAGAAGAAAATATTTCCACCGCTTACTAATTTAAATTTTTTTGTATCATAGCTAAGTGTCCATTGCCATGAACCTAAATCTGAGCCTGAGATTTTTGTTGTTACTGTGAATGTATTTCCAACTACAACTCGACTTTTATTTGTAGTTACTTTTACATTTGCCGAAGCTGCATCTACTGTTATTGTAAAGAGTAGTGATACTATCAATATAGATAGTGATTTTAATATTTTATTCATTTTTCCTCCTATAATTTTTTATCTCCATTAATATGTTTTCTAACTTGTAAAAGATCAAGTATTGTTACTTTTCCATCTCCTGAAGTATCTCCTTTCACTACAAGTGTGAATGTTTTGGACTCAAGTAGAGTAGAGATTGTTACTTTATAATCTGTTCCTAAAATATCTGTATCTTTAATTTCTATTCCTTTTGAATTTTTAATTGTAACATTTCTTGCACCAGAAGTAATTATTGATGATTTTATAACACTAGCTTTTGTTTCTGGTCTAATTCCAACTATATAATTGTTTTTTATATTTAAGTTACTTTTTTCAAGTACCATACTTACTGTAGTAGGGTCATCAACTTTGTTAATTGTTACTATATATTTCTTTTCTTCGCCAGCTTCGCTAGTTACTGTTATTGTTACGTCGTTTTCATCATCTTCTAGTTTTGTTTCTCCAGTTCCTGATATAGTTGCTTTTGCGCTTTGAGTTTTAGCTTCTACTGTTGCTGTCGTTAGTTCTTTTGGAACATAAACATCGTATGTAAGTATATCTTCATCGAATGATGGTGTTAGTGCATATCCAACTACGTTTAGTGATGCTAAATTATTATTTGTGTCACCACTTTTTGGTAGAGAAGTGTATTCTGGAAGAGTACCATCTTTATATATAGGAATATCGAATGTAAATTTTGAATTTAATAAATTTTCTTTTTTATATGAGTTATATGCTGAAGATCCTTCTGTTGCTGGTGCTTGAATATTTGTCATGTATTGATTTGCATAAGGGCTTTCAGCTTTAGGACCAATGTTGAATTTTTGATAGAATATTGTTTGTTGTCCTCTAGTAACATAGTTTTTAGCAAGTGTGCCACTTCCTTCTTTAATAGCAGTTTCAATGTTATTCCATGGCTCTCCATTTCTGCTTATTAGTTTAGCAGCGTAGGCAAGACCTCTTGTTACTGCTGAATATTTAACTCCATCTATAGTTGTTTCATAAGCTCCTATATTGAAGAAGTTATAGTATCCACTATATGTTTTACCTTTCCATGTGAATTTTCCACCATCAGTTGATGCGCTTCCATTAGCTCCAACTTCTAATCTAATTCTACTAGCTACATGTATTGGGCTTATACCTAATGATTTAGCTGCATTGTACATTGGAATTGTATATTTATCATCTCCAAGTTTACCACTTCCAAATATTGCTTTAATAAGAGTAGGGTATTCTTTATCTAAATTCTTATCATAATCTAACTTTTCAAACATAAATATTCTATTTTCTGTAAGCCAGTTTCGTGGATCCATATAGAAGGCTATAACACCTTTGTTAACTCTAAACCATGATTTTCCTTCAGCTGGAGTAGAAGAGGTTCTATAGTTATCATTCTTTGTTTGCATATAACATTTTCCAGCTTCTTTATCTACTGAAGTAACAAAACTTCTATTATTTTTATCTGCATTGAATACCCAGTTTGGATATTTTTTATGTAGATATGTTAAATATGGGATATAACTATCTGGGAATCCTTTATTTTTTAATTCTTTTGCATATTTTTCATCAGTAGCAGTTATATCGCTTTTCTTAACAATATAGTCTTTACTCATGTATCCTTCTTTTTCACCATAGTATTTGATTTTATAGAAGTTTCCACTAGAACCTAATATCGTTACATTTGCTCCGAGTGTTAGAGTTTCTATAACTGTTCCTTTTGAAGAAGCAGTTTTTCTTACTGATACATTGTTTCCAGTAACTCTTGCTGTCCAATCTATAACATTTATTCCAGTGTATGTATTATTTAAGAAAGTTACATATTTACTACATACATATCCTGTTTTTTCATTATGAATAACTTTTAACCATTTTTCACTACAACCAGTACCACTATATAGTGTTTTATCAACTACTGAAATTGAAGTCCCTGCATTTACTGTAACTATTGCTGAATTATTGGTACCCGGTCCTGTTCTAATTCTTACTGTGTTTCCATTTATCTCTGCATCAAAAGAGGCATTTATATTCAATGGTACACAAAGAAATGTTAGTAGAAAAAATATAGTTATATAATATCTTTTTTTCATGTGTACTCCTTTACATTCTTAATTATCATTATAATTATAACAAATTACGACATATTTTTCATTAAAAACGAGGAATTTTACATAAATAGGTAATAAAAAAACTAAATAATTTTGATTTATTTAGTTTTAGTGATTATTGTCTTTCTGAAAAAGCATCTATAACTAGTTTTCCATTATATTCTTTTAATGTGAATTTGTATGTTTCATTACTTGTTTCATCATTATAACTATAACTTGTTTTAATTTCTGCTTCGTATGATAAATCTTTGGTTTTAGAAACTTTAAGTATTTCTATATCAGGGTAATCACCACCACCTTGACTTTTAATTAGCATTCCATTTTTATTTTTAGAAATTCCTATATTTTTAGTGTATTCTTTTTCAAAGAAACTTTCTGATACATAATTTAACATAACACTCTTATAGTCATCATATTTAACGTTAGTTGTAACCATTTCTGTTGTTTCATCAAAGCTATCTTTAGATTCATCATATCCAATATTTAAGTATCCTAAAATTCCATCGACATGAGCCATAGAGTCCATATCTAAAAATCTTTTAAATATTTTTGTTACATCTTCTATAGATGGGTCTTTAGTATCAACATTATCATATGTGTTTGTTTTACTACTTGAGAAACTATCAATAACTAACTTTTCATTTTGTTTTTTAACAGTAAATTCTCTTGTACCTTTGTATGTTACGTCATTTTCATTAGTTTCTGTTATTGATGCGATGTAAGAGTTATCTTCTTTTTCGATTATTCCAGTAACTTTATAAGTTATTTCATAGTCTCTATTATTTGGTTTGATTACAAAACCATCTTCACTTTTAGTAAAACCAATATTACTTGTATATTCTCTTTCAAAGAATTCCTCTGTTACATAATTTAACATGGCATTTTTATAGTCATCATATTTAACATTAGTTATAATATTATCTTCGTAGTCTACGTCTTTGTTTTTATCATATCCGATGTTAAGTAATTCTAATACAGTTCCTTTATAAGCAGAAGTATCAATCTTTAGAAAATTTTCAAATAAAGTTTGTATTTCATTAGTTTCATTAGGTTTTATATCTTCATTTTGCTTGCTATTTATTCTATAAATATATATACCTCCTAGTAGAATTATTATTGCGAAAATAATGAGTAGTATAGTTTGAAAGTATAACTTTTTCTTTTCTTCCATTTTTATTCTCCTTATGATTAAATTTTATCATTTATGATATTTATATACAATTCTTTTTTGTATTTTACTAATTTTATTGAAAAAAATGTGATTATTAGTTTATAATAACTATTAGGGAGTTGAAATTTATGGATTTTAATGTTAATGGGCATAATATATTTATAATTGTTTCAGTATGCTTTTTAGCTTCTTTAATATTTGTTCAAATGATGAAGAAAGTGGCTATATTTTTAAAAATTTTGGATATACCTAATGATCCTAGAAAGATTCAAGAACATCCAGTACCTTTATTAGGAGGACTTGGAATATTCTTTGCGTTTTTACTTGGATATATGTTATTTGCACCTAAGAATAACTTGATGATAGCAGTTCTTATTGGTTCGTTTTTAATTATGCTTTTAGGACTTTTTGATGATATGACTAAGAGTGAAACACCAATGCCAAATAAATATAAGGTTTTAGTTCAATTAACTGTTGCTGCGATAGTTGTATTTTATGGAGGACTTGAACTTACTAAGGTTACTATGTTTGGTATAACTATTAAATTTAGTTCAGTACCTTTTTTACCAGAATTAATTTCTATGCTTATAATAGTTGCTACAATAAATGCTATTAATTTAATAGATGGGTTAGATGGACTTTGTGCTGGTATTTCGTCAATATATTTCTTGACTATTTCTATTATAGGATTTATATTAAATAAATTTGGTGGTTTAGATATAATACTTTCACTAATTATGTTAGGTTCAACACTTGGATATTTAGTGCACAATTTTCCACCAGCTAGAATATATCAAGGAGATGCTGGAAGTACATTCTTAGGATTTATGATATCAGTAATATTCTTACTTGGATTTAAAACTACAACACTAACATCTTTAATTATTCCATTATTAATATTAGCTATTCCAATTATGGATACATTATTTGCTATTATTAGAAGAAAACTTAAAGGACAAAGTATTGATCATGCTGATAAAGAGCATTTACATCACCAATTACTTAAACATTTTTCTAAAAAGAGTTCATTACTAGTTATATATGCTATTAATATAATGTTCTCAGTTACAACAATTTTCTATGTTTTAGGTGATAAAAAGATCGTAGCATTCTGTTATGTAATACTTATGTTTATAGTTTTATATTTTGTTCTTAAAACTAATATAGTATTTGATTGGTCTAAACCAAAAGAAAAAGGAAAGAAGAAATAAACTCCATTTTGGAGTTTTTTTGTTAATATAATGTAAATTTTTATTAATATTTACTATTAATTAACGTTTTTCATCATCAAATTTTGAAATATAGTTAAATTTTGTTATAATTGTTTTAGAGGTGAATAGATGAAAGTAGGTGTACTTGGTGCTGGTGCTTTTGGTTTGGCACTTTCACATATTCTAGTAAAAAATAATGTTACTGTTGAAATGTGGACTCATAGTGAAGATGAAGCAAAGGCTTTAGATAAAACAAGAACAAGTAAAAAATTAAATGGATATAAAATTCCAAAAGAAATAAAATTTACAACTAATTTAGAAGAAATAGTTGATGGAAAAGATTTAATAGTAATGGCCATTCCAGCTTTTGCGTTTGAAGATGTTACAAAACAACTTACTAAATACATTAAGAAGAAACAACCTGTGTTGATTGCTACTAAAGGTATTCAACAAAATACATGTTTATTTTTAAATGATGTATTTTCTAAATATTTGAAGAATAGTGTAGCTGTTATATCAGGACCAACTTTTGCAGTTGATATGATTAAAGATGCTCCTATTGGTTTTAGTATGGCAACTAAAAGTCATAAAACTGAAATGATTATTCGTAAGTGCTTTGAAAATTCAACTACTAAATTTAGAAGAACTAGAGATATTACTGGTATAGAAATATGTGGTAGTATTAAGAATGTTATGGCTATTGCTAGTGGTATGTTAGAAGGTATGGGAGTAACTGATTCAACAAGAGCATTATTTCTAACTGAAAGCATGAATGATATAAAAGAATTAATTGATGCTTTAGGTGGTAAAAAGAAGTCAATATTATCTTTTGCTGGGTTTGGAGATATTCTTATGACATGTACTAGTAAAAACTCTAGAAACTTTAGTTTTGGTTATTTAATTGGTAGTGGAGCTAGTAAAGAAGAGATAGATAAATATTTAGCAAATACTACAGTTGAAGGTATGTATACGTTAAAATCTATTCACAAATTAGTTAGACGTAAAAAAGTTAAAATGCCTATAATAAATTTAATTCATGATATTATTGAAGGCAAAAAAGATAAAGAAGAAATGTTAAGATTTTTAATAAGTAAATAAAAAAATGTAAATATTATAATTACATTTTTTTGTTTATATTACCATTTTGATCAATATAATAGTAATTTGGTTGCATTTTATTTACATATATTTTTGTTGATTTACCAAAAGGATATTTTATATCTCTATTTTCTTTATCATTATTTGATACATATATTTCTTTAGAATTTAATAATATTAATTTATATTTTAATGATCTTTTTGATAAATCATTTTCTTTTTTATTGTCAGATATTTTATAAATATTTTTAATGTTATTTTTTTCTAAGTATTTTTTAACATTTCCTTCATTATCAAGATATGCTATTTTAGCATTCCTAAATTTAAAATTTGCAAGCATTGAAAGAAGTATTAATTCTAGTTGTTTTGGATGTTTTATTATCATATGTGTTATATGTATAATAAATCTATAAAATTTAATTAATATATTCTTTGTTATTGTTAGATTATTTTTTGTTATGTAAACATAATAATTTAATAATTTATATCTTAGATTACTTTTAGTTATTATTTTAAATTCTTTAATTCCGCAAATTGTAATTTTCTCGTTATTTACAAGAACTTTTATTTTATTTGTTTCGTCTTTTAGAATTCTAAATTCTATTGATTTCATTTCTGGTGCATAATTTTCAAAATTATTAAATTGTTGTATTTGAGCTTTCTTAATATCATAATTTAGATTTCTATTATTTGTTTTTATTTGAACATTTGCTATATTTAATATATTTTCTGGTAATTCTATTTTAACAATAAATTCATTATTATTATCTTGTATTTCATATAAATTAGTATATATATCATTTATATCACATACTTCTATATTTTTAAATAATAATTTATTATCTTTTATTTGATAATATTCATTTGTTTTATTATTATATTTTATATTTAATGCTTGCATTTTATCATAAAGTGACATTATTTTTTGTTCTAAAATAATATAATCATCAATTTCATCTAATAATGATTTTATTATATTATTATTTTCTTCTTTTTCATCTTTAGTCATTTTAGCATCAAATGATTTATTTATTCTTGACTGTAAGTGATACATTACAAAATATTCTGCATAAGGTATTGCTTTACCAAACATTTTTTTAGATAATTCCATTACAAATACATAAACTTCTTTTAATGTAAGAGTATACCAGTTCTTATTTAATGTTTGTGTTTGTATGGAAGAATTTCTTGTTTTTCTTTTTCTATATAAATAATTAGATGAAGCAATTGCTCCATATTTCATCTTTTTTCTTTTAAATAAAACTTCAGTCATGAATTTAGCATCTTCTGAATACTTAAGTTTTTCATCGAATGTTATATCTTTTATAGCTTCTCTTCTAATTAATGAAGCAGCAGCACTTAATTGAAGTAATTCATGCTCTTTTGTTATGTCTATTATTCTATCGCCTTTGTCAAATCTAAAATCTGTTATATGATATCCATGTGTTGCTTCAAAAAACTTTTGTCTAAATCCAACTACATCTATTTCAGGGTGATTATCTAACATTTCACATCCTTTTCTAAATGCATCTTTCTCAAACTTATCATCTGAATCGATAAAATTAATATATTCTCCAGTAGCTATCTTTATTCCTTCATTCCTTGCTGAAGAAACACCACCGTTTTCTTTTTTGATATATTTTATATTATCATATTTCTTTTTATATTTTAGACATATTTCTTCTTCATTATATGGACTTCCATCATTTATTAATATTAATTCTATATTTTCAAATCCTATTGTTTGATTTATTATACTTTTTATAGTTTCTTCAATATATTTTTCTACATTATATATTGGTATTATTACACTAATTTTATATTTTGACATACTTACTCCTTTTTGCTATTTCTTTTTTATTATAAAATATATATTAAAAAAAGTAAATTCAAGTTCTTTTATTTTGTTATTAATTTATGTTATACTTTTCATGGGAGATAAAAAATATGGATAGGTGTAGTGTAATTTCTTTAAAAGATATAAAAAAAATAAAATCAATTAATAGTGACTATGTAATTATTACTGATAAGGATTATGAGTTTAATTTTAATTTTAATAAAATAATTAATTTTATGAAGTATAACAATTATCAATTGTATGCTTTATGTCCTTATAATGGAAATCATAGATTAATAAAGAAATATGGTCTTGTCAATATAAATGATGGATATTTTAATTTTTATTTAGAATGTTTTATTATTAAGAAAAGTTTAATTGAAGAATGTAAATATGAGAATGAATATGGTATTCTTATGTATTTATATAATCATGCTACATATTATTATCAATCTTATGATAGATTAGATATTAATATTGTATATACTGATAAAAATAAGAATACTTTTTATATTGATAAAAATTGGTATTTGGATGATATGAAAACTATATGTGAACTTTCAAAAAAATGTAAAGGGAAGGGTATTAATTACCTATTTAATATGTATTTACTTAAACTTTCTTATAATATTAGACAGGTTGAAAATAGTATTATTAATGATAGTGAGTATAATGAATTTCTTAAATTATCACGTGAATTTTTAAATAATGTGGATGATATTTATATTAATACTGATAATGTAAAACTTAATATAAATATAAATAAGAATATAGTATATTACATACTTAATATTAAATATGAAAGCGTAAAGTATAAGTTAAGTGATGATTATATAAAATGTAAATATAATGTAGATAATGTTAAGTCTAATTCTATAGTGGTACATTGTATTAATTATAAGAAAGGTTATTTATATTTTGATTGCTCTTATGATAAAACATGTTTTGAATTATCAAATGTTAATATTTATGGAAATGATAAAAAAATAGATTACGATAAGACAGATATTTATATGGGAAATAAGATATTTGGTCGTGAATATTATAATGATGTTGTTTTCACTTTTAAAGTAAAATTAGAAGATAAAAATATAGTATTTAAAAATAAAGATAATGAAAAGATACATGTTTCTTTTGGAAATAATGTTTCTAGTAGACTTATCACTAATAGAAAGAATTTTTATTGGAATATAGAAAATAAATGTTTAAAGTGTAATGATAATGTAATTACAATAGGTAAAAAGAATACTTTCGTAAATGAAGTTAAATTCATTATAAGTGAGTTTAGACATAAGAAACTTAAAACTATTAAACCTTTTATAGTACGTACTTGTTATTTTTTAACTCATTCATTTTATAAGAATAAAGACATAATGGTAAGTTATGATAAACTTTATAAAGGCGGAGATTGTGGAGAATATATATTTAAATATATAAATGATAACACAAGTTCTAAAGCATATTATATTGTTAATAAAAATACTAATACTTATAATAAACTAATAAAGAATTATAAGAATATTCTAGTATATGGTAGTTTAAAATGTAAGATTATTTGCTTAAATGCTAAACATATTTTAGCAAGTGATTCACTCGCTGCTTCATTTTGTAGTTTTAATGGTTATATGAGAGATTATAATAAGAATCTATTTAATGCTGAAGTACATTGTATACAACATGGTGTTACTATGCAAAATATGTATCATAGACAAAATAGAATATTTGATAACAATAAATTATATTTTATATCATCTATTTATGAACAAAAGAACTTACTTAAAAAAGAATATGGATATAATAAAGAAAATTTAATATTTAGTGGCCTTGCTCGTTATGATGGACTTAAAAGTAATCCAAAAGGTGTAATTCTTATAATACCAACGTGGAGAGTAGATGTCGCTAGTAGTACATCAAGTGGTAAAGTAAGACCATATAATAATAACTTTAAATACACTAATTATTTTAAAGTATATAACAGTTTAATAAATAATAAACATATTATAGAAATGGCTCGTAAAAACAATTATAAGATTAAATTTTTAATACATCCAACATTAATATCTAATATTAAAGATTATGATAAGAATGATTATGTTGAAATAATACCATCAAATACAGTAGATTATGAAGATATATTAGTTGAATCTAATATTATGATAACAGATTATTCAGGAGTTCAATATGATTTTGCTTATATGAAAAAGCCAATAATTTATTATCATAATGATGATTTACCACCTTCATATGGTAATGGTGAAATGGATTATCAAAATATAGGATTTGGTGGTATAGCTAAGTGTGAAGAAGATGTTGTTAGCTTACTTATAGATATAATAAATTCTAATTGTAGATTAAATAAAAAGTATGATAAAAGAGTTAATGAATTCTTTAAATATTTAGATTACAATAATTGTAAAAGAATTTATGAAGCTATTAAGAAGTATGAAAGAGAGTGAGAAATATGCTTAAAAAAGTAATCAAATCTATTAAAGATGGTACTTTTTTTAAAAAAGTAAATAAGAAAATAAGATCAATATACTATAAAAGACTTACTAAAAAAAGTAATATCAAATTAGTTAATAATCAAGTTATGTTTATTACATTTCAAGGAGATTATACTTGTAATTCTAAAGCAATATGTGATTATATATTAAAAAATAAACTTAATTATAAAATTATATGGGTTATTCGTAGTGAAAAAGAAAATGATATAAAACAATTTCCACATGGAATTAAAGTAGTAAGTAGAGACTCAAACGAATTTTATTATGAATATGAAAGAAGTAAATTTATATTTGACAATTCTACTAATTTTGCATATATGAATTTATTCAAAAGAGAAGGTCAAATTGTTATTCAAACATGGCATGGTTCAATGGGATTCAAAAGAATAGATCCAAGCTCAGTTAGTGATAAAGACTGGTTAGAAAAAGCAATTTCTTCTGCGAATGCTGATGATTACATTATAACTAATAGTAAGTTCGAAGAAAATGTTTTTAGAGGAAGTTACTGGCCTAAAACTGAATTTTTAAAAGTAGGACATCCTAGAAATGATATTTTATTTAACAAAAATAATGAATTTTTAAATTATGATAAAAAAATAAGAAAGATGTATAATATCAAAAAAGATACTAAGATATGTTTATATGCACCTACATTTAGAAATAGTGATAGTATTAGTTGTTATGATTTAGATTATAATAGATTACATGAAGCACTAGTTAAAAGATTTAGTGGAGATTGGGTAATACTTGTAAGATATCATTTTAGACTTAAGAATACTAAAATACCTAAAAAGTATGAAAATACTGTTATTAATGTAACAAATTATCCTGATATGCAAGAATTATTATGTGTAACTGACTTTGGTATAACAGATTACTCAAGTTGGATATGTGATTATGTTATCACAAAAAGACCTGGATTCTTATATACAACTGATATTGAAAAGTATATTGATACTGAAAGAGGGTTTTATCATACATTAGATTATTATCCATTTCCAATATGTAAAAATAATGATGAATTATATAATAAGATTATTAATTTTGATGATAAAAAGTATTTAAAAGATGTAAACAGTTTTTTAAGAAAAGTAAATTGTTATGAAAAAGGTGATGCATCTAAAAAAGTTGTAGATAAGATGAATAAATTAATTAAGTAGATTTTTAATATTATATATGCTATTATAAGGTTAGGAGGTTTTTTTTATATGAAAAACGTAGCGGTTATATTCGCAGGTGGAACAGGAACTCGTATGGGAGTTAAAGATGTTCCAAAACAATTTTTAGAAGTAGGAGGAAAGCCAATTATCATTTACACACTTGAATATTTTCAAAATCATCCAGAAATTGATGAAATATATGTTGTATGTATTGAACCATGGATTGATTATTTGAAATTTCAACTTGAAAAGTATGGTATGTCAAAAGTAGTTTCAGTAGTACCTGGTGGTAAAACAGGTCAAGATTCAATTTATATTGGATTAAAAGAAGCAGAAAAGAATTGTAGTCCTGATGATGTTGTATTAATTCATGATGGCGTAAGACCATTTATTAGTCCTGAACTAATATCAAGAAATATCGCAGATACAAGACGCAATGGAAACTCTATTACATGTACTGGTTGTAATGAAACATTTATTATAAGTAAAGATACAGTTAATGTAGATTCAGTACCAGTAAGAAGAGAATCTTATAATGCTCAAGCACCTCAGGCATTTAGATTAGGTGAAATTATTGAAGCACATGAAACTATGAGAGCTAAAAATCCAGATTATATTGATGTTATTGATAGCTGTACATTGTTTAATATGCTAGGAAAGAAAACATATCTAACAGAAGGTGTTAGAGGTAATACTAAAATTACTAATCCAGTTGATTTATATATCTTTGAAGCATGGTTAGAATTTAAAAATAATGGTGGTAAAGCTAAAGGAATACCTGATTTAATTGAATATTATGAATACGAAGAAAGTAAAAAAAAAGAAGCAGGAATAACAATGAGGTTAACTAAGCATGAACAAAATAATTAAAGAAGATATGAATAATTTAGTAAATAGTTGTCCATATGAAGAAGAATTTAAAGATAAAACAATACTTATAACAGGAGCAACTGGTTTAATAGCTCGTAACTTAACATATTTCTTTTTAGAACTAAATAAGCAAAAACATACTAATACTAAAGTAGTAGCACTTGTTAGAAATATGGATAAAGCACGTGATGCGTTTAGTGATTATTTAGAAGATTCATCACTTGAATTTATGAATCAAGATGTATGCGAAAAACTAGAATATGCTGGTAATGTTGATTATATATTCCATGCTGCTGGTAGTGCTAGTGCTACAGCTATAAAGAAAAATCCAGTTGGTATTATTAAAGCAAATACTATTGGAACTATGAATGTTCTTGAACTCGCAAGAGAAAAAGGTTCTAAAGTAATATTCCCATCTACAAGAGAAATATATGGTAAAGTTGATGGAGTAGAAAAGATAACTGAAAGTGATATGGGAATTATTGATCCACTTAATGGAAGAAATTGTTATCCTGAAAGTAAAAGACTTGCTGAAGCATTATTTAGAAGTTATTATGAACAATATGGAGTTCCATTTAATGTACTTAGAATTGCTCATACATATGGTCCAACAATGGAAATTAATAATGATGGAAGAGTAATGTCAGACTTTATTGGAGACGTTGTTAATGATAGAGATATCGTTTTAAATAGTGATGGTACAGCAATAAGAGCATTCTGTTATGTTGCAGATACAGTAACTGGTATTATTGAAGTAATGGTTAATGGAGAAAATACTGAAGCATATAATTTAGCTAATGAAACAGAACCATATATGATAAGAGATGTTGCTAAAAAATTAGTTGATTTATATCCTGAAAAAGGTCTTAAAGTAGTATTTAGTAATCCAAGCGATGAAGTTAAAAAAGGATATGTTTCATATAAAATAGTTAAACTTGATACATCTAAACTTGAATCTCTAGGATGGAGTCCTAAAGTAGAACTAGAAGAAGGTATGAAGAGAACTGTTGATTCATTTATTCTACAAAGAAAAAAATAGTTAAGGAGAAGATATTATGACATTTATTATTAAGATTATTAATTTTATTTTAAATGTAATTTATCTTCTTTTTAAATGTTTTAGAAGAAGAAAACAAATTACATTAATAAGTCGTGAATCTAACAATATAACTACAGATTTTAAATTATTAAGTGAAGAACTAAAAAAAGAATTACCTGACTATAAAATAGTTGTTTTATGTAAAAAGATGGATAATAAATTATTATATGCATTTCATATGTTAAAACAAATGTATCATATATCAAGAAGTAAAGTCGTTATACTTGATACATATTGTTATCTAATAAGTAATTTAAAACATAAAAAAGATTTAGTAGTAATACAAATATGGCATGCGATAGGTATATGTAAAAAAGCTGGCTATGCTATAGTTGGTAAAGATGAAGGAAGAAGTGAAAAAGTAAGTAAAAGTGCTAATATGCATAAAAATTATACTTATGTTTATACCACCTCAAAAGAATGTATACCATTTATGGCACAAGTATTTAACTGTGATAAATCTATAATACGTAGTGTACCACTTCCAAGAATAGACTTATTAAAAGATAAAAAATATATTAATAGTGTTAAAAATAAAATATATAAAAAATATCCTAGTTTAAAAAATAAGATTAATGTTTTATATGCACCTACATTTAGAAAAGATAATGATTTATTTGAAAAGAATATTCATGAATTAATAAATAATTTTGATTATAAAAAGTACAACTTAATTATTAAATTACATCCACTTTGTAATATTAAAATTGATAATGATAATGTATTTATATGTAAAGACTTTAGTACAAGTGAAATGATATATATATCTGATTATGTTATAAGTGATTATAGTTCTATAATATATGAAGCAGGTATTATGAATAAAAAAATGATATTTTATGCTTTTGACTTGAATGACTATAGTGGTAAGCGTGATTTCTTTATTGATTATAAGAATGAAGTCCCAGGTCCAATATGCTATAGTGCTTCTGAAGTTATTTCATTTTTAAAAAATAGTGATTACACTAAATATAAAGATAGAAACTTAATAAGTAAATATGTTGATTTAAATATAAAAAACTATACTAAAAATATGGTGAATGAAATAAAAAAGACTTTATAGTTATTTTGTGATAAAATATACTTAAGAGGTTAGAATGAATAATAAAAATAGTAAGAAAAGTAATAATAAAAAGAACACTTCTAAAAGTATAAAAAATAAAAATAATAAAAAAGTAATTAAGAATAAAGAATGTAATAAATATTTTAAAACACTTTTTATGTTTTCTTCATTACTTAAGTTGTTATTGATAATACTTTCTTTGATACTTATTGTCTTATATATAAAAAACAATAATAAAATTAATGATTTAAATGAAAATATTAATGATTTAAAGAAATCTATTATCAAAAAAGATAATGAAAAAGAACCTATAAAAGAAGAAGTAATTATCAAAAATAAAGCTACTAAAATACCAGTACTTTCTTATCATAGAACTGTTACTAGTGATATTAGAAATAAATATTTTAAAGATAATGCTTGGGTTAATGATTTAGAAGAAGTAAGTAAAGAGTTAGAATATTTATATAATAATGGATGGAAAACAATTGATTTAGATGAATTCTATTGCTGGTATAATAAAGAATGTGATTATGAAGAAAAAACATTTGTTATAACAATAGATGATGGAGATAGTGAAGCATATTATAATTTACTTCCATTATTTGAAAAATATAATTTTAAAGCAACAATGTTTTCAATAGGAAAAGAGATACCTGAAATTACAGAAGAATTAAATGAACCTAAAAGATTAAAACTTGGATATGATAAAATATTAGAACTAAGAAAGAATAAATCTTTACTTCAAGTAGAAAGTCATACATATAATATGCATCATAAATGTGGTAAAAAGAAAGCAGTTGAAACATTGTCTTATAATGAATTAGTAGAAGATTTTGAAAATAATAAAAAATATAATTTTAAATATTTAGCTTATCCATATGGAATATATACTAAAGATATGTTAAAAGCAACATCTAATAGTGATATTAAACTTGCTTTTAAGATAAGAGATAATAAATATGCAACTAGACTTGACAATAAATATGAGATTGCCAGAATAGAGATTGATGCATTTATGAAAATGGATAAATTTAAAAAAATATTTGAATATGCTAAAGGAGAATAAAATGATAAAAAGTATAACTGATTATTTAGATATAACATGTAATAAATATCCGGAAAAGATATCATTTGCTGAAAATGAAAATGTATTTATTACATATAAAGATTTTGTTTTAAAATCTAAAGTTATTGGTAGTAATATAGTAGAAGAATATAATTTATTTAAAATGCCTATCATGGTATTTATTGATAAGAGTATAAATACACTTTTATCTATGTTTGGTGTTTTATATAGTGGTAACTTTTATACAGTTGTTGATGTAACATCACCTAAAAATAGAATAGATTCTATCGTTAATACATTAGAACCTAAACTAATAATTACAGATAATAAAAATATAGATAAAGTAAAAGAACTTCAGTATGATTTACCTATATTAAATATAGAAGAGTTAAAATATAAAACTAATGAAAAATTATTAAATGAAGTAAAGAATAGAGTTATTGATACTGATGCAGCATATGTATTATTCACAAGTGGTTCAACTGGAGTACCAAAAGGTTCAGTAATAAGTCATAAATCTGTTATAGAATATACTTCATGGTTCAAAAATGCATTTAATATAAATAGTAAAACTATATTTGGAAATCAAACACCATTTTATTTTAGTATGTCTATAAGTGATGTATTTACTAATATAATGGTTGGATCTACATTATATATAATACCTAAAGTATGTTTTAGTTTTCCAGTAAAATTAATTGAATACATGAATGTTAATAAGATAAATACTATATACTGGGTACCTAGCGCTTTATGTATTGTTGCTAATATGAAAACATTTGATTATGTTAAACCAAAATATTTAAAGAAAGTATTATTCGCAGGTGAAGTAATGCCTATGCCACAACTTAATATATGGCGTCGTCATTTACCAAAATTAATGTATGCTAATCTATTTGGTCCAACTGAAACAACTGATATATGCACTTATTATATTGTGAATAGAAAATTTAAAGATAATGAAACTTTGCCAATAGGTAAACCGTGTGAAAATACTGATATTTTAATTATTAAAGATGACAATACTCTTGCTTGTGATGGAGAAGTAGGAGAACTTTATGTAAGAGGAAGCATTGTCGGAAGTGGTTATTATAATAATTCTGAGAAAACAAATTCTACATTTGTAATTAATCCTCTTAATAATGCTTATCCTGAAATATTATATAAAACTGGGGATTTAGGTAAATATAATGAATATGGTGAAATAGAGTATTTAGGTCGAAAAGATTTTCAAATTAAACATATGGGTTATAGAATAGAACTTGGTGAAATAGAAACTAACATAAATTCCATTGATGGAATTATATCATCTTGTTGTATTTACGATACAAAGAATAATTTAATCGTGTTATTTTATGAATCTTTTAAATTAAATGATGCTGAAATACTTGAATTTAGTAATAAAAAATTAGTAAAATATATGCAACCAAACAAGATCATCAAATTACCAAAGATGCCACATAACGCAAATGGTAAAATTGATAGAGCAAAATTAAAAACAATGTATGAAGAAATGGAGAAATAAAAATGAAAAATGAAATTATTGAAGTACTTAACGATGTTAAAGCAGGAGTAGATTATGTAAAAGAAGAAAAACTAATAACAGATGGTATTCTTACATCTTTTGATATTATTATGCTTGTATCACTACTTAATAATAAATTTAATGTTGAGATAGGTGTTATGGATTTAGTTCCAGAAAACTTTGAATCTGTAAGTACAATTGAATCTCTAATAAATAAATTAAAATAGTGAGATTATATTAAAATATGGATGAGTGGTGTTTTATATGAGTTATGCTAGTATAGAATTTTTATTGTTCGTACTTGTACTTGTTTTTATATACTATGTATTTCCCAAAAAATATAGATATATAGTATTACTTATTGGAAGCTTAATATTCTATTATTTATTCAGTGGTAAATATATAATATTTATATTATTATCATCAGTGATTACTTATTTTAGTGGTAAATTGATAGAGAAATATAATGACAAAAGAAAGTTAATATTGACTTTGTCTATTCTTTTAAATTTATCGTTTTTGCTTGTACTTAAATATAATAACTTCTTTGGTGATATATTTAGAGTAGTAGGAATAAATATTCCATATAAGAAATTTATATTACCTATAGGTATATCATATTATACTTTAGAAACAATTAGTTATCTTACTGATATATATAGAAAGAGAATGAAAGCAGAAAATAATTATTTAAAAGTATTACTATTTTTAGTATATTTTCCACAAATAGTAGAAGGACCTATTGCAAATTATAGTAGACTTTCTAAAACATTATTTAATACAGAAAAGTTTAATTATGATAATTTTGTATCTTCTTTTGTTCTTATTGGCTGGGGGTTTGTTAAAAAACTTGTTATTGCTGATAGAGCTGGAATATTTGTGAGTAAAATATTTGAAAATAATTATGGTGGAATATTACTTATAGTTGGAATACTTTTATATACATTACAAATATATGCTGACTTTAGTGGATGCATTGATATAGTAAGTGGTGTTTCAGAATTATTTGGTGTTAAACTTGATGAAAACTTTAAGCGTCCATTTTTTTCAAAATCAATACAAGAATTTTGGAGACGTTGGCATATTACACTTGGTACTTGGTTAAAAGAATATATATTTTATCCAATTAGTTTATCTAAATTAAATATGAAACTTAATTTAAAACTTAGAAAAATGAAATCAAAATATATATCAAGATTCATAATAACAGCATTTCCATTATTCTTCGTATGGTTCTTTAATGGTATGTGGCATGGCGCTAGTTTTAAATATGTAGTTTATGGACTTTATTATTACGTTCTTATGATGATAGGTATATTATTAGAACCAGTATTTAAAAAGATAATAAGTATATTTAAAATAAATACAGAAGTGTGGAGTTATAAATTCTTTCAAGCGATTAGAACTATTTTAATAGTATGTTTTGGTATGTTTCTATTTAGAGTAGATAGTTTTGCACAAATGGGCGTGATGCTTCATAGTAAAGCATCTGCTGCATTATTCAGCTTAGGACTAAAAAAAGCAGATTTTGCTCTTTTAATAGTTGGAACTTTTATTATGTTGATAGTTGGAGTAATGCAAGAATTTAATATTAATATTAGAAAAGAATTACAAAAACAAAATTTGATATTTAAATGGTTGGTGTATTATATAATAATTTTTTCAATTATAATATTTGGTATTTATGGTAAAGGATATGATGCAGCAAGTTTCATATATGGAGGTTTCTAATATGAGAAAAGTATTAATATTTATAAGATTACTTATATTTTTTACTATAATGTTTTTTGGAATAATTATCTTGGGTAAGATATTCACTCCTAAGTGGAAAAATGGAACATTGTCACAAGCAGATGGACAAGATTACACAATAAATGGTTATTACGAATTGACAAAAAACTCTATAGATGTACTTTTTTTAGGAGATAGTAGTATATATAAAAGTGTTTCGCCTATGGAGATATATCAACAAACTGGAATTACCTCATATAATTATAGTGTTAGTTCTGCTAGAATATATCTACTTTATTATATACTTGAAGATGCATATAAGTATCAAAAGCCTAAAGTTATAATGATGGATCCACTTACATTATTTTATACAGAAAAAGAAGTGGAACCTGAGCGAAGAAAATCTTTTGATTATATGAGATTTAGTAAAGTGAAATATAATATGATAAATGATAAGTTTTTTGAATTTAGCTTGAAAGAAAAATTAACATATTACTTTCCATTATTTAGATATCATTCAAGATGGGATAATATAAGTTTATCAAGTGTGAAAAGAACTTTTGGGGATTATCATTCTATAACTAAAGGATATATAATGTCAACTAAAATAAATCCTAGATATACTGGATTTAATTATATGAATCCTAGTAATAAAAAAGTTGTAATGAAAGATTATACTAAAAAATATTTAGATATGTTTGTTAAATTCTGCAAAGATAATGATATAGATTTAGTATTTCTTGGTATTCCTGATACTAGAGCCTGGGGATACGAACAAAATGAAGAATTAAAGAAATTAGTTAATGAATATAATGTTAAATATTTAGATTTAAATAACAATTCATATGGACTCGATTTTACTACTGATACAGAAGATAAAGGAATGCACTTAAACCTTAAAGGTGCAATAAAAGTAACAAATGAAGTAACTAAATATTTAAGAAATAATTATAACTTTAAAGATCATAGAAATGATAATGAATATCAAAAATGGAATGAAGAGTTATTAAAATATAATAAATTAAAAGAAGCAAGATTAAAAGAATTAGATTATAAAATAGAGAATAAAATATATGATGTTAAAAAGAAAACAACTACAACTAAAAATATTAAAGATAAACATTAATTCTAAAAAGATTAATGTTTCTTTTAATAGTGAAAATAAATATTATAATGCAGAATATTATCTTATTAAAAGAGGATTACATAAGTACTTTAATATTGATAAATTTAAAATAATGTATACAAAGAATGGTAAACCTTATTTAAATAATGGTATTTATTTAAGTATTTCTCATGATAGGGAGATTGTAGTCGTTGCTTTATCTAATGTTCCGGTAGGAATAGATATTCAATACTATAGAAAATTAAACAATAATGTTTTAACTAATATAAATAAATTGTTAAATATTAAAAGCAATATCATAACTAATTTTTCTATAAAAGAAGCAATACTTAAATTAAATGGAGATGTATTTAAGAATATAAATAATTATGATATAAATGATTATCATATAATAAGTCATTACACAAAAAAATATATAATAATTTGTGTTTGTTATAAATATATGATAAAATAGTAAGTGCTTGGGGAGATAAAATGAAAAGATTTTTTAATGATTTAAAAAAATATAAAAATTATATTATGTATGCAACATGGGCTGAGCTTAAAACTGAAGTAATAAATTCATATTTAGGTTTTTTATGGATGATTTTAGAGCCACTCGCATTTATGCTTATATATACATTTATTGCAACGATAGTATTTAAATCTAATGTTGAGTACTTTCCAGTATTTGTATTTATTGGCTTATCAATATGGAACTTTTTTAACAAGATGGTAACTACGTCAGTCAAATTGGTTGCTTCCAATAGAGATACTGTTACTAAAGTATATTTACCTAAATTTGTTTTATTACTTATAAAAATGGGTGTAAATGCATTTAAAATGGCAGTTTCATTTTTGCTTGTTATTTTATTTATGTTTATATATAAAGTTCCTGTCACATGGAATGTTTTATGGTTTATACCTATAATTATATCTGTTATGGTATTTACGTTTGGATGTTGTACATTAGTTATGCATTTTGGTGTATTTGCAGAAGATTTAACTAATTTAGTTAATATTGCTCTTAGAATGATATTTTATTTAACTGGTATTTTCTATGATATTAGTTCTAAAATTCATAATGTGTTATATAGAACTATTTTATTAGATTTAAATCCAATAGCTAATTTTATTTATAATATGAGAAATGTTCTTATATATAAAAGTGCTCCAGTTGGAATGTGGACACTTATATGGTTCTTAGTTGGTGTACTACTTTGTATATTAGGCATCAAGACAATATATAAATATGAAAATACATATGTAAAGGTGATGAAATAATGAAGAAAGAAGAAATGGCAATTACTGTAAAAGATTTACATGTGTATTATAGAGATATGAATAGATTCTCTTTGAAAAAAGGAGGATTAAAAGCACGTGGATCCGGTAAAATATTTAAAGCAATAAGAGGTGTATCATTTGAAGTACCTAAAGGTCAAATCTTGGGTATTTGTGGTAAAAATGGTAGTGGTAAGAGTACAATGTTAAGAGCTATTTCTGGTATATTTAGTGCTGATTCTGGTAGTATTAATTTACATGGAAATAGTATATCATTATTATCAATAGGAGTAGGTTTTCAAAAACAATTAACTGGATATGAAAATATATTCTTATCAGGTATGTTACTAGGATACTCAAAAGAACAAATAGAAGAAAAGGTAAATGATATTATAGAATTTAGTGAGCTTGGAGATTTTGTATATAAGCCTGTTAGAAGTTATAGTTCAGGTATGTATTCTAAACTTGCATTTTCTATAACTGCTATACTTGAAACTGATATCATGTTAATAGATGAAGTTCTTAGTGTAGGAGATATACATTTTAAAGAAAAAAGTTATAACAAGATGAGAGAACTTATTAGTAATGATGAGAGAACTGTTGTTATAGTTTCTCATAATAGTAAAACTATTAAGGAATTATGTGATAAAGTTATTTGGCTTCATGATGGTCTTATTAAGGATGAAGGGGATCCTGAAATAATAATGGATAAATATGAAGCATTTATGAGGAATGAAGGGTAATAGAAAGTTATCCTTTTTAATTGTGTAAATAATTGTAAAACTAATTGTTAATAAATTGTTAATTTACTATAATATCTACAAAGGAGAAAAAATATGTACGATATAGTTATTATTGGTGCTGGTCCAGCTGGAAGTACTTTGGCAAGACAAATCTCTAAAAGTAATAGAAAAATATTAATAATAGATGCAGAAAATGAGAAGAATAAAAAACCTTGTGGAGGTTTACTTGCTCCAGATGCTCAAAAAGAATTTGCTCATTATGATTTAGTACTTCCTAAAGATATATTAGTTAGCCCTCAAATATTTTCTGTTAAAACAATGGATTTAGTAAGTAGACAAGTTAGATATTATCAAAGATATTATTTAAATATGGATAGATATAAATTTGATAAATATTTAGTATCGTTAATACCTGATAATGTTAAAAAGATAAACGGAAGAGTAGTCAGTGTTAAAAAAGAAGATAATTATATTCTTGAAGTTTTAGATAGTGGTAAGAAAAAAATAATTAAATCTAAAATAATAGTTGGTGCAGATGGATGTAATTCTATAGTTAGAAGAACATTTTATAAAAATGATATTATGAAATATATGGCAATTCAAGAATGGTATAAATGTGTTGACTCAAGTAATTCTTTTTATTCTTGTATTTTTGATAGAAAAACAAGTAGTAGTTGTTCTTGGCTAATTCATAAAGATGAGTATTTAATATATGGTGGAGCTTTTGATATTAAAAACTCTAAAAATAAATTTTTGGAACAAAGAGAAAGACTTTCTAAGTTTTTGAGTATTGATTTAAGTAATCCTGTAAAACGTGAAGCATGTCTTGTTTATAGGCCTAAAAAATATAGGGACTTTGTTACAGGAAAAGATGGTGCTTATTTAATTGGAGAGGCTGCTGGATTTATAAGTGCAAGTTCTTTCGAAGGAATAAGTAGTGCTATTAGAAGTGCTGATATACTATCTAAAATAATAAATAAAGAAAATAATATTAAAAAAATAACTAGATTATATAGAGTTAACACTATTAAACTTAAAATAAAATTAAGACTTAAAGTTATTAAGAGATGGTTTATGTATACTGATATAGTTAGAAATATTATTATGAAGTTAGGTGTAGATTCTATTAAATTAAATAAATAGATTTTTCATGTAAAATTTGCTACAATATAATAGGTGAAAAAATATGAATATATATGATTTTGATAATACAATTTATAAAGGAGATACTAATAAAGATATATTACTTTACTCATTTAAAAAACATCCATTTAAAGTAATTAAAGCATTAAAGAAAACTAAAAAATTAGAACGTGATTATAAAAGAGGTCTTGTTACTTTTGAAAGAGTTAAAGAGGCTATGCTATCTTTCTTATTTGAAATAGATGATTTAGATGGATATATTGAAAAGTTTGTTAGTTCTCATATGAAGAATATAAAACCTTGGTACTTATCTAGAAAGAGCGATTATGATATAGTTATAAGTGCTTCTTATGAACTTTGGATTATTCCTTTTTGTAAAAAACTTGGTATTAGGTATGTACTTGCTACTAAAACTGATAAAGAAGGACATATAATTGGAAAGAATTGTAAAGGTGAAGAAAAAGTTAAGAGACTTGCTAGTGCAATTCCAAATGCTCAAATAGTTACTTCTTATAGTGATAGTGAAAGTGATTTACCAATATTAAATTTAGCTAAAACTGCATATGTAGTTGAAGGAAACAAATTAATACCATACGTTAGAGGTTATAAGTTTAAGAATAAAAATTGATACTATTACTAGTATCAATTTTTATAAGCAATAATTTATAAATTATTTACAATATGTATTAAAATGTGATAGACTATTATTAGTGAAGAACCTGACCCCTGTAGGCTAGGTATCACGTTGGTGTAATACCTAACTACAAAGTGAGTTAGGTGTTTTTATTAATTTAAAAAAATTAATAAAATTATTATAAAAAGTAATAAGATAATAATAACAAGTAATATGTTTATCAAAAAATCTTTTTTACTCATACAATATCGCCTCCGTATTGTCCCCCTGAAGAGAAAAATAACTTTGGTGACACCTAGCCGCAGGCACTTCGACATGTAGAGTAGCATATATGAAAAAGCAACGCAAACATATAAATAAAATTTTAGTATATATATTTCTATAGTGAAAATTGTATTTTTTCTTAGGAAAAAAATTAATTGTTAATTATGGTTTAATATATAAAATTTAAAAATTATATAAACCATACTAATATATACTTAATTAGAACCTTAATATTTTGCGATAAAGAATAGTTAATAAAATGGTATGTTAACCAAAAAAGGTTGACATACTTTTTAAATTAGTGTATATTATTAATCACTGAGGAGGAGAAAGATATGGCAGTTAAAATTAGACTTAAAAGAATGGGAGCTAAGAAAAGACCTTACTATCGTGTTGTAGTAGCTGATTCTAGAGCTAAAAGAGATGGTAATGTTATTGAATCTATAGGAACTTATATGCCTTTAGAAGCTACTAAATACAATGTTGATAAAGAAGCAGCTTTAAAATGGCTTAAGGAAGGAGCTCAACCTACAGATACAGCTAAGAATATTTTAAGTGAAGTAGGTGTTATGGAAGAATTCCATAAATCTAAAAATAGTAAATAATGAATTTAGTTGAATTTTCTGAATTAATAGTTAAAAAATTAGTTAAAGAACCTGATTTAGTTAAAGTTCAAGAATTTAGTAGTGATGATGATACTACTATTGAAATACTTGTATCAGAAGCTGATATGGGTAGAGTAATTGGTAAAAAAGGTAAAATTGCTACTAGTATTAAAACTTTAATACAAGCTAAAGCTTATAATGAGGGTAATAGAAAAGTTAAAGTAAACATAGATTCATTTTAGAAATAGTTAAACTATTTCTTTTTTAAAGGGGATTTGTTTATGACTAGAGAAGATAGAATTTTATATGAAACTTATTTTGGATATCAAGGATTAAGTGACGAAGAAGGAGACTATTACATTGATATAATCAGACATACTAAAGAAGTTACTGATAGTGAAGTTAATGTTGGTACTCCAGATTCTACAGCTTATGACCTTGTTATGATGAGTCTTAAAAAATTAGAAACTGGTGAAGTTGGGTTTAATGGAGCTATTTCTAATGGAAATGAAAATAAATGTTTAGAAGGTGTTATTAAGAAAATTGGAGATAGAGTATATGTTACTAGTGAACTTATAAGTTTACATCCTTCAATTGAAGAGAAGAAGCCTTATGATGTTACTGATTATTTTACTTTTAAAGGAAAACAAGTTTTAAGAAAAACAAGCTATCCTGATGGTAGATATTTTGAAACAATCATGGAACCATTTAAGAGGGAAGACTTAGAAGCATTTGTTCAAAGCAAAGCAGATCATATGAAACAACCTGGAATGGTAAGATAAAAGAAGCTAAATGATTAGCTTCTTTTAAATTTGATTTTATTTATAATTATAGATAAACATATAATAATTAACATAGTTAAAGTTACATAGAATGGGTATTTTACATAGTCATATGATTCTATATAATTATGTTTATTATAAAATATAAATGTTATTATAAGTGTTATTAGCATAACACTTATTTTTAAATAAGTTTGTTTCTTTTTATTTAGATTTAGTGCTTCTTTTATATTATTAAATATACAAAGTAATACTGAAGCGGCTGCATTAATTGAATATAATATCCAAAGCATAACACTTATGTTTTCTATTGAATCTAGAAATGAAAATATTTCTATTTTTTTTAGTACTGTATATAATGGATAATCAAATAAGCTAGCTAAGTTGATACCAAATACTCCGATTGTGAATGTTATAGCAATAAATAAAATTATAAATGATAAAGTATACATCTTGTAATATAATTTATTAAAATTCTTTTTATCTGTTAAATCGTCCTTTTTAATACTCATTACAAACATTGGTGGAATAGATGAAAATAATGCATAAATTATTGATGACTTTATAATACTTTTATAGCTTACTGTAATAAGAGGTAGAAAATTATTTATATTAATATCTTTTATTAAGTTAGCATAATCAAATATAAAAATAGAGAATGCTACAAAAATAGATATTATAGATACTCTAGTTAATGTTTCTACTCCTTTGTTTGCTATATAGAAAGTTAAACCAAGTATTAATAGATAAAAATATATATCAGGTGTTTCAGTTAAATATTGACTTGATAAAAACGAAGATAATCTATAACACAAGAATATATATAAAAATATAGAGAGTAGAGCGACAATTAAATTTATAATTATTGATGGTTTTCCATATATCTTTTTAAACTTTAAAGAACTTATTAAATTAGTATGTTTATCATTAAGAGTTAGTATAGCTTTAGAAATTAATAATCCCAAAAGATAACCAATAATCATAGATATAGGCGTTGCTTCTCTTGAATTATAAAGTAAATAACTAGTTAGAATTCCCCAAAATGGAGCTCCACTTAAAGTTATTACTAAAGTACTTAGTGAAAAACTATTTATTTTTTCATTAGATTCTTTCATTTCTTTATTTCTCCTATAGAAGTAATATTTGTTTTAGTATCTATTTTAAATTCTATGTTATTTAAATAATTCTTCCATTTATTTTTATCCTTAAAATAATTTTTATCATGTTTATAAATATAGTTTCCTATTCCAATTACATCTTCATTATTATCTTTTATAAATGTTAATAAGTTGTTTATATTATCTTTAATATAATTACTAGTTAATTTATTTAATTTTTCTATTGATTCTTTTTTAGTTAAATCGTATTTACATTTATAATCTATAACTTTAGAGTTTGTTTTATTAGATATAGTAAATTTATTATTTTTCCATTTATATTTAGTTTTTATATCTTGTAATTCTACTGAAAAATTATTATCATCACACTTAATAGTAACTGTTGCTTTTATAGCTTTATTGGATACTATATTATAAAATATAGATTCATTTTCTGATAACTCTATTTCGTTATCATCTTTAAATGTTGTTAGATTAGATAAATATAATACTTCTTTGTTATTATTCTTAACTATTTTTATTTTAGGGTAAATTAAGTTATAACCTTTTTCATAAGTGTAGTATGCATAATCAGAAAATTTTAATGGAGTAGATGAAGAAAATATATTTTGATTAAACTTCATCATCTTTTCTAGATATATAGACGATCCATCATTTTTTTTGTAAACATTTAATACTTTTTCACTTATTTCATTATTAATTACATAAACATAAAAGTTCATCTTTGATTTAGAACTTCTTAGGAAATAATCTTTAAAGTCTATATTTTCTTTTATTACTGTGTCTGTTACGATTAATACTTTTAAGTGTGAAATAAATATTTCTTTGTTACTTAGTTTTGATAGTTCTGCGATTGCTTCATTTATAGAATTAGATGTAGTTTTAAATACTTCAATATTACTATCTTTATCATTAACTATTAGTTGAGCAGTTACTTCATACATATTATCTTTGTAATCTATTACTATGCCTGTTAATATAGCTAGATCATTTATTTCTACATAATCTTTACATCCAGTAAGTGATAATATTAATATAAAAAGTATTATTATTTTTTTCATGATTCTCCTTTATTACTATTTTGTGGTAGTAGTCCTTTTTTAATTAATGTTTTTCTATTTTTAATATTTAATTTAGGACTTATTGGATACATAAATGGTTTTCCGAATGATTTTATATTACATAAGTTAGTTATTATGAATATGAAACCAAATAGTACTCCGATTATTCCAAATATTGAAGAGAGTATCATTAAACTATATCTATAGAGTCTTATGAATGATTGGAAGTCATAGTAAACAAAGAATATTGATGAGATTGCTGTTACTGCTACTAGGATAACCATAATAGGTGAAACAATACCCGCACTTACTGCAGCATCTCCTAAAACCAGTGCTCCTAATATTGAAAGAGACGTACCTCTTGATGAAGGAGTTAATGCATCTCCCTCATAAAGTAATTCGAACGTAAACATTAATGAGAATGCTTCAATTAATGCTGGGAATGGTACGCTTGCCCTTTGAAGAGAGAAGTTTATAAGTAAACTAGTAGGCAATATTTGTTGATCATATGTAATAATTGCAAGATAAATAGATGGAGCAAAAATGGTGATGAATAGGGCAATTATTCTTATAAATTTTACGAATTCTACGTATAAACTTTTTTGATAAATATCTTCATCATTATGAAAATAATCTATAAAGAATGTTGGTATTATAAGAGCATTACATGAGTTTTCTGATACTATACATATTTTTCCTTCCATAAGACTTTTTGCTATGGTATCTGGTTTTTCTGTTGATTTAATAGATGGAAATGATGATTTATTTTCATTATTTATTAAACTTTTTATATAGTAAGTATCTAGTACTTTATCACTGCTGATATTACTTATTTTTTCTATTGTTTCATTTAACAATTCTTTATCTACGATATCATTCATATACATAATACTTACTTTAGTTTTAGTTCTAGTTCCAAGTGTTAATTCTTTTATATAAAGATTTTCATCTTTTATTCTTTTTCTTATTAAACCTATATTAGTATTATAGTTTTCATTAAAAGCATCTTTTGGTCCTTTAATAGTAGGTTCACTTGTTGGTTCATTAACACCTCTATCTAGAGCGGCTCTTGTTTCTAGTGCGATACATTCATCATGATAAATGATAATACTAAAACCATTAAATAAATATTCCATTACATCTTTAGAATCAATATCTATAAAACTAATAGATGGAATATAATTTAGAATATCCTTTTTAAGTGAAGAGATTATTTCATTTTTAAGTAAACTACGTTTTGATATGTATTCAAGAATAAATTCATTGGTTAATGTACTTGATGATACTGTTTGTATATTTATTATATAAATTTTATTTATGCCAAAAGAAACTTCTTTTATTTGAAGATCTGGCATATATTCTTTTTTGAATTGTAGTTTACTTACTATATTCATAGTATTAGTATTTACTTAATCAAAATAAAAATACTATGTTATAATTGTTATGGTGAAGTATATGTTTTATGTAGTAGGAATCTTATTTTTTATATTTTTTATGTTTTTAACACTTGCATTTTATAAGTATTTATATAAAGTATGTGAGAAGTTAAAAATTAAGATTAATAAGAATATATTATGTGTTATATCAATTATAATATTTTATTGTAGTTTAGTAGTTGGTATGATGAATAAATATGTTTCAGTATTATTAATTTTTATTTTTTATTTATTACTTGGATATTTAGTAGTAATGTTATTTTATAAATTATTAAAGAAATATAAATGGTTTATGAAGTATTATTTATTAATACCAGCAGTATTTAGTTTTGTATTTGTAGTTTATGGAATTTATAATATATATGATATTAGAAGTAATAATTATAATATTTCATCTAATAATAAATTAAGTCATAAATATAAGGGTATATTAATAACTGATTTACATTATGGACTTGCTTTAAAAGGTGAAGGATTACAAAAAGTAGTAGATGAAATAAATGAATTAAATCCTGATTTTGTATTTTTAGTAGGTGATATAGTTGATGAAAGTACAACATTAGATGGAATGAAAGAATGCTTTGAGATACTCGGTAAATTTAAAACTAATTATGGTATATTCTATAGTTATGGTAATCATGATGAGAATATTTATAGTAATGAAAAGAATTATAGTAAAGAAATACTTAGAAATAATATAATTGGAAACGGTATTAATATTTTAGAAGATTCTAGTTATAGAATTAATGATGAACTTACTATAATAGGTAGAAGTAATGGCTATAAGAAGAGTATGAGTGAACTTGTTAGTAGTGTAAATAATGATGACTATAAAATAGTACTTGCTCATATACCAATGGATTATCAAAATGTTAAAGATAGTGGAGTAGACCTAGTACTTAGTGGTCACACTCATGCTGGTCAAATATTCCCAGCAAAATTATTCCAAGAGATATTTAAAACCTCTGATATGGTATTTGGATATGAAAAAGATGGAAACTTTAATAAAGTAGTTACTTCTGGTATAGCTGGATGGGGAATTCCAATTAGAACAGATCATCATAGTGAATATGTAATTCTAAATATAAAATAAAAAAGATTTCTTTTGAAATCTTTTTTTATATCACTAAAAGTAATAATAGGATTAATAGTATTATGTATAATGCTATTTGTAAACTATAAGTCCATATCTTTTTAGTTTTACCATCTATTGTCATTTCATATATTTCTACATATGGTACTGGACTTCTACGATACCATCCTTTTATTGTGATTTCTTTATCAAAGTTTTGTGGTAGTTTGAATAGCGCGAATACTTTGTTAATTATATAAAGAGGTTGATTATAATCTAAGAATATAATACCTGTTTCATCTTTAATAACGAAGTCTTCACTAAATATGCATCCAGGATTACCACGTCCGATTATTGTTCCTTTTAATTCACAAGGTATGCTTGTTACATCTGATACTTTAACTTCTCCTAAAAGGTTACTTACTGTTGTTTTAGTATAACCACTTTTGTGTCTTAATTTAAATTTAATAAATGACAATGTTAATGTAGTAATTCCTCCAAGTAATACTATAAGTCTACTGCTATCTTTAAGATAACAAGCAAGTATAATTGTTATTATTAATGCTATAGTTGGTAAGCAAAGTATCATTAATTCCATAATGAAGTCATCTACATATGATTCAGGTTTTACTAAATCAAATTTAATATATGGTTCTTCATTGTAATTTGGAGCTAATAATGAGATTGCTTCTAATCTTTTAGAAATTAATGGGTGGGTAGAATTTAATTCATACCATTTTGCCCATGGATTCCATAATTCCCATTTCATAGCGTTTTTTATTTTATCTTTTGAAACTTTTCCATTTTCAAGGCTACATACTGTCATTGATTTAGATTCTTTTACATCAAATATTCCAAGTGCGTTATTTTTAGATACACTATGTTTTGTATTTTTTGGTGTAGTACTTAATCCAAAACCTATTTTAACTAGTGCTTCAGCAAGAGATGATGGTTTTTTGGTTTCATCTACTGAGAATGCATCTGCTTTATATTCTCTTGTTCTTGATAACCATAATATTAAGTATTGACTTATTATATAAAGAATATATGCGATTGCTGAAATTAAAACTTTGGCTTTAGCATTATCACTATCATCTGCATCCATATCGGTTGCTGCTTCATATATAGCGTAGAATATTAAAGGTACTATTTGTACTGCTGTCATTATTAACATATCATAGTGAACTACATGACCAAGTTCATGAGCAACTACTGCTTTAACTTCATCTTCAGTTAATAAATTAAATATTCCGTCAGTTAGTACAATTCTAGCATCATTTTTAAATCTACCATAAGTAAATGCATTAGGTGCTCCATCATGAATAATACCAATCTTAGGATATTTCATATTGTATTTTTTACAAATACTATCGATAAATTCTTTTAAGTAATCTGGTATTTGTTCACCAAATTTAGCTTTGTAGAACAATCTCATTGTTATGTCTGTTAACCAAGGTGCAATTAAAAATTGAATTATTATTATTGCAATACTAATATAAATAGCTATTCCAATATCTTGGCCTGTTAAAATAGCTATTAATATTATTACAGCACTTAGGAGTCCATATAAACATGTTATTGTTAATATAGATATTCCAACTAAACTTTTTTTCATATATCACTTCCTTATCATAATTTTATCATATAAATAATTTTAAAAAAACTATTTTTGTTATTAAAAAAATATGTTATTATAAAATAGAGGTGTAGTATGGAAAATGGAAAAAGAGTTAATGTAATATTAATTATATTATTAGTAGTTTTATTATGTGTTGCGTGTGGGTTTGGTTATATGTGGCATAAAACAAAAGACGTTAGTTGTCCAAAGTGTGAAAGCACTAATGAGGCAAATATAAATAGTGAGGTTAGTGTAATTGATGCCACAAGTATTTCTCCTCAGTATTTTGGTTTGAGTTCAACCGACAAGATTAAGATAACTCTTCCTAAAATTATTGGTGGAAAAGTTAATGTTGAAACTTTAAATAAAGAAATTTTGGATGAAGTTATGAATAAATCAGTTGTTATTCTTGGATATAGTACAAATGAAAATACTGATTTAAACGTTAGTTATAAATCACTTATTAAAAATGATATTGTTTATATTTTAATTATTGTTAAAACAAATTCATTAAGTAATACGCTAACTTCTTTTTATTATAATTATTTCTATGATATAAAGAATGATAAAATTATAACTGCTACAGAAAGTCTTGATAAAAATGGATATACTGATGAAAAATATTTAAATGAGTTTACTAAATGTCATGGTGAAGACTATGAAGAAGTAAAATGTACTTTAGAACATATTAAGAATACAATAAATGAAAAAAATAATTGTACATATATAGATATAAATAACGAAAATTTAAAAGTACACTTCGATGATTTTTGTAGTTAGATTGACTTAAAAGAATATTTATGGTATATTTTTGTTGAATTTAAAGAGAAAGGAGTGGAAGAAATGAAGATTTTAAATTTGAATTTATATGTTTTTAATGATAAGAGTTTTGATAAAGGAAGTGGGAATCTTCAATGTTTTCCACAAACTTTATAACGTTTAATATTTAAATATTTAACTACTCTTATCAGAGTAGTTTTTTGGAGGTAAAGGATGAAAGATTTAAAAGAATTTAAACCTCTAATTAAATTGATGAAAGAAGAAAAGGGTAAGCTTATCTTATCTAGTATAATTGTTGTAATATGTGGATTTTGTGAGATATTTACAGGATACTTAAATGGTAAAAGCGTAGAATCTATAACTGAGTTAAATCTTAAAGCAGCTCTTTTATATATTGGAATATATTTTATATTGGAGATTACTACTGATGGTATACTTTATCTTAAAGCTAAATCAATGTTATCTAAATTGGAAAGTATTTTAACAAGAAAATTAGAATTTTATGCATATAAAAAAGCAATTAATTTACCAGCAGTAGCATTTGAAAAGATGTCTTCGGGGGAAATAATAAATCGTATAACAAATGATGCTGATACATTAAGTTTTGTATTTCTAAGATTATTAAATATGGTAACAGTATTTGTTACATCAATGGTTTTACTAGTATATATATTTATAAATTCTTGGATAATTGGTTTAGAGATTATAGTAATTATGTTAATATTATATTTTGTAATTAAGAAATATAATCCAATATTAGAAAGTATTCATAAAAATAGAAAGAAAGAGCAAGATAAGTTTATATCTTTAACTAATGAGTCAATTAGAGGTATAAGAGAAATAAAAACATTAGGAGTTAAAAATAATTTAATTAATAATGTTATTGAAATTATTAAGAAGTTATTTAATAAGTCAGCTAATGAAATTGATACTAAAAAGAATTTTGATATAGTAACAGGCTTACTTAAATCTATATTAGAATGTGGAGTGCTCGCTACTTGTATTATACTTTTATATTATAAACAAGTATCATTAACATTCTTAGTAGCTATGACATATTATGTATATAGATTTACTAATATGATAGAAAATGTTAATGAGTTAATACAAACATATCAAAGTGTTAAAGTATCTGTTTCAAGAGTTAATGATATTTTAGATAATAGATTATTTGAAGATGAAAAGTTTGGCTTAAAAGAATTAGAAAATGTTAAAGGGGTTATTAAATTTAATAATGTATCATTTGCTTATCCTGATGAGGATGAAACATTAAATAATTTTAATTTAGTGGTTGAGCCAAATAAGAAAGTGGCTATAGTAGGTGCTTCTGGTCAAGGTAAAAGTACATTATTCAACTTACTAACTAGAATATTTGATGCGAGTGATGGTGAAATACTTATTGATGGAGTCAATATTAAAGATTTAAAAGAGGATACTCTTAGAAAAAATATATCTATAATAAGACAAGAACCATTTATATTTAATAGAAGTATAAAAGAGAACTTTCTTATTGTAGATGAGAATCTTACATTAGATGAGATTCGTAAGTATTGTAAAATGGCTTATCTAGATGATTATATTATGTCATTGCCTAAAGGGTATGATACTATTTTAGGAGAAGGTGGCGTTAACTTATCTGGAGGTCAAAAGCAAAGATTATCTATAGCAAGAACATTATCAAGAAATAGTAAGATAATACTATTTGATGAAGCAACAAGTGCTTTAGATAATAATAGTCAAAACTACATTAAGAAAACTATTGATGATTTAGTTAGTAATCATACAGTTGTAATAGTAGCACATAGACTTTCAACAATAATGGATGCTGATATAATACATGTTGTTGATCATGGTAAAGTAGTTGCGACTGGTAAACATAAAGAATTATTAAAAACATGTGAATTATATAAAAATCTATATTTAAATGAGTCTTTAAATTCATAAGAGATTGTTAAAATCTCTTATTTTTTTATCAAAATTAATTATTAAGCATATTCTATTATAGGAGGATTGCCTATGTTTAATAATTATAAAGAGATAGTTACTAAAACTGTTATTGGTAAAGGAAAGAAAACTTTTAAGAATGATTATGAGCTTACTACTGATACTGATGTAGATACTGTTCTTGGATGTTGGGTAATAAATCATAAGATTCATGGTAAGAAGGATGATGAGTACATCAAAATAAATGGAAGTTATGATATTAATATTTGGTATAGTTATGATAACAATACAAAAACAAATGTTGTAAGTAAGAAAATGTTTTATGAAGAGAGGGTTAGAGTTAAAGTACGTGAGAATGGGGACTTAAATGATAACTCTGAAATAATCATTAGAAGCCTTAAGAATCCAACATGTATAGATGTATCAAATGAAGATAAAACTATTAAATACACGATATCTAAAGAACTTGGTATAGAAATAGTAGGAGATGCTAAAATAAGAATACCTGTAAGTAATAGTGAAGATGATTATGACTTGATAATAGATGAAGATGCAGTTAATGATGAAATAGATAAAAGTGTTAATATAAATTACTTAGATAATAAAGACTCATAATTGACTTTTTGGAGTCTTTTTTACTATAATAAATAGTATTATTCTTTCAAAGGAGATAATGCTATGGATAATAGTGTTCGTATTAAAGCTAGTTTGGATAGGCTGCTTGATGAAAATGATAATGTTTTTGTTGTCCCACATATTAGACCAGACTTTGATGCAGTTGGTTCTGCTTTAGGAATTGCTTTAATATGTAAAAAAAATAATAAGAATTGTTTTATAGTAATAGATGATGATTATGATAAATTAGAGCCTGAAACTAGAAAGGTTTTAGAAAGTATTAAAGGAAATTTTAATTTTATAAGAAGTAATGATTTACCAGTTTATTTGACTCCTAGGAGTTTAATGGTAGCTGTTGATGCTAATAAAGATTATCTTCTTTGTACAAAGAAATATTTAAATGAATTTAAAAATATCGTTGTTATAGATCATCATAAAACTGATGAGCATACTATCAAAACACCATATTTGTATGTGGATGAAAGTATTTCAAGTGTTTGTGAAGAAGTATCAAGATTATTATTTCTATATGGAGTTAAATTATCTTCTGATTATGCTAATTATTTACTTGCTGGTATTATACTTGATACTAATAAGTTAAGTAAAAATACTAGTGCTAGAACATTTGAAGTGGCATCTAAACTTACAGCGAGTGGTGCAGATCCTACTATAGCAAATAATATGTTTTTGGAAGATTTTGAACATGATAGAGCTATTCAAAGGTTAGTAGATAATACTGATTTTCAAAATTATATCTTTGCGATAGCATCTGATTCAGAAGATAGTGGTAGAATATATGAGCCTGAAGATATTGCTAAAGCAGCTGACTATTTACTTAAATATAATATTAATTGTAGTTTTGCAATGGCATATATAGATGATATTACTATTAGTGTCAGTGCTAGAAGTAAAGGACTAATTGATGTATCTAAAATTATGAGATTATTTGGTGGTGGTGGAAATGAATATTCTGCAGCTACTAAAATAAGAGGAAAAAGCTTACAAGAAGTAAAAAGTTTACTTATTAGTTCATTAATGCCGGGAGCATATATAGAAGATGCTAACATATCATTTGTAGAAGAAAAGCCAATGAAATTAACAATGAAAAAGAGTCGTGAATAATGACTTTTTTAATTAAAAGTTGACTTCTTGTATCATTTATGATATAATGTAATAGCTTTTGAATAAGGGGGGTTAAGATTATGTCAATAACAAATGCTAGACAAATATTAGGATTTGATTTAGATACAATATTAACATTAGAAGCAATTACTAAAAGATATAGACAATTAATTAAGGAGTTCCATCCAGATAAACATCCTGGATGTAGTGATATTGAACTACAACATTATCATCAAAAAACAATAGATATTAATAACGCTTATGATTATTTAAAGGTTAATATATCTAAAGTTAATGATTGCGTTAGTAGTAAAAAAGATCCATTTGATGATTGTCAAACAATGTTTTTCTATTCAAAACGTTCTAAAGTTGATCAAAGAGCTCGTAGTGTATTTGAGAATGCTAAGGATAGTAAATTAAAACAAGAGTTAATTAATTTATATAATAGAGTTAATATTAATAATGCTCAAAATGAAAATGAATTATTAAGAGCATTTAATGATTTTGCTAAGGGTGTTGCTTTAATATATCATAATTACGAAACTAGATATCGTATCGATAGAGGAATTCCAAATTCTTTTAAAGCTGATATAGATTATCAAGTTGATGTTGATTCATTTTTAAATAGTTTAGAAGAAATGTCTAAGAAAAGAAAAAGGGAATTAATAGAAAAAATTGAAGATATTTATGATGCTTCTTTAATAGATGATACAATTAAAAATACTAAGGCATTTAATGCTTATATTAATGACTATTATAAATTATTTTGGAATTCAAGAATTACTAAAAGTGAAGAACAAAGAGTATTTGATGAAATAAATACTAAAGTGATTAGAATTGCTGATTATTTTGAATCTCGTAAGAAAGATTATTTAAGAATTAAAAGACAATTAAGTAAATTACCAGAAACATTTGAAAATAATAAGTATTCTAGAGATGAATTATCAAGAGAATTAGATAATAGTATTATATATGGTACATTTACTAGTACAACTAAAAGAATTCAAGATATAATTGATACTTATAACACAAAAAGAAGATATATTAATAATATGCGTAGAGCATTAACACTAAAATCTAAAATTAGTTTATTAAGATTAGATCCTAACAAAGATAAAGATAAAATAGAATATATATTAGATATTTTAGATTTTGCTCAAAAGGTATTAGATGAAGCTGAAAAAGGTAAATATGATGTTCCTCAAATATCAATATTACAAAATTTATCATTAAGTGATACTAGAAAAGATGAATTATTATTAGCTATGTTTACTCGTGAAGAATATAATGTTTTCTTATCATTTAATAAAGATAATAGTAGAAAGACTGATCCTTTTGTACTTGGTAATCCACGATTAGACCAATATTTAAGCTTATCTGACTTTGGTATGCGTTTGAATATAAATACTAAGGAAGAAATTTCTCAAGATGTTAGTTTAGTACCACTAAGTTTATTTGTTAGATATGGTAATGTAGTAAATGCTACTACTAGAAGAAAAAATAGTTATGAAACAATCTTATGTCAATATAATGGATATGAGTTAGTATATGTTCATGAATATAAAACAAACTTTAGTTATTACTATTTAAGAGAAGCAACTGTTAATTATTGTAATGGTGGTAGTAGAGAAGACTTATTAAGAACTTTAGAAGAAGAAGTAGGAGCAATGTTTGCTGAACATACAGATAGAATTAATAAAAATGATAAACTTGAAAGAACTTTAGAAATTAAAAGTAAATAGAATGGATTTAAATTCCATTCTTTTTTTGTTATAATATTTAATGATTGGAGTAGTTATGGATCAAGAGAAGATTGGAAAATTTATTAGAGAACTTAGGAAAAATAACAATTTAACTCAAAATGATTTAGCTCTTAAATATGGAGTGACATATCAAGCTGTAAGTAAATGGGAGAATGGTAAGAATATACCTGATATTTCAATTCTTAAACAAATGAGTAAAGATTTTAATATAAATATAGATGATTTACTTGATGGAAAAAACAAAAGTAAAAAGAATAATAAATATTATATTCCTGTTATTATAGTTTTGATTGTTTTATTATGTGTGTTAATAGGTCTTATATTTTTTCATAAAGAAAAATTTGAATTTAAGACTTTAAGTGCTGCTTGTAAGAATTTTACTATTTCAGGAAGTATTGCTTATAATAAAGATAAATCTTCTATATATATTTCTAATGTTAAATATTGTGGAGGGGATGATAATATCATTTATGATAGTATTGAATGTATATTATTTGATTCTCATAATGGAGTTACTACTAAAATAAGTGAATACTCTAAAAAAGAAAATGTAACTTTAGAAGAATATTTGCATGAAGTAGAATTTGTAGTTGATGATTATGAATCTAATTGTAAGAATTATACTAATAATCATATATATATTGAAATACTTGCTAAAAAAGATGGAAAAACTACAACATATAAAATTCCTTTAACTTTAACTAGTTGTAATAAATAACTCAACCTTAAGTTTAGATACTAAACTTAAAATTTATAGTATTTTTTATAAAAATATATTAAAATGATAATGTAAGGATGTGGATTATGAAGAAAAAAGAAGATAAAAAAGATAAAACGTTGAATTATATAATTATTGGAACTATTTTAGCTTTAGCGTGTTGTGTTGGTTTTTATGTAGGATTTACAAGCACTGATAGTAAAGAAACCGATGCTGAAAAATTCGCCAGTGAATATTCTATTGATAATGATAATGTGTTTGTTTATAGAACACTTGAAGAAATAAATAAAATACTTGAAAATGGTACTGGAATTGTGTATTTGGGTTTTCCTGAATGTCCTTGGTGTAAAGGATATGTTCCTTATTTGAATGAAGTTGCTAAAAAGGCAAAATTAGATAAAATATATTATTTTAATATTTTAAAGGATAGAAAGAATAATACTGATAATTATAAGAAAACTGTTGAATTATTAAAAGATTATTTAAAATATGATGATGAAGGAAATAAGAGAATTTATGTGCCTGCTGTTATAGCTGTTAATAAAGGTAAAATTGTTGGCTTTGATGATGAAACATCTTATGATACTAAAGGATATGAAAAGCCTGAAGATTATTGGAAAAATGAAGATTTGGATGGTCTTAAGAATAGATTATCTAAAATGATTAATGATGTTTCTTTTGATTATTGTACAACTGATTGTAATAAGTAACTATTAATTTGGTTACTTTTTTGTTATTATAAAATAGAGGTGACTTATGAAATTAAAAGATAAAGTATGTGTAGTAACAGGTGGTGCTATGGGAAATGGTCTTGGAATAGTTAAGGTGTTTTTAAAATATGGAGCTAAAGTATCTATCATTGATTATGATGAATCAGTAAGTGCTATAGTGGCTAAACTTAATAATGAAGGATATGATGTTATAGGTTTTCATGCTGATATAAGAGATAAATACAAAGTAAATGAAGCTATAGAGAAGACTAAAGAAATATTTGGTAATATAGATGTACTTGTTAATAATGCTGGAGTTGCTAAAATAGAAAATTTTATGGATATGAGTGATGAAGTTAGAGATTTTCATTTTGATGTTAATATAAAAGGTACTTGGAATGTAACTAAATCATGTCTTAAATATTTTAATGATAATGGTAGTATTGTTAATTTATCAAGTGTTACTGGACCAATGGTAGCTGATACTGGTGAATGTGCTTATGCTACTACTAAGGCTGCATTAATAGGCTTTACTAAAGGACTTGCTATGGAACTAGTTAGTAGAAATATAAGAGTAAATGCTATAATGCCAGGATATATAATGACACCAATGGTAGATGGTATTGCAAAGGACTCTAATAGTGAAGATCCAAAAAGTGTTATTGAAGGAATTAGAATAGGTATTCCAATGAAGAGACTTGGAACTATAGAAGAGTTAGGAGAACTAGCTGCTTTTCTTGCAAGTGATGAAGCAAGCTATATAACAGGACAAGGAATAGTAATAGATGGTGGAAGTACACTTCCTGAAACTATGAGTGTTGGAGTATAGTTACTTTTTATAGAAAAAGAGGATTATAGTTGACTTCTATAATCCTTTGGCTTTTTAATATTCAGAAACTTATTTATAATGTTTATTTAATTGTAATTTCAATTATCAAGAAATATATAGTTTATGCATGTAAAGCTTGATTTTACTTGATTTTTAGTATCATTTATGATATAATATGTGCAATATTAAGGGGGATAAAGATGATTAATATTAAATTTAAAAATGAAAAAAGTTTATTTATAGGAGGAGACGATGTTGCTGTAAAAGCAGATCGTGTTATTAAAAAAATTGAAAAGTATATTCGCAAAGGAAGATGTGCTAAAGCTGATAAAACTGATGATGGTTATAATTTTAACATATTAGATTATGACTATTCTTATCAAGATTATCATATAGAAGTAGGAGAACATACTAATAGTGAATATGCTCGTGAATCTGAAAGACTTTATAAACTTGCTAATACTAAAGAGATGAAAAAGAAATTTATTAAAACTGAGAAAGATATCTATACAAAACCTTCAAAGATTTTTAAGAGAAATTTTAGCGAATTATTTGATGGTTATTCTGATCTTTTTATACTTACTTTGGGTGCATCTGCAATTTTATCACTTTTCTTAACACTTCCTGTTGGTATTTGTTTTGATTTTTCTCTACCTGTTAGTATGCTTATATCTGGTTCACCACTTATTGCTCAACTTTCAACATTTCTTGCTGGTATACCACTTGTAAGTACAATTAAGGAATTAATAAAAAATAAAAAAGCAAAGAAAAGTGATGATGAAGTACCTGAGTCTGATGAGGAAGAAAAGGCAAGCGTTAAAAAAGTTAATTTAAAGAAACCTAATAAAATTAAAGGTTTAGGTGATATTAAAGAAATAACTGTTGTAAAAAATAATTCTCAAGAGATGCTTGCAAAAACTCGTAAACAAAGAGCTATTGTTTTATTCTTAAAAAATAAATATAGAGAATTAGATGAAAGAAGAATAGAACTTATTAATAATGGTGGTTCTAAAGAAGAGATTATTCAAATTGTTAATGAAATGGATGCATTAGCTTATAAAGTAAATACTATAATACCTAGTTCTACTAAAGAAGAAGTTTTTGAAGAAAAACCAATGTGTCTTGAATTAAAATAATTTTATAATTTTTAAATCTTACCTAGTTAGTGGTAAGATTTTTTACAGTATATGGAAAATTGACTATTTATATTAGATACGATATAATGTATGTAATGATAGGGAGAAAATAGCATGAAAAAGAGCTTTTATGATATTACTTTTGATGAAGGTAAAGAACATATAGATTATAGTACTGGAAATATTGAACTTAATAATAATGCAACCGGTACTAGTTTTAATAGAATCTTATCAAAGTTAGAACGTAATATTTCTAAAGGTAAAGTGTCAAATTTTGAATTTTATAGTGGACTTAATGAGGCTACTTGTTGTGTTACAACACTTGATTCATCGCTTAATGAAAGTGAAATTGTATATTCATTTAAAAATATTTCAGAAGAAAAATTAGAAAAACTAAGTACTTTGAATAAATATGCAAATAGTGAAAAATCAAAGAAAAAGTGTGAAGAATATAAAAGCAAAAAGAAAAATAGCTTTGGTGGAATATTTAACAAAAATTTAATTACATGTCTTAAAGAATTAAGTATTCCAAGAATTATTGCAACTTTTCCAATTACTTTTGTAATTGCTAAGTCATTTATGGCTTTTTCTCCGGATCTTTTAACAAGAAGAATTGCTGCTTTGCCATTATTTCTTCTTTCAGTAAATGCATACCCAATTATTAAATCAATAATTTCTTCAGTGAAAGAACATGAAACTAACAAAAAAATGAAAAAATTAACTGAAGAAGAAGATGAAGAAGTAGAAGAAGAAACTGAGGAAATTGAGAATAAGGATGAGAAAGTTAAAGTAAAAGAAGAAATATTGCAAGAGACTAAACAAATCAGTAGTTTAATTGATGGTTTAGAAGATGAAACTGCTGATTTTTATAAAAAAGAACTATTTGAACATTTAACTGAATATATGAATGGTATAGATACAAAGCCTGAAAATAAAAATGAAATTAATTTAACTATTAATAACGATTTTACTGATGATGTTAAATATTTAACTTATTTATATGATTTAAAAAATAGAGTTATTGATCAAATTAGAAAAGAAGAATATAAAAGTACTATTGAGGAATTGAGATCACAAATGATTACAAGTCCAGAAGAAGAAAAAGAAGAAGAGAAAGTATTTTCTGATGATGAATATACGGATGATTTAGATGATAGTCGAGGCATGACAAGATAATATTTGACAATAAGGTGAATATATATTATAATTTACTCGTAAATTGTTGATTTGGAAGAGTAGGTATATGATTCTTTATAGAAAGTGACTGGTTGATGGGAAGTCATAAGATTGATTATATTGAATGGGCCAATGAAAGATTATCTGAAATAGTAGTAGGATAATACGAAGTACTCATCTTCGTTAACAAAAGGACTATATGATGGTATAGGTAATAAGCTATTTTAGGTGGCAATAGTAAGAATTATAATCTTATCCTAGTTTAGGATAAGATTTTTTTATTAGAGGTGTGAAATGATAAAATATTATGAGGGATTTCGATGGTGTTAAATATTAACTAATAAAAATAAAATAAAAATATTAATATTTAAGGGAGATGAAATTATGAAAGAAAAATATATAACTTTAACAGGAGATAGACCTACAGGTCCATTACATATTGGACACTATGTTGGGTCACTTAGAAAACGTGTAGAAATACAAAATAGTGGAAACTATAATCAATTTGTTATGATTGCGGATTTACAAGCACTTACAGATAATGCAGATAATCCAGAAAAGATTCGTGAAAATGTAATGGAGGTTATGCTTGATTATTTAGCAGTTGGACTTGAACCTGACAAAACAACATTTTTATTACAAAGTGAAATACCAGCTTTATATGAACTTCCAATGTTATACTCAAATTTAGTAACAGTAGCTAGACTTCAAAGAAATCCAACTATTAAAAATGAAATTAAACTTAGAAATTTTGAAAATAATTTACCAGTAGGATTCTTTACTTATCCGATTAGTCAGGCTGCTGATATAACTGCTTTTGGTGCTAAATATGTACCAGTTGGAGATGATCAACTTCCAATGATAGAACAAACTCGTGAAATAGTTAATTCATTTAATAGAATATATAAAACAGATACTTTAGTTTTACCTGAAGCAATACTTCCTGATAATGAAAAATGTTTAAGACTTCCTGGCATAGATGGAAATGCTAAGATGAGCAAATCTCTTGGTAATTGTATATATCTAAAAGATTCAAGTGAGGAAATTAAAAGAAAAGTAATGAGTATGTATACTGATCCAAATCATATTAAAGTAGAAGATCCAGGAGATACTAAAAATAATACAGTATTTATATACTTGGAAGCATTTGCAACTGATGAACACTTCAAAAAATATTTACCAGAGTATAAGAATCTTGATGAGTTAAAAGCACACTATGAACGTGGTGGTTTAGGGGATATGAAAGTTAAGAGATTCTTAAATGATGTTATGCAAGAAATTATGGAACCTATTAGAACTAGACGTGAAGATTATGAAAAACGTAAACCCGAAGTATTTGAAATGTTAAGACAAGGTACATTAAAAGCTATAGAACACTCAAATGTAATTCTTAATAAAGTTAAAAAAGATATAGGTATTAACTATTTTGAAGATGAAGAATTTAAAAATAAGTTTATAAATAATTAAAAATATAGTATTATATATTTATAGTAGGTGATAAATATGTTTGATATATTTAAGAAGACTGAAGAAGATAAAAGACAAGAAAAGACTGATAAAATAGAAAGATTTTTTGCAGCTGATATGTGTGTTAAAAAAGATATGCATTCTTTGGTACCAACTGATGCTGATTTATATACGATGGATGCTATGGTTGAATATATGGATAAGTTATATAAAGGTCTTAAAGACTTAATGATTGAATTTAAGTTTATGGGAAGAAATTTAGATTTAGAAAAAGATACTTTAGAGAAAATGGACGCATTTTTTAAAGGCCTTATTGATGAATCAGTTAATCTTAGATATGATCCTTCTACTATAAAAAAATTCTTTAATGATAGAGTTTCTTATATGAGAGAAGAATTTGTTAATGATGTTAAAATGAATTTTGCAGGTTATACTTCTTTTGCAGATGTAGATAGTTATTTTCAAAATTGTACTACTATAAATGAAGCATTACATTTACTTCATATGTATGTTACAAATAATGTTGATGTTTTACATTCTATGAGTGTAATAGGTAATAGAGATATTGGTGGGTATTCATTAACTTTATATGGTAAACCTAACTCTGAAGTTAATGAAATATATAATTCTTATCCAAGTAATACTGGAGGAGGAGATACTGATTTAATAAGCCTTCCAAATGTTAATAAAGCTCTAATGATGGTTAGAGATAAAGGACATGCACTTAGTATTGAAATTACTTATGAAGGAGATAATGCAGTAGTAGAATACTTTGTTCCTAAAATATGTAACATTGATATGGTAAATGCGCTTCCGGGTGTTATTAAAATTAATAGTGATACTCCAATGAATGTTGGAACTACTGGAAGATTTGTTGTTAGTAAAAAAGAACTACCTGCTATGCTTGGAAATTTTGTATCAAAGGTTCCTACTGATGCAGATATGCCGGCATATAATTATAGTGGTACTGTTCATTCAATATAAATATTAAACTGTCTTATGACAGTTTTAATTTTGGTTTTAATGTGTTATTATTGGAATATAATTAGTGGTGGAATATGATAGATAGAATAATAAATGAAGAAAGTATAGAATTTGAAAATGAAATATTAAAAACTAATAATGCAAGATATATCTTTTTATATGCGTATTTTCATAATGTTAAAAATAAAAAGAAATTTATTAATAGTTTTATAAATAGTGATGATAAAAAATATATACATTACTTTTTTAGAAGTATTAAAGATATAGATAGAGAATTATTACTTGATAAAATTCTTTCTTATGATGACTCTAAATATATTTATTATTGTTTATATGATACTAAAGACTTAGAAGATAAATATTATGTTAAAGCTATAAATTATGTTATTGATAGTAGTGATCACAGATATTTAGGTTTAACTTTATATTATTATTTTGTTGTTATGAAACTTTATAATCAAGATATTATAGATAGATTAGGTTCTATATATAGTGGAATAAATAAAGATAATTATTTAAAAATATTCATAAAAGAAAGAACTGAAGCTAAAGAAGAAATATTAGAACATTCAAAGTATGGATTTTATAAGTATGAAGACAGAAATGGATATACACCAGATATGATTGTATGCCATATTAGTCCTGATTATGGAAGAATTGTAAATACTGTATATAATCCTGAATCTAGAGTTACTACTCATTATGTTGTTTCTAGAAAAGGTGAGGTAACACATTCACTTGATTTAAAAGATGGTGCATGGACTAATGGGACTATTGATGAAGAAGAAAAGGATACATATTATAAATTTTCTTCTAATCCTTTAGTTAGTAGTAGAAGTTATAATGCTAATTTTTATACTTTTACGATAGAACATGAATCATTTGATGGTTCATTAACTGAAGAACAATATCAAGCATCATTAAAAGTAATGTGTGAAATAATTGATTATGTTAAAGAAAAATATAATAAAAATTTTATAATAGATAAAGATCATATAGTAGGACATAGAGATGTCGATCCTATAGTTAAACCATCTTGTCCTGGAGATAAATTTCCATTTGATAGGTTTATTAATGATTTAAAAAATATTTATAATAATTGAGAGGAAAAATTATGATTAGAAATTATAAAATAATAACTTTATGTGGTTCAACGAAATTTAAAGATGAATTTTTAAAAGCACAAAAAGATTTAACATTAAAAGGTAATATTGTTATATCAGTAGGACTTTTTGGTCATTCAGGTGATAGCGAAGTATGGGAAAATATGGATGAAGGTACACTTACTAAAACTAAAGAAATGTTAGATGATATGCATAAAAGAAAAATTGATTTAGCCGATGAAATATTTGTTATTAATGTAGGTGGATATATTGGTGAGTCAACAAAATCAGAAATAGAATATGCTAAAGCCACAGGTAAAAAAGTAAATTATTTAGAATAAGAGAATTTAAGTTAATAAAGTGAACATTTGTTTACTTTTTTCTTTTGTTCGCTTGTTTTGTATTGACGTAGGTGTTAGAATATAAAAAGCAAAAAGAGAAATAATATAAATAAAGTTTTTAAAGGAGGGAAAGTATTATGTTTGAATTAGTAAGTAAATATAAACCTAGTGGTGATCAACCAGAGGCAATAAAAAAACTTGTTGATGGTGTTAATAGTGGTAAAAAGAATCAAGTACTTTTGGGAGCAACTGGTACTGGTAAGACTTTTACTATCGCGAATATTATTGCTCAAACTAATAAACCTACATTAATACTTGCTCATAATAAAACATTAGCTGGACAATTATATGCTGAGTTTAAAGAGTTATTTCCTAATAATAAAGTAGAGTACTTCGTTTCTTATTACGATTACTATCAACCCGAAGCATATGTACCAAGTAAAGACTTATATATTGAGAAAGACTCTAGTATAAATGATGAAATAGATGAATTAAGACATGCTGCGACTGCAGCTATAATAGATAGACGAGACACAATAATCGTATCTAGTGTTTCTTGTATATATAGTATTGGTGAAAAAGAAGAATATATAAATAAAATGCTTAATCTTTCAGTAGGAGATATAATTGATAGAGATGCTATACTTGAAAAATTAGTTGGTATGCAGTATGAAAGAAGTGTTTTTGATTTAAAACGTGGTACTTTTAGAGTAAAAGGGGATACTATAGAACTAATACCAATTGGTGAAAAAAAGAGTGGTATTAGAGTAGAATTATTTGGAGATGAAATAGATAAAATAAGTTTATTTGACCCACTTACTGGTAGAGTTAATAGTAGTGTTAAAACTATAAGTATATTCCCAGCTTCATTATTTGTAACTAGTGATGAAAAGATACAAGAAGCAACTAAAAGAATAGAAAAAGAACTTGAAGGCAGACTTAAAGAATTACATGAAGAAGGTAAACTTCTTGAAGAGCAAAGACTTAAAGAAAGAACTATGTATGATATAGAGATGCTTAAAGAGACTGGATTTTGTCATGGTATTGAAAACTATAGTAGACATATGTCACTTAGAGATGCAGGTGAAACTCCAACAACATTAATAGATTTCTTTCCTAAAGATTTCTTACTTGTTATTGATGAAAGTCACGTTACACTTCCTCAAGTAAGAGGTATGTATAATGGAGATTATATGCGTAAGCAAACTCTTGTTGATTATGGATTTAGACTTCCTAGTGCGATGGATAATAGGCCTCTAAAGTTTGATGAATTTAAAGCTAAACTTAATCAAGTAATATATGTTTCAGCTACTCCTGGAGATTATGAGTTATCACTTGTTGATAAACCAGTTGAACAAATTATTAGACCTACTGGATTATTAGACCCTATAATTGATGTAAGACCAACTAAGAATCAAATAGATAATATTATTGAAGAAATAAATGATAGAATAGCTAAGAATGAAAGAGTACTTATTACTACACTTACTATACGTATGAGTGAAGAATTAACTACTTATTTAAAAGAACTTGGATATAAAGTAACATACTTACATAATGAAATAAAAACCCTAGAAAGACTTAATATAATACGTAATCTTAGACTTGGTAAGATAGATGTAGTAGTTGGAATAAATCTTCTTCGTGAAGGCATTGATATACCAGAAGTATCACTTATATGTATAATGGATGCTGATAAACAAGGATTCTTAAGAAGCGATAGAAGTTTAATACAAACTATAGGAAGAGCTGCAAGAAATCAAAATGGTAAAGTAATAATGTATGCAGATACTATGAGTGATGCGATGAAAGTAGCGATTAGTGAAACTAATAGAAGACGTGCTATTCAAGAAAAATATAATATAGAGCATGGTATAGTTCCTAAAACAATAGTTAAAGATATTAAAGAAGCAATAACTAACGAAGTTGAAGAACAAAAGATAGAAAAGAAAAAATATTCTAAGAAAGAGTTAAATGATATGATTCATAAACTTGAGATAGAAATGAGGGAAGCAGCAAGTAGATTAGACTTTGAAAGAGCTACTGAACTTCGTGATGTAATATTTGAACTTAAAGATTTAAATTAGTTTTTAAATCTTTTTTTATTATGCTATAATTTTTATGATAGGTGATAATATGAAGTGTAGTAATTGTAAAGCTGAAGTAGATTCTAATATAGAGTTTTGTCCTTATTGTGGAAGAAAAATTGATATAAAAGTTAATGAAACAAAATATAAAATAATGCTTCTTTTATTACTTTTTTTCTTTCCTATTGGTATAATCTATTATTGTTTTAATCGAAAAGAAGATTATAGAATGAAGAAAGCTTTTAGGATAATAGTTATTATTTATTTTTTACCTTTTATGGTTTCTATTGCTTTTTTTACTTTATCTATATTAGATGGTTTTAAAAATGGTGGAGAAATGACACCTGAAAATACTGAATGTTCATATTATTGTGCTAACGAATCTTATAGAGTAATAGGAAATACTTGTTATTGCGCTGATGGTAAAAGTAAAAAGCTAGATGATTCTATAGAAGATGAACCATCAAAAGAAGAAATAATAGATGAACCTAAGAATGAAGAGAAGATTGAAGCATCAATTGTTAAAAGTGATAACTTTGATACTGAGAAATGGTTAAATGAAGTTAAAAGCAAAAATGTTATTATTAATGTTATAGCCAGTAGTACTTGTCCTCATTGTCATAATTTTAATCCTATTATTGAAAAAGTAGCAACTGAAAATAATGTAAAACTATATTTTATAGAAGTTGATAAACTAGATGGTGAAAAGTTCAATACTTATATTAACAGTATTGAAATACCTGGTTATAAGGGTTATGTACCATATACATTTATTACTTATGATGGAAAAGTAGTATCAGAAAATTTAGGAGAACTTGATAGTAGTGATACCAATATATTAGTTAAAAATGTTTTGAAACAATATAAATGATATTGTTTCTTTTTTATATAATGTTTGATATAATATACGCTGGAGTTGATGTGTATGAAAACACCTAATATGTTAGATGCTAAAAAGAGAAATCAAAATGAAATAAAATATGTAGATTATGATAAGAATTTTGATAAATTTGGAGAAGGAAAAACATTTTTTGTTAGAACTTATGGTTGTCAGATGAATGAGCATGATTCTGAAAAAATAAGAGGTATGATGAAGAGTGTTGGTTTTACATTAGTAGATTCTATAGAAGATGCTGATGTTGTTATATTAAATACTTGTGCAATACGTGAGAATGCTCATGATAAAGTATTTGGTTTTTTAGGTGTTTTAAAACATTTAAAACAAAGTAAACCTGACTTATTAATTGGTATATGTGGATGCATGGCTCAAGAAGAAGTAGTAGTAAAAGATATATTAAATAAATATAAATATGTAGACTTTGTTTGCGGAACACATAATTTAGATAATTTAATATCTATTGTTAAGAATAAAATTGATACTAAGAAACAACAAATAGAAGTACTTAGTTACGAAGGTGATGTTGTTGAAAATGTACCAGTGTTAAGAGAAAGTAAATATAGTGCTTGGGTTGACATAATATATGGTTGTGATAAATTTTGTACTTATTGTATAGTTCCTTATACTCGTGGTACTCAAAGAAGTAGAAAACATGAAGCTATTGTTGATGAAGTAAAAGAACTTGTTAAAAATGGTTATAAAGAAGTAACTCTTTTAGGGCAAAATGTTAATGCTTATGGAAAAGATTTATATGAAGACTATAATCTTGCTAATTTACTTAGTGATGTAAGTGATACTGGAATAGAAAGAATTAGATTTGTTACTAGTCATCCATGGGATTTTACTGATGAGATGGTTGATATAATAGCTAGTCGTGATAATATAATGCCTTATATACATTTACCACTTCAATCTGGTAGTGATAAGATACTTAAACTTATGAATAGAAAATATACTAGTAGTGAATACTTAAAACTTTATAATAGCATTCGTAGTAAAGTTAAAAATTCTAGTGTTACTACTGATATAATAGTAGGTTTTCCAGGTGAGACAGAGGAAGACTTTCAAGATACGTTAAAACTTGTAAATGAATGTAAATTTGACGGAGCTTTTACATTTGCATATAGTCCTCGTGAAAATACACCAGCTGCTTTAATGAAAGATGCTATTCCTGAAGAAGTTAAGATGGATAGACTTCATAGATTAAACGAAGTAATAAATAAATATAGTAATGAAGCTAATGCTAGAATGAATGGTACAATTGTTAAATGCTTAGTAACTGGGCTTAGTGATAAAGATAAAACAAAAGTATGTGGATATACTGAAAATATGAAACTTGTTAATATAGATGGACCAAAAGAATTAATTGGAAATATAGTTAATGTTAAAATTACAGATACTAAAAGTTTTTCAATGGATGGAGTATATATTAAGGACTAATTGTGTTATAATTTTATTAGGTAGGTGTATGTATGAAAATTAAAAAAGTATTAATTATTTTATTCTTATGTGTATTAGTTGTTGGTAGCGTTTATTATTATAATGAACAATATAAAAATGTTGCTGATAAAGCAAAGACTGGGGAAGAGGTAAAACTAGAATCAGAAACACCAGAAGTAAAAAAATGCACAGAAGGATATGAATGCATTGATATAGAAAATACTACTTATAAATTCAGCATTAAAAGAAGTATAAAAGTTAATAATATGTTTAATTATGAAACTAATGAAAATGAAGCTGGAACTTTAATAATAGATGATGATGGAGTTTTAGTATTTGAAGACTTAACTGGTAAAGTAATTAAGAAATATGATAATATTGAATCTAAAGTAGTAAGTATTGATTCAACTAGTGATAAATGCGATCTTATATATGTAGCTGTTACAGAAGATGGGAAAGTATATAAGACTGAAGAAGAAGATGGGCTTTTTAGTGGAGAACCATTCTTAATGCTTCCACTTGATGAAGAATATACTAAAGTATCTTTATATAATGATACTTGTGATTTAAAACTTATTGGTTTAAATAAAAATAATGAAGTAAAAGATTTATTAGCTAATGAATAAATCTTTTTTAATGGATGTATACAAACAAAAATTCGTTATTAATTTATTGACATTTTTTTAGTGAAATATTATATTGTTAGTAGAGGTAATATTATGAAGAGATTATATATTGATTTTGATGGTGTAGTGATGGATACTATTCCACCACTATATGATGCTTTACAAAAGAGTGGAGCAGATGTAACTAATGAAAGTGAGATTAGAGTATTTTTTGCTAGTTATGATTTTTCTAAAATTATAAATGATGATAATATTCTAAATGATTCAATTAATTGTATTAAGAAATTAATTGATAGTAAGATGTTTGAAATATCATTTTTAACTCATGTTAATTCTTTAACAGAGGGTTGTGTAAAAGTAGAATATTTAAGACAACATTTTAAAGATATAACTATTATTATGGTTCCTAAAGAAATATCTAAAACTAAAGTAGTACATAGTGAAGGGGCTATACTTGTAGATGATTATTCAGGTAATTTAAAAGAATGGGAAGAAAATGGTGGTATAGCTGTTAGATTTTCTAAAGAACTTGAATCTCATGGATATAAAGTATTAAATCATTTAGATGAACTTATTAATATGTTTAAGGATGAGGTGAATGAATGTTAGAAGTAATAAGAGTAGTAACTGGAATTTTAAAAGAAAATTGTTATATTATACATAATGGAATAGATTGTTTAGTTGTAGATCCAGGTGATGATCAAAAGAAAATATTAACTGAAATAAATAGTAGAGGTTTGCATGTTAAAGGAATACTAATAACACATTATCATTTTGATCATGTAGGATGTTTAGAAACATTTAAAGAGATATATCCTACTGCTAGAATAGTTGATTATAAAACTAAGGGAGATGTTAAAATAGATACATTTGAATTCAAAGTAATAGAAACTTATGGTCACACTATGGATAGTGTGTCATTCTATTTTGATAAAAATGATATACTATTTACTGGAGACTTTGTATTTAAAGAAACTATTGGAAACTTTGAAGAAGATAATGAACAAGCTATGATAAATAGTCTTAAAGTATTTAAATATATGTCAACTAATGTTAAAGTGTATCCTGGTCATGATGAAGAAACTACTGTTGAACATGAACTTAAATATAATCCATTCTTAAGAGGAATTTAATGCTTGCGAGTGTAATAATAGAATATTCAGTAAAATCATTAAATAAAGTATTTGATTATATAGTACCTGTAGAATTAAAAGATATTATAAAAGTAGGACATAAAGTAATAGTACCTTTTGGAAAAGTAGAGGTAGAAGGCTTTGTTCTTAAATTACATAATAATAAAGATAATTCTTTAGAATATAGAAGTATTATTAGAATACAAGAAAGTGATTTTTATTTAAATGAAGAAT
>OLHA01000061.1_pt1 | contig 62648 bp, 79 predicted proteins | sample 1605961 | NCBI WGS metagenome assembly OLHA01 (sample SAMN03283288) | human gut metagenome | biome: human-associated habitat; material: feces | host: Homo sapiens | place: Peru | collected 2012
GCTTCATCAGGCGGAAAATCCCTCGCCGCCTCTCATATTTCCGGTTTTCAGATAGACCCTAGATTTCAAATACATATCTTCCCCCGATGCGGCTGCGTCGGGGGATTTTTTTCTGCGAATCCGGGCGGATTTCTTCGGTTATCGTTCGATGGCGCAATCCGCCGCCCACCGTTACAATGACCTCACGGTATCAAAGAAAACTCTGAACCGAAAATAAGGAGGTTACGCACATGAATACGATGATTCCATTGTACGGTTTTGGCGGCGGAGGCGGCATCGGAGCGGTTTTGACGGTGAGTGCCCCGGCGGGGGCAGCGGTTACCGTTGCCAAGGGCGACAAAACGAAAACAAAAACGGCTTCTGACGGCAGGGCGGTTTTCCGGGGTCTGGAAAGCGGTATCTGGACCGTCACCATCACCAACGGCACGGACACAGCCAGCAAGACCATGGAGATCCGAGCGGATTACGAAACGAAAATTTCCTTCTTTACGGCAACCCTTCAGATTGCCTATCCGGCGGGCCTGACCTGCACGGCGGTGTGCGGCGACACCCGGCTGACGGCTCCGGATACCTCCGGCAGCTGGGCCTGTACCGTGGACGGCCCGGGGATCTGGACGGTAACGGCAGGGGCCTGGAGCGCGGAGGCGGAGCTTACCGTCAGCGGCCAGACGGAGACGCTGCGGCTTGCCCAGTGGATTGTGCGAAAGGGTGCGCTGACGGATGTGGGGCTGTCCAATCCGCTGATTTCCGGCAGAACGCTGACACCCACCCAGGAGAACGGGTATCTTCAGATTCACAACACCCTGTCGAATCAGACGGCGGGCATCCTCTCCGGGGAGAAGCTGGATCTGACAAACGCGGCGAGGGTGACGGCGGATCTGGAGGTTCTTACCACCGGCGCCAATTCGTCGGCAGCCAAGTTCAGCGGCATCGGCCTGGTGCTGACCCAGGCCGCAAGCTACAGCAGCCAGAGCAGCGCGTCCACGGGCATTGCCCACGAGGATATTTCCAAGTCCACCGGCAGACTGACCCTGACCATCGACGCATCGGGTATTACCGGTCAGTGGTATGTGGGCTTTGCCATGGGCACGGCCGGAAATATCAAGGTGTACAACCTGTGCCTGGAGGTGTAAGGGGATGACCAACCGGCAGAAGCAGAATCTGCTCCAGTACCTGGGCTATTACATGGCCGTTCCCGACGGTATCTGGGGCGAACAATCCCGAGCCGCAACCAGAGCCTTTCAGCTGGCCTGGGGTCTTCCCGCCAGCGGGGTCTTTGATGAACAGACGGAGACAAAAATCCGGCAGGTCATCGGAGAAGGCCGGGAGCCGGAGCCTCCCGACTGGTGGCGGGAAGTCCCCCATTTCCGGCGGGCGGAATTCCGGTGTCCCTGCGGACAGTGCAGCGGCTTTCCGGCGGAGCCGGAAGAAAAGCTGGTTCGGCTTGCCGAGCAGGTGCGCACGGCCTTTGACGCACCGGCGCTGATTTCCAGCGGGGTGCGGTGCCCGGCGCACAACGCCGCCGTAGGCGGGGTAAAAAACAGCCGTCACCTGCTGGGCAAGGCCATGGACTTCCGGGTGAAAAATGTGTCCGGCGAGAAGCTGCTGGCCTATGTCCGGACGCTTCCCATCCGCTACGCCTACCGGATTGACGGCAGCTACGTCCACATGGACGTGGCCTAGGGGGTGAATTGTTGGAAGCGATTCTTACAGCCCTCATCGGCGGGGGCGTGACGCTGGTGGGGGTGCTGATTGCCAATTCCCGAACCCAGGCCGTCACGGAAACCAAGCTGGACGAGCTGACTCGGGAAGTCCGGGAGCACAACAATTTCGCCAAGCGAATGCCCGTGGTAGAGGAGCAAATCAAAGTTATCAATCATAGAATTGGGGACTTGGAGGCTCTGAATACGAAGTATTAAGGAGGAAAATATGGAAAACATCACAATGCTCAATACTTGGATCAACCCGACGATTTTGGCCATCTGCCTGGTCGTGGGCTATGCGGTCAAGCATCTGCTGCCTAAGGTCAGCAATCGGCTCATTCCTGTGACCGTAGTCGTCGTGGGAATCGTCACCGCTCTCTGGATGAACCAGTGGGGCGTTATGACACCGGACATCTTGTTGTCCGGTGCTCTCAGCGGTCTGGCATCCACCGGGCTGCATCAGCTGTTCAAGCAGTGGATCGAGGGAAAGGCGGAATAACGCAAAAGGGGCGCGGTGCTGAGCACCGCGCCCTCAATATTTTTTACAGTCCGGGTTTGGAGGCCTCGTCGAAGAGAGCCTCCACCTGTGCGCCGGGGCCCTTCTTGTCCAGAGCGGACACCAGCCAGGCGGCCAGCAGCCCCGCAAAGAAGCCGGGGACGATTTCGTAAATTCCGGTGGCGGACTTGGCCAGAATCAGCCACAGCACGTCCACACCGGCACCCACGGCAATACCTGCTACAGTGCCGCCGAAGGTCAGTTTCTTCCAGAACAGGCTCAGCAGAATCACCGGGCCGAAGGCCGCGCCGAACACGCCCCAGGCGTTTTCCACCAGACCCATGATGGAGCCGGAATTGGGATTGGAGGCAATCAGCAGTGCCACCACCGAAATGGCCATGACCACCAGACGGCTGGCCCAGAGCATTTCCTTATCGGAGGCATTCTTGCGAATCAGGGGCTTGTAAACATCGCTGGCAAAGGCGGAAGAAGCGGCCAGCAGCTGAGAGTCGGCGGTGGACATGGCGGCGGAGAGAATGGCGGACAGCAGCAGTCCGGACACCAGAGCCGGGAAAATCCGCCGCACCATGGTGATGAACACCGTGGAGGAATCCTCGATTTCGCCCAGGTACAGCCGACCGGCCACGGCGGTCAGGGCAGACATGACCAGAATAATTACCGTCCAGGAAATGCCGATGACGCTGGACTTGCGCAGCTCCTTCTCGCTCTTGATGGACATGAAGCGGATGATGATGTGGGGCATTCCGAAATAGCCCAGACCCCAGCCCAGGCCGGAGATCACGTCCTGGGGGGTGGTGAACAGATGGAAGAAGCCCTCGGGCAGCTGACCGCCGACGGCGCCCTCCCCCTGGCCTACCAGTGCCAGGGCGAAAATGGGAGCCAGCAGCAGCGCCGCCAGCATAATCATGCCCTGGAAGAAGTCCGTCCAGCACACGGCAGAGAAGCCGCCCAGGAAGGTGTAGGAAATGATGATGAAGGCGGCCAGATACATGGCGGCGGTGGCATCCATGTTCATTACCGTGTTGAACAGGGTGCCGCAGGCCTTGATGGAGGAGGCGGCGTAGACCGTGTAGGCCACCAGGAAAATCACCGCGCACAGCACCTGCAAGGTCTTCTTCTCCTCCAGGAACCGGTTGGTCAGATACTGGGGGATGGTGATGGAGTCCTTGGCGGCAATGGAGAACCGGCGCAGCCGGGGGGCCTCAAAAATCCAGCTCAGGGCGTAGCCGATGCCCAGGCCGATGGCAATCCAGGTCTGGCCGATGCCAAAGGCATAAATGGAGGCGGGCAGACCCATGAGCACCCAGGCGCTCATGTCGGAAGCACCGGCGGACAGGGCGGACACCCAGGCGCCCATGTTCCGGCCTCCCAGGAAATAGTCCTTTTCGCCGGCGTTTTTGGATTTCAGGAAGAAAAACACGCCAATGCCCAACATAAACAGGAAGTAGGCAACGAATACCAGCATTTCGACAATATTCATAGAATTCCCTCTCTTCTGATACATGAAAAAATGTCATGTATCTATGCTATATTTATGATGAAATTATTATAATGCCTGATTCGATATTTTGCAATCAAAAACTGCCCGGGGAGATTCACAAAAAACAGTTGCGATTGCGTGAAATATATGATAATATCAACAAGAAACTATGAAAAATCAGCATAGTAAAGAGGGATGGCGCATGAGTCTGAAAAAATATGAAGCCTTTGTCCGCACGGTGGATCTGGGCAGCCTGACCAAAGCCGCTCAGGACTTGGGCTCGACCCAGTCCCGGATCAGCCATATTTTAAGCGATCTGGAATCGGAATACGGCTTCTGCCTGATGCGCAGAAGCCGGGGCGGCATTGAGCTGACCGAGGCCGGCCGGCTGCTGCTGCCGAAAATGCGGGAGATTCTGCACTGGGAGCAGGAGCTTTCCGAGTGCATTCAGGAGATCCGCAATGCCAACGCCGGAACCGTCCGGATCGGGGTGTTTACCAGCGTGGCGGTTCACTGGCTGCCCGGGATGATTCGCAGCTTCCAGGCCGAGCACCCCGGAGCCAAGCTGGAAATGCGCAGCGGAGACTATCACGATGTGGATCAGTGGCTCCGGGAGGGCAGCGTGGATCTGGGTTTTGTGACCCTGCCCGGCCCGGAGGATATGCGGATCATTCCCCTGGCGGAGGATCCCTTGGTCGCCATTCTGCCCAAGGATCACCGGCTGGCGAAGCTGGAGAAAATTCCCACCCGGGAGCTGGCGGGAGACCCCTTCATCAGCCTGCTCCAAAGCTCTGCCCACGACATCCACCGGGCTCTGGACAACGCGGGCATTCACCCGGATATCCGGTTTACCACCAAGGACGACTACGCCATCCTTGCCATGGTGGAGCAGGGGCTGGGAATTTCCATCGTGCCCAGTCTGCTCATCCGGGGTCGTGCCCAGAATCTGGCGGTGCGGCCTCTGGTACCCCAGGCCAGCCGAACCATTGCCCTGGCCATCCCCCAGGGGGAGGCTCTGCCGGTAGTCAATGCCTTCGCCCAGACTGCCATCGATTGGCTGAAGGAAAATTGGGAGCCTGCGCTATAAGCGAAAACCCAGCGAATAACGCATGTCATTGCGAACCAGTCCGCAGACTGGTGTGGCAATCCGTCTCTTAAGCCTTCCCCTGAGAGGGTGGTGCTCCGCACAGCGAATCAAAATTATAATAACTGCCGGTGGCAGTCATACCTTAATTCATGCACACTGGTGTGACCCCTTCCGGGGATTCCCTCTGGTCACAATCCCCCGGTCATTCCGAAAGCCAATTCATACTGATTCTCTTTTAAAAACTTTAATCCGAATTGATTAAAGTTTTTAATTAGAAAATCATATGAGACGGGAATCTGTGATTTTCTATCCCAAAAATCACAGATTCGGCAATGCCATAAGGCAGTGCCTTCTTGATTAAAATTAAAGATTTTAATCAAAAAATAGTATCAGAACCCGTAGGGGACGATGCCCACATCGTCCCGCAGATGTGCAGGGATATTCTGGTTCGGGTCGATGAGGGCATCGCCCCCTACAAGAGGGCGTTGCGGTCTTCTTTGTATACCGCACGATCCGCAGACTGGTGTGATCCCTCTTGGGATTCCATTCGGCCACAATCCGTTTTCTTCTCGTGCAGGTGGAATTGAGGGCAGAGGATGAGGGATTCGATTGCCGTTCCGCCGGGAGGCGGAACGTAAGGTGGCAGCCAGTTTTTGAACTGGCTGCGCCAAGTGCCCACAGGGCACTTGCATTTAGATGGGTTCGAATCCCTCACGACTGCAATAAAAAATGCAGATACCCAAAAGGGTATCTGCATTTTTTGGCAGACAATGACGCACAGCATCCGAACAGGTCTCCTTCGGTTGCGTTGTCTACTTCTGCTAGGGATACGGTATGATTATTGCCTGAGTAGTTGAATGTAATGACAATTTTATCGTCATAGAGATAGATGGAATTAACAAAAGTTGCGATAAGCCGCTTCTGGCAATCGATGTTCTCAAAATCAGCTTTTTTGAACTGACGGAGGAAAAATAGGATGTGTTCTTCTGTCAGCTTGAAGACCTGTGTGATTTCAATATCTGCTGATGCAGTAAGCAAATTCTCACGCTGATCTTCCAGCTCGTCCATACGCTTTTTCAGAGCCGGATTGAACATACCGGCCTCTATGGCTTTCACAATGTTGTTGATTGCAGAATCGACTTCTTCCAGCTTTCCTCGGATTATTTGAAGTTCTTCCTCAGCGGCGTTCTGCTGCATGTAGTAGCGATAGGTGTTTGCGGCTATGTACTTCAGCAGTTCGTCATTTTCAAGGATGGCTTTTATCTCTCGAAGAACGATTCCCTCAATCCAGTCTTGACGCACAGCTTTTTTATCACATGCTCGAAAGCGTTTCCGTTTTGAGCAGATGTAGTAGTTATACGTCATGCCGCTTTTGCCCGTACCGCATTCACCGACCATCGGAGAACCACATTTACCACAGAACAGCTTATCCGTGAGAATATAATCCGCACGGCTCCATTTGTGGGATGGTGCGCGTCTGTTCACTTTCATAAGCTCCTGTACCTTTTGGAATAATTCTGGTTCAATGATTTGAGGCATTCCTCCATCAATGCGAACGCCGTTGTGAATATAAATCCCGGTATACTTCTCGTTGTTGAGAACGGAATACAGACTGTTCTTTGTAAACGGCTTTCCTTTTGCGGTTGTCAGTCCTTCTTTGTTGAGGCGCTTAATGATTTCTGTGACAGTACCACCCTTAGAGTATAATTCAAATATCAGCTTAACAGTGGGGGAGGTTTTCGGGTCAATGGCATATCGCTTGTTTTCATCCGTAATGTACCCCAGAGGACGGACACCGCCTACCGATTGGCACTTCTGGACGCTGATAGCCTGCCCCCGGCGCACGTTTTGCGATAATTGGAGACTGTAGTATTCAGCGATACCCTCAAGGACACTTTCGAGAATAACGCCCTCTGGGCTGTCAGGGATGTTTTCTGCCACATACTCCACCCGGACACCGTTTCGCTTGCACTTGATTTTATTAAGGGCAATCTCTTCACGATTGCGGCCAAAGCGGTCAACCTTCCAGATGATGATAACCTGGAACTGCTTTTTAGCTGTGTCCTTTAGCATCTGCTGAAATTCATCCCGCTTATCTGTCCGGCCAGATTGTGCGCGGTCAATGTACTCATGCACTATCCGATAGCCCTTTGAGGAAGCATAGGAATATGCCTTTTCAAGCTGCCCCTCAATGGATTGCTCTCCCTGCGAATGGCTGGAATAGCGGGCGTATATAACGGCATTTGTTCGTTCAGACATTTGGTTGTCGGAGTTCACATATATCCCTCCATCCTTTTCCCTCAGCTTGGCTGAGGGATTTCATTTTGTGCCACTGTTCCTTAGTCACTAATATTGCACGGGGCCGTGAACCTTGGAAGGGGCCAATAAACCCCATTTCTTCCATGGCATCTATTAGTCTTGCAGCGCGGGCATAGCCTAGTTTAAGCCGACGTTGTATCATCGACGTACTGGCTAAACCAGTTTCGAGAACCACATCCACTGCTTGAGTAAATAGGGAATCATCTAAGCCGTCTTCAAATGAATCCGTATTCTTGCTCGTTTCAAGTAGCTCAGGCATTTTCTCTCGATTTTCCAAATGGTTTTTAATCCAGCTCCTATCCCATAAAAGCGTATCAGTGGCATCGGCTAGCGTTATAGCACCAGAGGTGAAGTGTTGGTTTGTAATAACCACTCCAACATGACAATGATAAAGTGCTTTTCCCGCATGAACCTCTTGAATGGGCTTGCTCCCTAAGTCAGAAGTATAACGCTTACACTGTATCGCATATTTTACGCCGTCTTTCTTAGCAAGAATATCTACACCGTGATCCCTACTTGCCGGAGTTCGTTCAACATCACGGAACCCTAAACGGGTAAGGGCATCTGCGCACCACTGCTCAAATTTGATGCCGTCCATTAGGTCTATGTCTAATAAAGCGGCATCGGCACCGCCGTATTTCACAAAAAGGTTTGGTTCAACAGGTTTCTTTGGAGGGGGCGAAACCTTCTGTATAGCCCTCCTGCGAATATCAATAGATTCGTTTTTAAGTGCGGCAAGTTTGGCTTTGTTTTCAGAATCAAAAGGCATCCAAAAGATTCATTTTGCTCAATATCATGCACTAATTTGTCAATAGCATTTGCACGATTCACTCCGTATGTTGGGAATCGGGAAGATATACGGTCAAGAAAACTGTTAATCGTTGCAGGTAAATTACTTTGGATGTTAATCCAATTACTGCGCGGGGTTGGCGACATTGAAACGTGCTTCTTTTCATTCAGCCAAATCAATTCATCAAAAATCTGGGATAATTTTTCGTATTGAGATTGAAATTCGGCAATAGATGTAGTTGCGTTGATTTTCAAAGAATCTCTTTTTGCCTCTATCAGTAAAGATTGCGCATAGTCCTTTGCTGTAGTTCCTTTTGGAATATGGTGTTTCTTGCAATCAGACGGTTTCAAAAAGCTTAAAAAGTCCACACCGTCCCACCTCCTATGGGAAATTTATATCCTGACGTTCTGCCCAGTAGGCGTAAGCATTTTTTACGACATCTTCCGGCAAATCAAAGAATTCTGCTAATTGCCATAACTCTGTATATCCCGCTGAAAATGCGTCCATGAAGTGTTCAGCTGTTAAGTAGTTCTGTGCTACCCACCGATTTGCACGGTATTCGCTGCGCTCTACAAGATCATATAGGCTACACACTTTGTGCAAGGCACCTGTGGCCGCATGGCCTATTTCGTGACAGCATACGCCTTTTAGTACACGCATGGACTTAATCTTTGTGAAATCCAGAAATATAGCGTACTCTTCTCCATCCCGTATTGTAGTGCCCTCACTAGGAGCATTGCGATACGGGATTATATCTATGTCATTTTCTCTACAGTAGCTATAGAAATCGGATAAATCAAACACGGTTACTTCTCCTGTTTTCTCAACCGCCTTTCCCGCATGACACGCACCATGTCCCGGACGGTTTCTTTATCATCTTCATCAAGTTCCTTATAGTCACCATAAAATGCAAGATCAACTTCATTCAGAATATCTGCCGCTGTGTTTTCGCTAACGGAAGCATCAGACGACATTTTGCCGTCACGCAGATATTCAAGTGGAACTCCCAAACACTCCGCTGCGCTTTTTAGCTTCTTTTCAGAGGGTTTGTAAAGCCCTGTATTCCACTGCGAGTAGGACGCAGAAGATATACCACTTTCCTTGTAGAAATCAGCTTTCGACATTCCCATCTCTGCTAGGCGGAGTTCAATGCGCTTAATAATTGCTAAAGTGTCCATATATGATACTTCCTTTTTGTGCAAAACACATAACTTAGTAAAAACTAAGTAATTTGTATTGACATTAAGGATTACTTAGTATATACTAAGTGTGCGCTTAAAAAGAGCGCAAAATCCCCGTGAAGCTTAGTGAGTGTTTTGCAAAATATTAAGTTGGTGGCACTTCTTATATTAAGCGAAACTTACTAAGTTGTCAAGTATAACTTAGTAAAGGAGAGTGAAAAATATTGAGTTTTTTATCTGCACGACTTAAAGCTGGCCTGTCTCAGGCTGCGGTAGCAGAGAAAATCGGGGTTACTGCTACTTCGGTATGCCAGTGGGAGACCGGCAAAACTATGCCTCGCGCATCTTTGCTTCGGACTATTGCAGACCTGTATGGATGCACCGTTGACGAGCTGCTGACCCATGACGCACCTGAATCCTAGCACAGAAAAAGTCCAATAAACCTACAGATTGGAGACGCACATATGAGCGCAAGAAATAGAGTCGTGGTTGCGACCCCGGATACAACCCCAATCCACATCGATGTATCCCAAATTCCCAAAATCGAAATGGATGTCCTGTGTGCGACCATTCTGGAGGCAGCACAGAAATTCTACGAAGAACCCGAAAACCGCCGCCGCTTTGAAGAGTGGCAAAAATCGAATAATGGAGGCTAAGAACCATGTTTGAAGTAAAAATAACCGTTGCAATCCCTGGACTTCCTGAAGCAATCAATGCTTTGGCAAGCGCAGTGAGCAAGTCTCCCGCACCCGCTCAGGCAGCACCCGCCGCCCCTATGGTCACGGCTCCCGCAGGTCATGAGCCGGTTGTTCAAGCTCCTGCTGAGCCTGTTCCTGTAGCACCCGCACCTGTTCCCGCTCCGACACCTGTTCCCGTTCAGGCTCCCGTACCTGTCCAGACAGCTACGCCGGCACCCATGCCTACGCCTACCGCTCCTAACATTGCGCCTAATAGTGCAGGTGCGCAGCTGACGGTTGAGGACATTGGCAGGGCTGGCGCAACTCTGGTTGACATGGGCAAAATGCCGCAGCTTCTTGCGTTGCTTGCCCGGTACGGAGTTCAGGCAGTTACCCAGCTTCAGCCTGCGCAGCTGGCTCCCTTTGCAGACGAACTGAGAGCACTCGGTGCGAAGTTCTAAGGGGGAGGGAAGAAGATGCCAACCCCTAATGCACACGCCCTCCTGAGTGCGTCCAGTGCTCACCGATGGCTGAAATGTACGGCATCTCCCAGGTATGAAGAGAACTTCCCCAGCGGTACAAGCGAATACGCAGAGGAAGGTACTCTGGCTCACAGCATTTGCGAGTTGTTCGGACGCAAGCGATTTGCTGCTCTCTCAACCCGGAAATTCAATTCTGAGCTGAAAAAGCTGCAAGCGCAGCCCCGTTTCAGTGAGGAAATGCTCCGCACGGCGGAGGCTTATGTTGAATACCTCACTGAAAAGGCAATGAGCTACACCAGAATGCCGCATGTTTCCTTCGAGGTCAAGGTTGACCTGTCTGATTACATCCCGGAAGGATTCGGAACCTGTGACTGTGCAATGATTGGTGATGATACCTTGCACATTACCGACTACAAGCACGGCAAGGGCGTTGCGGTTGACGCAAAGGGCAACCCCCAAATGCGGCTGTACGCTTTAGGCGTGTTAAAGCTCTATGCACCCATCTACGGCGGCACCATCAAGAAGGTCAGCATGAGCATCTGCCAACCGCGTTTGAGTGATTACCCCAGTGAAGACCTGATTACGGTGGAAGAACTGCTTGCGTGGGGTGAGAGCATCAAGCCTATTGCCCAGGAGGCGTTTAGCGGGCCAGGTACATTTTGCCCCGGTGAGCACTGCCGGTTCTGTCGTGGACGGGCGCAGTGCAGAGCCAGAGCAGACCAGAATAGCGCATTCGCTGATTTTAAGGATTGTGTACCCGTTGGAAAGCTGCCGCCCGAACAAACCAATCTGCCCGCCGAAGCTCGCGCTGTCCTGGGTTTGCCGCCTGTTTTGACCGATGCAGAAATTGGTGAGCTACTTGTTAAGGCAGAAAGCCTTGTGCAGTGGTACAAAGACCTTCAGGAGTACGCTACAGAATCCCTGCTTGCAGGCAAGTCAATTCCTGGGTGGAAGGTGGTTGCCGGAAAAAGCAACCGGGCTTTCAAGGACACTGATGCAGCGTTCAAGGCAGTTGTCGATATGGGCTACGAGGAAGAAATGCTCTACACCCGAAAGCCCAAGACCCTTACCGAAATCGAAGCCCTGCTCGGTAAAAAGAAATTTGCTGAGGCTATGGCGGATCACATCACGAAACCGCTGGGCAAGCCTACACTGGCACCGATTTCTGATAAGCGTGAACCATACAATACTGCTGTCGCTGATTTTGCAGGTGTGACCAACGGATAACATAAAAATCTTTAATTCTAAATGGAGGCTTTAGAATGAACGAATTTAATTACCCCCCCCTGAACCGTAGAAGTGCAGAAGAAGTCCGCAGAGAACGAGACGTAAGTAGTGCTGTCATTGATGTGATTGGCGCAATGCTCCTGTCCAATCCCAATGCACCCGAAAGCCGCAAGATTGGAATCCGTATCATGCTGGAAGCCAAGCAGCTCACCGATAAGATTACCAAATCATTCCTGCTCTTTGCTGAGCCGGAGATGGATTCTGAACGGTGTGAAGCACTTTATCCTGAGCGCAAGGAAGTACTGGAATACTTGCAGCTCGTACATGCTGGAATCGATGCATTTCTTCAGACCCACCCCGTTTCCAAAGAAAACCAGTAAATCAAGAATCAAAGGAGAAAAGCTATGTATCAGAATATCCCTACTAAGGTTTTGACCGGCGAAGTTCGCCTGTCTTATGTAAACCTTATCACCCCCAGAGCACAGAATCAAGGCGATACGCCCAAGTATTCTGTTCAGCTCTTAATCCCCAAGAGCGACACGGCAACGGTTCAGGACATTCTTCAGTCCATTGAGGCCGCCGCAGTGAGCGCCGTCAATGAGAAGTGGGGCGGTGTGAGGCCCGCTATCGACTTCAAATCCATTCTGCATGACGGTGACGGCACAAAGCCCGATGCAGGTACACCTTACGCGCCTGAGTGCAAGGGCCACTGGGTGCTGAGTGCAACCAGTGAGCGCAAGCCCGATGTAGTCCATGTCAGTAACATCAATGCCCCACTGGCCCCCAATGACATTTACAGCGGCATGTATGCCCGTGTGACCATCAATTTCTACGGCTACAAGAATCGTAAAATCGGTGTGGGCTGTGGCCTGGGCAATGTTCTGAAGACCCGTGATGGTGAGCCGCTGTCTGGTGGTGCATCTGCGGCCAGCGACTTTGCCGGTATCGGACAAGCCGCTGATACCTATGGCGCAGCGGCTCCTGCTGTTCCCGTAACCCCGCCTGCTGCTGCCCCTGGCTATGGTGCCCCTGCTGGCTATGGCTACCCCACGGCTCCCGCTCCTGCCACCGTACAACAGACGGCATACCCCGTTAGTATCAACCCCATTACCGGGATGCCCATGTAAGAAAGCTACACAGCGCCGGTAGACAGAAGAATATGTTACCGGCGCTGTTCTAAAAGGAGGCGCAAATATGAAAACCAGATTTGATTATGAAGGTGTGTGGATTACCGGCACTGGGCGGGTGCTACCTGTTTCTGAAATGGAAACAGGCCATCTTCTGAACACAGTTCGCATGATTGTTCAGAAGCCCGCTAGGACGCTTTCTATGCTCATTTCCGATATTGAAAGTGCTGCTTTCTCTGAAACCGTGTGGACTGTCCATAATACGGCTGACAAAAAGCAGTCTCTTCAGAATGTTACCAGCCTGAGCGACATGGAGCTTACGGAGTACGCTATGAACTCCCCGCTATTTAAGTCCATGATTGAGGAATTAAGAAGCAGGGGCGTGAATGCAGACAACATCGTTAAACTCTTCAGCACGGCGGAACCGTTCAAAGCCTGATTACCACCTTCAACCCCATATCATAAAGGAGATTACCATGAAAAAGATTATCGCAGCCTTGCTTACTGTCGTCCTGTGTCTGGCCTTTGTTGTCGGGCTTACCGGCTGTGACGTGAGCGCGGCAACTTCCACCGCCTACAACACGCAGAGCGACATTGATACACAGAAAGAGGTTGCAGGCAACCTTGCGTCCTCGCAGAGTACACCCTCCGACATTGACTATTCTTTGGAGCGACATAACCTGATCCGCCGTGCATATTGGGTAAACGGACAGCGTGAAAAGGCCAATGCTCTTGTTTCCCCGGTGGAAAAGCCTTTGGGCCATATCGTTCTGTTTAGTGGCAATACCGTTGTGGGCAGCTTCGTTGTGGACGGAAAAGTTACAAGTCTCAACAGTTTTTTGACTCCCAGCAGTGTTGATGATGTTTACGGCGGCCCTAATGGCGGATATACGACCCTTACCACCGAAATGGCAGATGTTGACGGCTCCTACGGTGAGAACGATTCCGGCATATTCTTTTTTACACCCGATGGAAAATACATTGAGTGGACAGGCTCTTACCTTTATTCCGATATTCCTTTTGTGGTAGATAGTCCTGTTGTGTCCTATGAGGCTATCGGATGAAGAATACAATCTGCGTTCTGCTGGTTCTGGTGCTCATAGGACTGTCCGTGTTTTTTGGTGCTACCCCTGCCGGGAAAGCTGTGTGGAACAACTGGTTTTTCGCTGTCCAAAAAGCAGATGACCAAACGAATTACGCCACTAAGAAAACTGTGGAGGATTCGTGCAGGGCAATGATGGCAAGCTACACGAGCGACAAGCTGACCTATGAGCAGTATAAGGACAGCGAAAATGAAGAAAAGCGCTCTTGGGCTGAGCAGGCCAGAATGCGGGCCAATAAAACCGCTGCCAGCTACAACGAATATGTTCTGAAAAACTCTTTCGTGTGGGAAGACAATGTACCTTCAGACATTTTGCGCAACCTGCCATACATCTAAGAGGAGGCAGCAATGATGCACCACCTTTCAATCGACCTTGAGACCTTTTCAAGCGTAAGCATCAAGAAAGCAGGAGCACAGGCGTATTTACGCAGTCCAGACTTTGAAATTCTGCTATTCGCCTACAGTCTTGATGGCGGCCCGTCTACGGTGATTGACCTGGCTTGTGGTGAGAAGGTTCCCTGGTGGCTATACGATGCCCTCATTAACCCTGATTATATCAAACACGCCTATAATGCGGCGTTTGAGTGGGGGTGCCTGAGTCACTACATGGGTGTAAAACTTCCCCCGTCCCAGTGGAGGGATACAATGCTCCATTCACTGTACTGTGGCTATCCGGCCAGCCTGGACGCCGCTGGACGTGCCCTGGGACTGCCAGAGGACAAGCAAAAGCTGAATACCGGCAAGGCTCTTATCCGCTATTTCTGCGTTCCTTGCAAGGCAACAAAATCAAACGGCCAGCGCACCCGAAACCTGCCGCACCATGACCCTGATAAATGGCGGCTGTTCAAAGAGTACAATGCTCAGGATGTTGTTTCAGAGATGGAAATTGAGCAGCGATTATCAGCGTTCCCCGTCCCTGATTTCGTCCAGAAGCAGTGGGAGACGGATTTGCTTATCAATGATCGAGGCGTGGCCGTGGATATGGATTTTGTTCATGGTGCCCTGGCTCTGGGTGAAACTGTGCGCTCTACTCTCACCAAAGAGGCAAAGGAGCTTACAGGCTTATTCAACCCGAACAGTGTTAAGCAGCTTGCTCAGTGGTTAGAAGCGGAAACCGGGGAAGAGGTAAGCAGTCTACGCAAAGAGACAGTGACGGCGCTTCTTGGGCGAGATGCGAACAGTGAGGCGGTACAGCGGATGCTTGAAATTCGGCAAGAGCTAGGGAAAAGCTCCACGAAAAAGTATGACGCTATCCAAAACTGTGTCTGCCCAGATGGCCGGGTACGCGGATTGCTTCAGTTCTATGGTGCAAATCGTACAGGCCGGTGGGCTGGAAGATTGGTTCAGGTGCAGAATTTGCCGCGAACCTACACAGAGCCGCTTGAGCTGGCCCGTGATTTTGTCCGGGAGCAGAGGCTTAATGCTATTCAGGTAGTGTATGGGAAACCCAATGATACCCTGTCACAGTTAATCCGTACTGCGTTTATCGCAGCTCCCGGCAATGTGCTCATTGATGCCGATTTTTCCGCTATCGAAGCCAGGGTTATTTCGTGGCTTGCGGATCAGGAATGGAGACTTGAGGTTTTCCGAACCCACGGCAAAATCTATGAAGCATCTGCTTCTCAGATGTTTGGTGTCCCCATAGAGCGCATTAAAAAAGGGAACCCCGAGTATTCCCTTAGACAGCGTGGCAAGGTTGCAGAGTTAGCTCTGGGCTATCAGGGCGGCGTGGCGGCAATGCGGAACATGGACACAGGGCATCAGCTGGACAGTTTGTCTGATGACGAAATCAAGGATATTGTGAACCGCTGGCGCGATACAAACCCAAAAATCCGTGATTTGTGGTATGCCTTTGACACGGCGGCTGTGAGCGTGATTCAAAATGGCGGTTCTGTTAATGTTCGATGCTGTACTGTGGCAAGGGAACATGACCAGACTCAGGGAATCTCCTATCTCACAATCCGGCTTCCATCAGGCCGCAAGCTCTACTACGTTGATCCGGGTGTCGGAGAAAACAGGTGGGGCAACCCCTCCATTACGTACATGGGACTTAACGATAAAAACAAGTGGGCACGGGTAGAAACCTACGGCGGAAAACTTGTTGAGAATGTGGTACAGGCGATTGCCCGCGACTGTTTGGCACAGGCGATTGAGCACCTGGAAGCTGAAGGATTCCCTGTCGTGTTCCATGTCCACGATGAAGTTGTTATCGATATTGCCCCATTTGCTGACGATAAAACAATGCTGAATCGTGTGATTCAAATTATGTCAACTCCTATTCCCTGGGCACCAGGTTTGCCGCTTGGTGCTGACGGTTGGGTAGGAATGTTCTTCAAAAAAGATTAGGAGGCTATTTTATGCTTATTACTACGAAAACCACCTTTGAAAGCTCCTGGGCTGAGCTGAAGCAGGCTGTCAAAAACGGTACTATCCATGAAGTGCTGCATAGCGGCGATAAAATCCCGGTCACGTTGAAAAACGGAGAAAAAGCAGTTGTTGTTGCCACTTTTGATGAAAGCGGCAAGCTGTTCTTCGTGTTTGATGACTGCCTGCGGGATGCCTACTACATGAATCCACGCTATACCAATGGCGGTGCGTGGGCTGGTAGCAAGATGCGTGAGCACATGAACAAGGTATTCAAGCTGCTGCCCGATGACCTACAGGCGGCAATCGAACCGATTCACATTACCCAGACCCATAATGGGGACATCTTTGAAAGCGATGATAAGCTGTTCCTGCTGTCTGAAGGGCAGGTCTTTGGAGATTGCCGCTATAGTAATCCTGAAGCCGGTGTTACTCAGCTTGACATTTTCAAGGGTGAGCGGGATCGTGTGAAGGAACGTGAGGGCATCGGGACGGCTTGGTGGTGGCTGCGGTCTCCGTATTCTGGTTCTTCTTTCAACTTTGTTCATGTCTACTCCAACGGCAGTGTGAGCAACTACACCGCTTCCAATTCTGGCGGCGTGGCCCCGAGCTTCTGCATTTAATCTAATACGCGCTGGAATCCGGCCCCTTTTGTGGGGCCTCCCAGCACAAATTCACTGAAAAACATAAGCACGGAGGACACAAAAGTGAAAATCATTACACCCGGCTTTGAGATTATGACCCCCATTGATGGTGAATCTGTTTTGAAGCACATCGAGCAGTGCGGGCGTGTCTGCTACAAATCCGAGAACTTAATAACCGATGCCAGCGCGGCAAATTTTGTCCGGCTGATTATGAATCGGAAGCATGAAGCAGTATTGGAGCACTTCAGCATTACGATTAAATTCATCTGTGACCGCGGTGTTTCGCATGAAATCGTTCGGCACCGTCTAGCCTCATACTGTCAGGAGAGCACGCGGTATTGTAATTACAGTAAAGGGAAATTCGGCGGCGAAATTACCGTGGTACGGCCTGTATACCTCAACACAGATACCCCTGCCTACAAAGCATGGGAGAATGCTTGCAGGGCAGCGGAGACGGCCTATTTTGAGCTGCTGAACTGGGGCTGCTCACCGCAGGAAGCCCGTGCAGTACTGCCAAACAGCCTGAAGACAGAAGTTGTTATGACGGCTAATCTTCGAGAATGGCAACACTTTTTCCGTTTGCGCTGCTCTCAGGCTGCTCACCCTCAGATGCGGGAGATAGCTACACCGGCGCTGAAAGCCTTGCAGGCCAAAATCCCCTTAATCTTTGATGCACTGTGAGGCATTCTAAGAGTTTGCCTCTAAAAAACATTTTCCAGAAGGAGGAAATAGAATTGGATAACACTCTCGCCGCAAAGCGGATTACCGTTGAATACGAAGATGGCTCTATTAAGGAACTGGGTAAGGGCCTCGTTTTCAGCTTTGAGAATGAAGCTGAAGAAACCGCTCATATCGTTGCAGAACTGGTAAACATGGCAGGCAGAGACCTTTATGCTGTGGTCAGCGCCGCAGTGGAACTGGGTATGAAGATTGGCATGTTCGGAGACAGAGAGGACGCAGAGGATGAAGAATAGACCACAGACCCCGCACCGGGACAAGTACAGTAAGCAGCTACATAATCGCAATGTGAGAAAATTAGCGTTGGCTATTCTCATTGTCGTGACAGTCGTAATTGCCCTCTCTATTTCGGCGTTTATCCTGCTCTGCGCGGTGGACAGGCTCACCCTTATCAGGTGGACAATGAATGCCAATCTCCCGGAATGGTTTAAGGCGTTCCTTTGGGGCTGGTATTAAGGAGGATTGCTATGAACAGGAAAGAGCGCGAAGCAAACCCTGAAGAAAGCTTTGACGGTGGATACCACCTCTATGCGGAAGAACTGCACCATCAGCGCATGGCGAAAAACGCCGATAGAATTGCCTATGCCATTGCCCAATTTCGGGCGCACAATATTGAATTTGCCTTGAAAAACGCTACGACCGGCCATTTTCACTGTAGACGGAAAACCGATGATGCGCTGATTCAGTTTTACGCCGGTACAGGGACGATTGTTGGGCGGAGTGTTCGGGGCATTCAAAACTGCATCCGCATTTGTGAAGGAGAACTGCAATGACGGATTACCAAAGCTTTATTTCCCACAAGGTCAGCCAGTCAATTAACGCTGAAAGCATCTGCCTGTCTGCGGATGACCTGAATCCGAAGTTGTATAGCTTTCAGCGGGATATTGTGCGGTGGGCACTTGCAAAAGGCCGGGCAGCTGTTTTCGCAGACTGCGGCCTTGGAAAAACGCCGATGCAGCTTGAATGGGCCAGTCAAGTCTATGCGCACAAGGGCGGAATGGTTTTAATCCTTGCACCTCTGGCCGTTTCGTCTCAGACTGTGGCAGAGGGCGTCAAATTCGGCATTGAAGTAACCCTCTGCGAGAAAGCGGAAGACCTAAAGCCTGGAATCAATATCACAAACTATGAAAAGCTCGAAAAGTTTGCAGGCTGTAAATTCAGCGGGGTAGTGCTGGATGAGTCCAGTATTCTAAAATCCTTTACCGGCAAGGTAAGAAACCAGATAATCGATTTTTTCAGCGATACCCCATTCCGTTTGGCGTGTACAGCTACACCGGCACCGAATGATTTCATGGAACTTGGCAACCATGCTGAGTTTTTAGGGGTTATGTCCTATTCCGAAATGCTTGCAATGTTCTTTGTCCACGATGGCGGCGAAACCTCCAAATGGCGGCTCAAGGGACACGCTGAGGATGTTTTCTGGCAATGGATGGGTTCCTGGGCAGTGGTTATGAACTCTCCTGCTGACCTTGGCTATGACGTGGAAGGGTATGACCTGCCTGAACTCCGGGTGCATGAAATCATTGCGGATGGTGCTGAACCTGTTTCGGAGGCTATGACGCTGACGCAGAGACGAAAAGCCAGGAAGGAGACACTGGAACAGCGCTGTGCAGCAGCCGCAGACCTGGTAAACACCTCTGATGACCAATGGCTTGTATGGTGCGACCTCAATGCGGAAAGTGCCCTGCTTGCCTCGAAAATCGGGAATGCGGTGGAAGTGACGGGTGGTAACAGTTCAAAGGACAAGGCAAATCGGATGCTGAGCTTTACCGCTGGTCTCTGTAAGTGCCTTGTCACAAAGCCCAGTATCGCCGGTTTCGGTATGAACTGGCAGCAGTGCAGCAAGATGATTTTCGTTGGCCTATCTGACAGCTATGAGCAGTACTATCAAGCTGTGCGCCGGTGTTGGCGCTTTGGGCAGAAAAAGCCTGTTGACGTGTACATTGTTATCAGCAGCCGGGAGGGCTGTGTCAAAGATAATATTGCGCGGAAGCAGGCCGACTGTGAGAAGATGCGGCGGGCAATGGTGGAACAGTCAAGGGAGATTACCAAAAAGGAGCTTCAAAGCACTTGCCGGATCACAACGCCCTACCACCCTGAAACCCACATGACATACCCCGCATGGGAGGAATTTAAGAATGAATGTGCTTAATCAAAAAATCGATGACCGATACGCTATGTATCAGGGTGACTGCGTGGAAACCATGCAGGGAATACCCGATAACAGCGTACATTATTCCATTTTCTCGCCCCCATTTGCAAGCCTGTATACCTATTCCAGCAGTGACCGGGATATGGGCAACAGCCGTGATAATGAAGAGTTCCAGCAGCATTTCCTTTACCTGATTGCACAGCTCTACCGCGTGATTATGCCTGGGCGGCTGGTCAGCGTCCATTGTATGAATCTCCCTGCCATGAAAAGCCGTGATGGCTTTATCGGGGTAAAGGACTTTCGCGGTGACATTATCCGTGCATTTACTAATTCTGGGTTCATCTTCCATTCCGAGGTTACGGTGTGGAAAAATCCCGTCACAGAAATGCAGCGGACAAAGGCACTGGGACTGCTACACAAGCAAATCAGAAAGGACAGTGCTATGAGCCGTCAGGGCTTGCCTGATTATGTTGTTACGTTCCGTAAACCAGGTGAAAACCCAGAACCAATCCCGCACACGCCGGAATCATTTCCGGTTGACGTGTGGCAGCGGTATGCGTCCCCCGTTTGGATGGACATTCGGCAATCTAATACCCTTCAGCGGAAATCGGCGCGGGATGAAAAGGATGAAAAGCATATTTGTCCGCTTCAGCTTGACGTGATTGAACGCTGTATTGACCTGTGGACAAACCCCGATGATATTGTGCTGGATCCTTTTGCAGGTATCGGCTCTGTCCCGTATCAGGCGGTCATCATGGGACGCAGGGGGCTTGGCATTGAACTGAAAGACAGCTATTTTACCCAGGCCGTCAACAATATGGAATCAGCAGCAGAGGCCTACAGGGACAAGGGAGCAAGCGCAGACGTTCGGATGCGTTGCCCACACTGCGGAATCAAACTGGAAACGATGGTGTGTCCCATCTGCGGCATGGAAGTATAGGAGGTGCAATTATGCCGGAAAACGTTATTGAACGAATGGAGCGAATTGACGGGAAACGCCGAATTGCTGATTTCATGGTTAAGGAAAAAATGCCCTATGATTTTAAGGTGTCATATGCCAAAATCCGGGCACAGGAATTTGTGCGGGAATGTGAAAAGCGTGATTTGAACTACCATGTCTCCGTAGGAGGCCTTGATTCTATTACGCTGTTTCTGTTCCTGAAGTCCATCGGGATTGATGCACCAGGAATCAGCGTGTCCTACCTGGAAGATAAGTCGATTCAGGAGGTACACAGGCAGCTGGGCATAGAGTGCCTGAAGTCCGCTGTTCGGTGTGTGGATGACGATGGGCGGGAGCACCGATGGACGAAACAGCAGATTATTCAGGAATTTGGTTTTCCTGTCCTGTCCAAAGAAATTGCCGCAAAAATAGAAACACTTGCCAATCCTACCGAAAAAAATGCCACAGTTCGCCATGCAATCATTACGGGTGAGACTGGTGCATACGGCGGCTTCCAGAAGAACAGCCGGATGAAAATGTCCCAGAAGTGGCTTGAAAAGTTCGCTGGATATGCAAACGCCGAAGAGGGAACGGATTATTCCATTGCCCCGTTCCAGGTTTCTTCCAAATGCTGCTACTACCTAAAAGAAAAGCCTTGTGATGATTGGGCAAAAGCACATAACAGTGTCCCGTTCCTTGGTTTGATGGCTTCCGAAGGTGGTAGAAGGGCTAAGTCGTTAAGGCTTAATGGATGCAATTATTTTGGGAAATCCACTATTCGTTCTGCCCCCTTTGCCATTTTCTCTCGTCAAGACCTGCTTCAGCTTGCGCTTGATTTGAATGTTCCTGTCCCGGAAATTTACGGCTCAATAGAAAGAACTGAAGACGGGCAGCTTTACACTACGAAAGCGCAAAGGACAGGCTGCTCTATGTGTGGCTTTGGCATTCACCTTGAAAAGCGTCCGCATAGATTTGACCTATTAAAAGAGCGCAACCCCAAAGAATGGGAATACTGGATGTTCAAATGCTGTACCGATCCCATTACTGGTGAAAAGTTTGGTTGGGCCAGAGTGCTCGATTACATCGGTGTTGACTACTAAGGAGGTTCACATGAAGCCTGTTAAGACAGATTACTCAAACGCCCTCTACAGAAAAGAGGGTTGCTATGATCTTCCAGGAACGGCTTATAGGTGCGACGACGGAACCCCCGGCGTAGAAACCTGCTGGGAACTGTCTCCTGAAGAATTGGAAGTGGTCAAAAAGACCGGGCGCATTTACCTTTACACCTTGGGAGAGGGCATCCCGCCCATGCTTCTCACGGTTGAATCTGACCTAATTATAAAGGAGAAAAACAATGAAAATTCCTAAGACCGTCAAAATTGGCGGCAAGGTCTATGACGTGGAAATCACGGATAAGTTTGACCTTGGCAATGCAAATGTTTCCGCTGAAATCAGCTATGTTAACCTTGCTATCAGGGTGTCCCCCAATCAGGCATCGGGTAAAATGGAGGCCGATTTTATCCATGAGCTTATTCACGGTATCTATGATTTCCTCGGCTACAGAGATCATGATGAAAAGCGTGTTGACGAACTGGCACAGGCTCTTTACATGGTGATTATGGATAACCCGGATATTTTTGAAGACGATGAAAGTTAAGCAGTATAAAGGTCAGGTTTTCGGTGCTGAACTTACAGCCAAAGAGAAAAAAGCTCTAAACCTTGAGATTAACCGACAAATCTTAGAGGCCGATACACGGTATACCAATGATATTGATGCCATGGTGCTGTACGTCCTGCATCAGCACCTTGGCTTTGGGCAAAAGCGTCTTCGGGAGTTCTGGGAAGCTTTTAAGGCAGAACATGATAAATTGCGGGATTACTATGAAATGCCGGATGCCAACGCTTGGCTGGCTCGTCAAAAGCTGAAAGAAATAGGCGTTGATGTGGAAGCATGGAACGCCGAAGAAGGGGAGGGGGCTACACAGTGAGCTATGACGTAAGCTTCAAAGCAAAATTAGAGGATACGGATCAATGGGTGTACGTTGGTGATGACTGGATCAAACACACGTCCGACACCGCTGCCATGATTAAAGAAGTGTGCGGCTCCTACCCCTCTGAGTGGAACGGCAGACACTGCTCTGACATGTATCCGATTCTCATGCAGGGCGCATCCTTGCTGATGCTGCATCCACAGCGTTATCGGCAGTTTGAGCCAGACAACCACCTGGACATGGTGAGAACCACAGCAGAGTTCCTTACGAAAATTGCGGACAACTGCGACAGGTTCCCTACAGCCATAATCGAAGTAGACTGTTAAGGAGGTGCAACATGGCAGATAATCCAAAGTACAACAGCGAGGGCTACTATGACCCTACTGCATATGCTGGCCTCCGTTCCGTTATTCAGGAGGAAAACGTCTTAGAGCGTGACGTGAATGCGCTTGTCAAGGTGTTGAAGTACATTATTAGCAAAAGCGGATTTGAGTTGGTAGGCCGTATCGAAATCAAGGATAAAAAATCCGGGAGGGTTTTCAAATGACCAAAGAAGAATTGGAAAAAGCACTCGAAGATTCAGAGGCATACAGACGTGAGCAGGAGATTAAAATTGAAAAATTAGCAGCTCATCGGCAGGCCGCTTTGGCTCCAATTCGCCGCAACACCTACAGTGCAGCCGTCCGTATCTATGGCAAGCAGTCTCAGCTCATTATGGCTATGGAGGAAATGTCTGAGCTGACCAAAGAACTGTCTAAGAACATTCGGGGTGAAAATAACGTCTCTGCTATCTCAGAAGAAATCGCTGATGTGGAAATTATGCTGGAACAGCTCAAGGTCATCTACGGAAACCGTGCAGAGGTTGACCGGGTGCGAGGTGAAAAACTCGAAAGGCTTTTTATCCGGCTGACGGAGAAAATGAGCTGAAAAGGCTACACGTGGCGATATCGCCCGCCCTGAAAATAGGGGTAATCCTATGAAGTGGAGTAACCAAACATGAAATTTGACAGACAAATTACCATATCTGTTGGCAGCAACCGGCATGATATGGCGTGGCAGCAATCAGCTTTGACCATTTCAGAACTGTATGACCGCCTGAGTATGCCCGTGCGCGGCACGGAAACTCTAGCGGAGTATATGGCCATGAAAAAAGCACAGCAGGACGACTTGAAGGATGTGGGTGGCTTTGTAGGCGGCGCATTGAATGGGCTGCGCCGAAAGGCCAACAACATGATTGGGCGGGACATTATCACGCTGGATTTTGATAATATCCCTGGCTGGAAGACAGACATGGTAATCGCTAAGATGGAAGAGCTTGGGTGCGGCTATGCGGTCTACAGCACCCGCAAGCATACACCGTCAGCCCCCCGGCTGCGTGTTGTGATTCCCTTTGACAGGACAGTAACACCTGACGAATATGAACCGTGTGCCCGGCGTGTGGCGGCGCATATCGGCATCGGCATGGCCGACCCTACCACCTTTGAGGTGTGCCGCCTGATGTATTGGCCGTCCTGCTGCTCTGACAGCGAATTTGTCTTCCAGAGCAAGGATGCACCGCTGATTTCCGCAGACTTCCTGCTGGGCACCTATACGGATTGGCGCAATTATCTAAGCTGGCCGCAGGTTCCTAACGCCGTCAGCTATCAAAAGCTGGCATCAAAGCAAGGGAACCCGCTGGAAAAGTCTGGCATTGTGGGCGCATTTTGCCGTACTTATGATGTACTTTCTGCCATGGATACCTTTTTGCCTAAAATCTATGAGCCGGTGGACAGCGCAGAAGACCGATATACCTATCTTGGAGGCTCGACCACAGGCGGCGCAATCATCTATGACAATGCGAAATTCCTCTACAGTCATCACGCAACAGACCCTTGCAGTGGGCGACTGGTGAACGCATTCGACCTTGTGCGCCTGCATCTGTTCGGGGACAAGGACGAAAAGGCCGCTACCGATACCCCGGTTATCAAGCTCCCGTCCTATAAGGCAATGTGCGACCTGGCTTTGCAGGATCACGGCGTGATAGCTACACTCAACAAAGAACAGCATGAGCAAGCGTTAAAGGACTTTGAGGGTATTATGAGTGAGGCTCCAGAAGACGATTCTGACTGGGCGGAACGTCTCCAACGCAACCAGAACAATACCGTTAAAGGGACGATTGACAATATTCGGATTATCCTTGACGGTGATCCGCTTCTGAAAGGTAGATTTGCCTTGAACCAGTTCGCAGGGCGCGGCGAGGTGTTGGCGGCTCTGCCCTGGAACGTGAGCGGAAAGCGTCGCCTATGGTCAGATACCGACAATAATGGCCTGTACTGGTACTTGGAGCGCTACTGGGGGATCACAAGCCGGGGCAATATTGACAGCGCCCTTGATATTCATGCTTCTGCCCATGCATTTAATGAGGTGCAGGATTATATCAACGGCCTACAGTGGGACGGAACGCCCCGGCTGGACACGCTGTTTATTGATTTCCTTGGTGCCGCAGATACGCAATACAATCGTGCGGTATGCCGTAAAAGCTTTACAGCTGCAATCGCCCGTGCCATGGCTCCCGGATGCAAGTTTGACAATATGCTGATTCTTGCAGGCCCGCAGGGAATCGGTAAATCTACGCTGCTGGACAAAATGAGCCTTGGATGGTTTAACGACAGCATCCGCACATTCGAGGGAAAGGAAGCGTCTGAGCTTTTACAGGGTGTGTGGCTTATCGAGGTTGCAGAACTGGACGCATTCAGAAAGACAGACATTGCCCGCATTAAGCAGTTCCTATCACTTCGAGCCGACCGCTACCGTGCCGCATATGGCCGACACGTCCGGGAAACCCCTCGATGCTGTGTGTTCTTCGGCACCTGTAATGAGGTTGAATTTCTGCAAGATACCACCGGCAACCGCCGCTTCTGGCCTGTGGATGTAGGGGAAATCCCGCATTCAAAAACCGTATGGAAGGATCTCACAGACGATTATATTCGGCAGGTATGGGCGGAAGCAAAAACCCGCTGGCAGACTGGTGAATCTCTATATCTCTCCGGCACGGTGGAAGCTGAGGCGAAGGTCAAGCAGGAGGAACACCGTGAAGCCTCTGCCCGTGAGGGCCTGATTCAGGCTTTTGTCGAGAAGCAAGTTCCCTCTGACTGGGGAAAATGGGGCATTGACCGTAGGCGGGACTTCTGGGCAGGACAGCTGCATATGCAGGACGGGCAAAGCGTTGAGCTGGTAGACCGTGACCGAATATGTGCGGTTGAGGTCTGGTGTGAGCTGTTCAACGGAAACATCAAAGACCTGAAAAACACTGATACGAGGGAAATCAATGCAGTCCTTTCAAATCTGAATGGGTGGAAGCGGTTTGGTGGGCCGGTGCGCTTTGGGCCATACAATATCCAGCGTGGATTCTATAAAGAGTAGGGCAGTTAGAATTGTAACATTAGGCCTTTAGGGCAAAGTTTGTAACGTCTTCAATGTTACAATGTTACATTCGGTTACAAACTTTGTAGACGTGAAAAACCCTTGTGCTGCAAGGACTTTTCGGCTTATGTTACAATGTTACAATTTTTTCTATAGAATAGTAGAAATATAGACGCTATGAGCGCATTTACGTCATAGCGCCTATATATACGTATAAAGTAGGGAAAAGCCCTAATTTCGTAACTTTGTAACAAAGGAGGTTAAATAGGTGCTTGAGAGCTATTATGAAAATAAACTCAGGCTACGAGTTAAGGAACTCGGTCATGGTGCAAGATGCCTGAAATTTGTAAGTCCCGGTTTCTCTGGGGTGCCTGATAGGATTATTCTCTTGCCTGGTGGAAATCTGATTTTCGTAGAAATGAAAAAGCCGGGGGAGAAGGAACGTAAGCGGCAAGAGTACGTGCATGGTGTTTTACGGGGATTGGGTTTTGAAGTGATTCCAACCGTTGACAGTGTAGAGCGGATAGAGCTTGTCATTGAACGGTGCAAGGAGGTTTTGAGGGATGAAGGATTACATACCCCATAATTATCAGGAATACTGTATTGACCGGATTATCAGCAATCCGGCTATTGGGCTTTTTCTTGATATGGGTCTGGGCAAAACCTCCATTACGTTGATGGCGATAAAGAAGCTAAAGTATGAGCATTGGTGCGTTCGCAAAGTGCTGATTATTGCGCCGAAGAAAGTAGCGGAATCCACATGGGACAGAGAAGCCACAAAGTGGAAACAGCTCAACGACCTTCGGTTCTCTTTCGTCCTCGGTACAGCGGCACAGCGGATAGCTGCATTGCACCAGACCGCCGATATTTACATGGTCAACCGTGAGAATACGCAGTGGCTTGTGAACTACTACGGCCATAACTGGCCCTTTGACATGGTGGTTCTGGACGAAAGCTCTTCCTTCAAAAATCACCAGGCAAAGCGGTTTAAGGCGTTGAAGCTGGTGCGGTCTAAAATCAGCCGCATTGTGGAGCTGACGGGAACACCGAACCCCCGAAGTCTGCTTGACCTGTGGGCACAGCTTTTTTTACTGGATTGTGGTAAGCGGCTGGGCCGCACAGTCACCGCTTACCGCGATACCTACTTTGTCCCGGACAAGCGTAGCCGAACAACCGTCTTCAGCTATGCGCCAAAGCCTGGGGCAGAGACCGAAATCTACAGTAGAATTGGGGATATTTGTATCAGCATGAAAGCAGAAGACTACCTGGACATGCCAGAAATCGTCTATGATGATATTCCCGTTGCCCTGGATGCCGCTGCCCGAAAGTCTTACGACCGTTTAGAACGGGATACCCTGCTTCAGATTGACGATGAAACGGTTATCACAGCGGGCACGGCGGCAGTTCTTCGACAGAAGCTCCTTCAGCTGTGCAATGGGGCTTGCTACGATGAAGACGGGAACGTTGTCATGGTGCATAACTGCAAAATGGAGGCGCTGCTTGAGACCGTGGAGCAGCTTAACGGCCAGCACGCTATCATCTGCTATAACTTCAAGCATGATCGGGTGCGGCTGGTAGAGGCGCTGAAAGCTACACAGCTAAGGGTTGCAGTGTACGAGGGGAAGCAGCAAGAGGATGACTGGAATACCGGAAAGATTGACCTGCTGCTGTTCCAGCCTGCAAGCGGTGGGTATGGGCTTAACCTGCAAGATGGCGGGCATCATATCATTTGGTTTGGACTTACGGACAGCTTGGAGCTTTATCAGCAGACCAATAAACGCCTCCACCGGCAGGGACAGCCGTTCCCGGTTATTGTTCACCACCTGCTGGTGCAGGACGGCACAGACGAAGACGTTATTAAATCCCTGGGTGGAAAGGCGGATGTCCAAAACTGTTTGCTCGAAGCCCTGAAGGTACGCATTAAAAGGGCTAAGGAGGTGTCCGTATGACAATCAAAGAATTATCAAAGCTTTATGACCTGAATCGTGAGGTTGAAGCTCTGCAAAAAAGGCTTGCAGGCATAGAGTGGGAAATCCAGCTGGACGAAGAACGGCTCAGAAGCCTTGAGGCGCAATGTGGGGCTATTGCATCCCCTGGGTATGATGGGATGCCACACGGCTCTTCAGGGGGGAATAAGCTGGAAAGCGAGGCCATAGAGCTTGTTGACCTCCGAAACGCAATAGCCAGAAAAAAGGCTTTGCGCTCTGAATGTGCAATGACCATCCATGCGCAAGAAATCCTGTGTCTGACCGAGAGAAACCGGCTTGAACGTTACATAGCAAGTGTCCCGGACAGTCTGACCCGGCAGATTATGGCTCTTCGGTTCATTAACGGCTTGAGCTGGTGGCAGGTGGCCTATTCCATCGGTGGAAATAACACCGGCGACAGCGTTAGGATGAACGTAAAACGCTATCTGCAATCAGAAAAGGAGGACGGCGAATAAACTTGTTCGTTTTGTTCGCTCAGTTTTCGATTTCTGTGATAGCATATTATCGTGGATTTTGAGACACACGGATGCGGCATAGCCTGCCTCCGACTATGCCGCATTCGTGATGATCCACTTCACCCCCAACCCCTGATGCTTAACCACGTCAGGGGTTTCTCATTGGAAAGGTGGTGCGGTGCCGTTGTATCGACAGGGACGCAATTATGAGAATTTGAACAAATGCATATTTGACGGTACGGGTACATACGGCATACCGCCCATTCAGCCTGAGCATTGCAGCGTTGGCGCGTTCATAGGATTCAACTATGCTAAAACCTGCAAGCTTCCGTATGATAAGGGCGTACACTTTTTTGTTGACGATTATCAATTCACTAGATGCTGGACAAACCCGGATGCCTACCTTGACCTGCTGGGCAGCTTCAAAGCTGTGTGTACGCCTGATTTCTCTACATACGTTGATTTCCCACGTGCCGTGCAGATTTATAACCACTACCGTAAGCACTGGCTAGGTGCCTATTGGCAGCAGCACGGAATTACAGTGATTCCTACAATCAGCTGGGCAGATAAAGACAGCTTTGCATGGTGCTTTGACGGTGAGCCTGTGGGCGGTGTGGTTGCGGTATCTTCGGTGGGCACTCAGCTCAATAGGGAATGCAGCAGGCGTTTCCTTGAGGGCTATAATGAAATGCTCTCCCGCTTACAGCCCGAACGTATTTTCTTTTACGGCATCATCCCGGATCAGTGTACCGGGAACATAGTACCCATTGCCACATTTCAGGACAGCGTTAGAGCACGTTGCAGAGGGGGCAGACCCGATGGGCGGTAGGGGTTCGGCAAGCGGCTTTTCCGAAAGTGGTAAGCTGTATGGCACTGAGTATAAAACGCTCCTGAGTGTCGGAAATGTGAAGTTTGTGCGGCGCAATGATGGCAGTGCAACGGCCCCGATGGAAACAATGACCAAAGGGCGCGTTTATGTTACGGTCAATGAAGCCGATTCCCTGAAATTCATTTCCTACTATGACCGGGGAAACAAACGCATCAAAACCATAGACTTAGACAAACCTCACAAGGGCCTTTCTCCCCATGTTCACCACGGGTATTCCCACAATGAGAACGATGGCCCGAAAGGTGCCACAGGACTTTCTGAGAAAGAACGCAGAATGGTTGCAAAAGTAACTAATCTGTGGCATAATAGGAACAGCAAGTAGTAATGTAGGGGGAGCAAGTGGTGTTTGCCGCTGCCCCGGTTCAAATCCGGGCGCTTGCTACGGGTGCAGAAATGCGCCCGTTTTTCATATTTTGTGTTCTACCGTCAACGGTTTATTCGTTGGCGGTATTTTTATACTCATTTTTACGGGAATAGAGGTGAAACAACATGAAGATAGATAGATTCAAACGTGAGTTTAAGCGCCTCAGCGGCATTTATGCTTCTGATAAGGTGGTGCTGTTCAGAAAGCCGCTTGAGCTATATAACCTTGCAACCGGGGAGACAATCGCTACTTTTGACAGTCTCGATGAAGCCCTGGCCTTTGAGATTGACGGGAAAACCCTGGAACAGCGGGTCAGCGCGTGGACAGAGATTGTTTTTCCTGTAGAGCACGGCGGGCGCGGCGGCAGCTCCGGCATGGGCTTTGATGGCGGCTGGCCCTCCGCTGGTGGCGGTGATGGGCCGGATGAAACCGAGGCAGACCTTCCCGCAAGGATGAATACGAAGGTTGGTGTACACCGCACCTATGAGGACATGGTACGGGCTTTTGCAAAAGCACACGCCAATTCCGACATAGAGCACGGCGTAGTTGTTGATGCCTATGGTTTTGCCACGAAATACCGCCACGGCAACGCCGGGTCTATTTCCGGCTTGAGCGGCAACGGCACAGAAATTGCAGTTCATAACCACCCGAAGGACGGCTGGCCTACGTTCTCCAAAGAGGATGTGGTAAACACCGCTATGGGAACACGCCGGGGTATTGTCGCTGTCAGTTCTCCCCAAGGACGCACCCCGGAAACCGCCAAATATGCCGGTACGTACTCTTTCGTCAAGGGTACGCATTTCAATGCTTCCGGCTTTATTAAAGCGGTTGGTTCCGCCAAGCTGAGCGGCACCGATTACAACGATGCCGTAAACCGCTGGCTGAAAGCAAATCAAAAGAAATTTGGCTATATGTACAGCTACAGTAAAGGTTAAGGAGGTACTAAATCGCCGATAGGAGGTGTGGAACGTGAGCAGACCGCAAGACAAGCACCTGATACCTTTGACTGAGCGCAGCGAGGAAGAAGCTCACGCTATCCGTTCCGCCGGTGGCAAAGCGTCTCAGCAAAAGCGCCGGGAAAAGCAGATGATGGCCGACCTGGTTGAGCTGTATTCCGGCCTCCCGATTGCCGATAAGCGCAAGAAGAACAGACTTGCAAAGCTGGGTATTCCGCCCGAAGAGCTTACCCAAAAGCTGCTTGTAGCTGATGCGCTTATCCGGGCAGCCCAGGCGGGCAACACCTATGCAATCCAGATGTTCATGGAGATTACGGGTGAGGCAGGCATGAGCGGCCCGGCAAAAGAAAACAATCTGCTTGAGGCTATCCAGAATGCTACAAAGGAGGATATGGACACTGATGATTTACCAGAGCTTCAGCAAGCGGCAACGGCTGACACTGACCTGGTGGAATAGGCCTAAGTTCAAGGATTATGATGGCATCATCTGTGACGGCTCCATCCGTTCTGGTAAGACTGTTTCTATGTCTGATGGCTTTATTCTGTGGAGCATGAGCTGTTTCAACGGACAGAACTTCGCAATCTGCGGAAAGACGATTGAGAGTTTGCGCCGGAATGTCGTAACGCTCATGCCTCAGTGGTTGGAGGGCATCTTCCCCATTGTGGAGCGCCGCAGTGAAAATAAGCTGATTATTAGTAATGGCAAGACCACGAACACCTATTATCTGTTCGGTGGTAAAGACGAGAGTAGCTACACACTTGTGCAGGGCATCACGCTTGCCGGTGTGCTGTTTGACGAAGTAGCGCTTATGCCCCGCTCTTTTGTGGAGCAAGCTATGGCCCGCTGCTCCGTTGATGGGTCAAAATTCTGGTTTAACTGCAACCCGGAAAACCCTGGGCACTGGTTTTATACAGAGTGGATTAAGAAAGCCCGTGAACGGAATATCTTGTACCTGCATTTTACGATGGATGACAATCTGAGCTTATCCGAAAAAATTAAAGCACGGTACGAGGGAATGTACACCGGCGTTTTTTACCGCCGATATATCCTTGGGCTGTGGGTTAAGGCTGAAGGGCTTGTGTACCCTATGTTCAGCAAGGACGTTCATGTTGTAAAGACCGTGCCGAAGTACAATCCCCGCCACAGGTATTATGTGGCAGTGGACTACGGCACTGTAAACCCTTTTGCAGCGGGATTATATGACTATGACCCTGGTGCTCAAAAGGCGGTGATGATAAGGGAGCTTTATTATAAAGGCGGTAGCAATAACCGCATTGACAATGAGGCCTATTATAAAAAGCTCTGTGAGCTGGTAGGTGATTATCCTATCGAATACATCATCATCGACCCTTCTGCAAGCTCAATGATAGAGACTATCCAGAAGTACAGTAAATTTCTGGTGGTAAAAGCCGATAATGATGTGCTGAACGGTATCCAGGACGTTACCAAATTCCTCAATGCGGGATGCCTGTATTTCCATCAAAGCTGCAAAAACACCTTTGATGAATTTGAAACTTATTCTTGGGATGAAGAATCCGAAGAAGACAGAGTTATCAAAGAAAACGACCACAGCATGGATCAGATACGGTATTTTTGCCGGACAGCACTACGTAATGAATTGAAATGGATTGTTTAAGGCGGTGATGGAATGAACTTTTTTACACGCCTTTTAAGGAGGATTCGCAATATGTTTTTTGTGAATGGCACCGACATTGGCAAGGTGTTTGGCGTTGAACTCATTTCATCTTCTGAAATGGACAACGCATTGCAGCGGTGGGATAACATATCCATCGGAAAGCCCCCTTGGAGAAATGATGGGGATGAAATCGAAACAATCAACATGGCAAAGCACATTTCCGACTACCGGGCAAAATTAACCGTGCTGGATATCGGCATTGCCATTTCGGGGTCTGCAAGGGCCGATTTCTTGCAGGTCTTAGCGGATGACCTGCTGAAACGTTTGCCGGATCGGATTGCAGAAGCGGACAGAATGGGCGGCATCGTTATCAAGTGGAACGGTGAGACATGGGACTTTGTACTGCCCGGAAATTTTGGAATCACCGCTAAAAATGACAACGGCGAAATCGTAGGTGCAATTTTTGCCTGCCACACGTCAGAGGGTGGCAATCATTATACACGCCTTGAATACCATCGGTTTGAGGGTGCGGATGAACACGGCAGGCTATATAAGATTACCAACAAAGCGTTCAAAAATCAGATTGCTGGTGATGGCAAAGCAACATTGGGCAGGCTGGTTTCTTTACAGTCTGTTGCTACATGGGCGCACATGGAGGAAGAGGTCATCATTTCCAATCTGGAAAAGCCCCTGTTTGCATACTATCGCATCCCCGGTGCAAATACGATTGACAGTTCTTCCCCGCTTGGATTGTCCGTATTTGCTAATGCACTGCCTGAGCTGAAAGCGATTGATATTGCCGTGAGCCGGAAAAACGCAGAGATTGAGGACAGTAAGCACATCACCTTTGTGGGCCAGACAATTATCCAGAACGCTACAAAAAGGGGTGTAGAGCTGCCCCGTTTTGTCAAAGGTCTGGGTATGGGTCTCAACGACAGCGAAACAACCGCTATCCATGAGCACGCGCCTACGATTCTGACAGACCAACGCATTAAGGATATTAACTTCAATTTGTCTTTGGCAGGTGTGAAGTGCGGTTTTTCAGAGGGCGTTTTCGTCATGGACGGCCAGACGGGAATGCTCACGGCCACACAGGTTGAATCTGATGACCGCGACACTATCCAAACAATCAAGAGTGATCGGGATGCCCTCAGAGATGCCATTAAACAGGCGTTCTATGGTGCGGATGCGCTTGTGACCCTCTACAATATGGCACCCATGGGCGCATATGACATTAACTTCAATTTTGGCGATATCACATACAACTATGAAGAGGACAAGGCCGCATGGCGGGCTTACGTCATGCAGGGATGGGTTCCGAAGTGGCTGTACTTTGTTAAATTTGAAGGTATGAGCGAGAAAGAGGCAAAGGCGCTCACTGCTGAAGCAGAAGCAGCGAATGTTGCAACTGGGCTTTTTGCAAACGAGTAACGGGGGTGGTATAAATGCTGACCCCTCAACAGCTCCTTGAAGTCATAGATACCATGCATCCGCTTCTTGATGACCTCAACAAATGGATAACAGCAGACCTTATCAAGCGGCTCATGGCGCGCATTGGGCGCAGTGAGAAGCTTTTGCTCACGCCTACAGATGAATGGCAGATGCGGGTTTATCAATCTGCGGGTGGGCACCTGGAAGCTGTTCAGCGTGATATCATACGGTTCACCCAATTATCTGATGCTGAAGTACGGTCTATTTTTGAGGATGCCGGAATAAAGGCCTTTGCGTATGACAATGCGTTCTATGTTGCTCATGGACTTCCTGAAAAGGCACTGGAAGAATCTGAAAACATGATACAGCTTCTAGCTGATTCATATATGCGAACAAACGGCGAAATCCACAATTTTACCAGGACTACTGCAAAGGCAAGCCAGCAGCGGCTTATTAAGGTTCTGGACACAACGCATTTCAAAGTTATGAGCGGCGCAACCTCATATACGCAGGCAGTAAAAGATGCGGTCAATGAGATTGTAAATGAGCAGACAAAGGTTGTATATCCTACTGGACATACAGACACTATCGAAACAGCAGTCCTTCGTGCAGTCCGAACGGGGGTTGCCCAGGCAAGCGGCAATATGGCTATCGAGGGGATGATTGACCGAGATTGGGATATTATCCGTACATCAGCCCATATTGGTGCTCGATATGGTGACGGCGGCGAAAATCCAGGCAACCATTTCTGGTGGCAGGGGAAGCTATTCAGCCGAACAGGGAAAACTCCTGGCTATCCTCTGTTTGAAGAAGCGACTGGCTATGGCACGGGTGAGGGCCTGTGCGGCTGGAACTGTAGGCATTCTTTTGGCCCAGGCGATCCAGACCATAACCCCTTTAAGAACTTCGATAGCGAGGAAAACAAGAAGATATATGACCTTTCACAGCGTCAACGTGCATTAGAATCCCGTATACGCAGGACGAAGCTTAAATTACTGGGCTTGCGGCAGGCTGTAGAAGGGTGCGAGGATGGAGAGGCGAAAGCTACACTTCAAGCCGAATACGGAAAGGCTGCGCTGCTTCTTCAAAAGCAGAATGCGGCGTATAACGACTTTTGCGAGGAAAACAATCTGAAACGGTTGTCAGACCGCATTAGTGTTGCCAAGTGGAATCGTTCTGAGGCGGCTAAAGCCGCCGCTGCGGCTCGAAAATTAAATAAGCAATAGCAAAAACAAGCAGAGCTTCCATTGTGCGGAAATGCGCAATGGTGGCTCTGTTTTTGTATGCCCCTGATGGTTTCGCCGGTTCGATTCCGGCAAGGGGCACATTAGTCAATCCGGCTGACTTAATAATGCCGGGACGATGGGACACGGCAACGTCCTAAAAAGCCTAATCGTAATTGGAGGTAACTCTATGAAAACCGAAGAACTAACTGCAATCGGCCTGACAGAGGAACAGGCAACTCAGGTGCTTGCCATCCATGGCAAGGACATCGAGAAGCACAAAAAGGCTGTCACCACTCTGGAAACGGAACGTGACGACCTTAAAGGCCGCCTCACTACGGCTGAAACCACCCTGAAAAACTTTGAAGGGATTGACCCGGCAAAAATCCAGCAGGAAGTCCAGACCTACAAGCAACAGGCAGAAGAGGCGGAAAAACGCTATACGGCTCAGCTCACCCAGCGCGATCAGCGCGACTGGCTCAAGGGCAAATTCGATGAATACGGCGTTGCATCCCCCTATGCACGCAAGCAGCTTGAAGCCGAGTGCATGTCCGAAAATAGCGGCTGCTCCTGGAAAGACGGTGCTTTCTTCGGCTTTGACGACTTTATGAAAGCGGCCAAGGCGAAAGATACTGGCCTGTACATGACTGCTGAAGAAAAGGCAGAGGCTGAAAAGGCTGCGAAGCTCATGGGCAAAGCGCCTGCCTTTACCGGCCCCACCGGCGACCCTACGGGAAAGCCTAACAAGTTTGTCCCACCCAAAGTTTTCTAAACACACCAAAAATAAAAATCGAAAGGAAGAATGATTATGCCCCGTATTACCGCCCTGAATATTCTTACCCAGAGCGAGGGTAAGGAGTACCTTTCCGAACTGTACGGCAAGGTTATCGAAAATGTGCAGAAAGCTCTGATTTCTGCGGGCCTGAAAAACACTGACCTGTCCGGCGACCCTTCCTCTGGTTCTGTGGAAGCTAAGCGTTTCGTGAACGCTTCTTCTCAGGAATACGGCACTGCCCGTGCCGCTGGTAAGGGCAATGCTGTCAAGGCAAAGCCCGTGACCGTTGTTGTCGATACCAACAGGGAAATCGTGGAAGAGATTGAAGAGAAGGATACCCGCCTGTATGGCGTTGACGGTCTGCTGGATCGGCGTTCTGCCAACCATGTGTTGCGCATGGTTGCCGAACTGGAAAACGCTTTCTTCGCCAAGGCAGCTGAGGAAGCTGTGGAGGTGGAGGTTGATATGACCGCCTCTGTGGAGGACATTCTGGAAGCTGTCATTCAGGAGTGTGAAAACACCCAGAATGATTTTGTGGATGGAGTGCCTCGTTCCATGATGCACCTGTCTCTGTCCAGCGCTTTCTACGGCAAGATTCGCAACAACCTTGATAAGCAGAGCCGCGCCAACGTAGATACTACCGCCGAAGAGTTCTATGTATGGCACGGTGTTGAAACTGTGTCCAATATCCACCTGCCTGAAGGCTGCGACATCCTGTTGCAGGTTAGAGGTTCCGTAGCCCAGCCCGTCATGGCAGATGAGTATACCGCAGAAAAGATTCCGCTCTCCAACGCCTATGGCGTTGAGCTGTTCTATTACTACGGCACTGCCGTTGTCACGCCTGACCTGATTTTCAAGGCTGTTGCCAAGACTAATTCGGCAGGCGGCACGGAGAGCGAAGATCAGAAGAATCCCACAGGCGGTTAATCAGAATTAACCAGTAAATGAAGGAGGAATCACAATGAAGTTCAAGAATATCAGAACCGGCAATGTTGTCAGAACTGAGAACCCGGTTACCATTGGCTTGATGCAGAAGTCCGACCGATATGTTGCCGTGCCTGAAAAGAGCGGCAAGCGGTCTGCGGTCAGAGGTGCGGGTAAGCAGGAAAACGCTACTGAGTAAGTAGGAGATGGCATATGGCATATGCGGATTTTGACTTTTACCGGGATTCCTATTTCGGGGATGCTCTTACAAAGGAGAACGCTGCAAAGTGGTTATCCCGTGCCAGTGACGAACTGGATAGCCTGACCTTTGGCAGACTGACCAATGCTTTCCCAACGGTTGAAGCTCATGCTGAAAAGGTAAGAAAGGCCGTGTGTGCCATTGCTGATACGCTTTTCTTTGTTGACGTACAGCGGATGGCGGCATCAGCGCAAAAGGCCGCTGATGGCAGCTATCGGGGCGCTGTGGCATCTGTTTCGTCCGGGAGAGAGTCCATTTCCTTTTCCACAAACGGCACCGCAACCGCTTATGCGGCTGCGGTTGCCGACCCAGTAGCCCATGTCAAACTGATTAGCAGTATTGCAGTGAAGTACCTGGCAAACGTTCCAGATTCTACCGGGGTAAATCTGCTGTATGCGGGAGGCGTGAAGCGTGTACCAGAATGTCATTACCGTATTTAACTTCCACGAAAGCAGTGGAAAGTGGTATCCGGCAGTTATCAGAAACACAGATTTGCTCGTAAACAAATCCAGCGGCTCCACAACATCTGGGAAAAACAATGCAGATACCGTGGAGCTGATTATTCGGTGTTCCGCTGATAAAAGGATTACCACGGCAAACGGAATAAAGAGCTACACGGGGCCGAAAGAGTATGCAAAGTGCAATACCCCCGCAGAATACATCACGTTTAAGCCGGAATGTGATTTCATTTATGATGGCGAATGGCCGGAACTTGTACCCATTTCTGATGATGGCTACGATTCCGGTCTTTATCATGCTCTGAATGATGAATATGACGGCATTTACATGATTACTTTTGCATCATTCTATGGCCTGCTGCCCCATTTTGAGATTGGGGGTAGGTAGAATGTCCGATACTTCTCAGATTTTCCATTTCCCGGATATCTCCTATGTATCAGCCGGATTGCACGTTGAAATTGCCTTAAAGCCCTATGAAGAAAAGTTCTTAGCTGCTCAGCAGTGGCTAGGAGACCGTATTCTTGAAGATTGCAGAGCTGTAATGCCTCTGCTTACAGGTAGTTTGCAGCAGCGTTCCTATACGGCCTACGGTGGGCGGCAGGTGATTTTCCCCGGGCCATACGCTCGTTTCCTGTACGGCGGCAAGGTTATGGTTGACCCGGATACCGGCAGCCCATGGGCGCGTAAGGGCGCCAAAAAGGTAGTGACGGATAAGCCCCTGTCTTATTCCAATCCAGAGGCAACCGCTTATTGGTTTGATACGGCGAAAACACGAAACGGTGAGTACTGGATTAACGGCGTGAAAGAACAAATTGGAGGAAAATAGGGATGGAAAAGAAAACACCCATAATTGACGTTGATGGTTCAGAGGCGGTAAGCAATGCACTTTTAACACTGCTTAATGAGTTCCCTGGCCTCGATGGCAAGAGAATATTGTTCTCCACATTGGCAGAAACGTCCGGCATCGGGTTTTATCCGACTTCTGGTGCTGCCCTATTGTCCAACAAAGAGAGCATTACGGGGCACGTCAGGCAGGTATGCTTGTACCCCTTTAATGTAATTTATCGTGCGGCTCCCAAAGCTGAAAATCAGCGTTTGAAAATAAAGGAGTTCCTCGATATCATGGGGCGCTGGCTGGAAATGCAGCCTATTGTAATTGGTGGAGCTACATATCAGCTGACGCGCTACCCGGAACTGTGTTCTGGCAATCGGTTGATTAAGTCTATCAGCCGTACAAATCCCAGCCATCTTAATGCCGCCTACCAGGACGGTGTGGAGGACTGGCTAATCTCCGCAACACTGCGGTATGAAAATGAATTTGACAGATAAGGAGTGACTATTCAATGCCTAAAATTGAACGTAAGTACCTTGCGCACTACATCGATGCCAGTTTTGGCGGCGATACCGTGAACTACGTCCGATTGGGTGACGACCTCGAAGAATACAACGAGGAACTGAACCCCAATGTGGAAGTGACCAACAACATCAAGGGCGAGCAGTCCGTCAAGCATAACGGCTACGAGGTTCAGTCCGAGGTTGACCCCTACTACGCAAATACCGATGATCCCCTGTTTGCACAGCTGGCAAAGATTGCCAACGAACGTCTGACCGGTGATGCTTGCGTCACCACAAAGGTTGATGTGCTGCTGTCCGCGGATGGTTCCGTTGAATGGGCATATCGGGAAAATGTATATGTTGTCCCCAATTCCTTTGGTGGCGACAATTCCGGCGTTCAGATTCCCTTCAGTGTCTACAATGCAGGTAATCGCGTTAAGGGCAACTGGGATACCAAAACCAAAACCTTCACCGAAACCAACACTAGTGTTGGTCCCTAAAGAGATTAAGACCGTGGCGGCTCTGGATTGCAGAGCCGCCTAATTCAATAGCTGTAGGAGGCTAGTATCATGGCTGAAAAAATTATGAATTTTGATGGGATTATCGTTGATGACGGCGGCGTTGAGGTGCCTATCCGAAACACACAGGGCGAGGAAATCGGCGTATTCCATTTCAATCCTACCGACATTGGCATTATTGAGCGGTATAACAAGGTTGCCGCCGAGTTCGACAATGTTGTTGCCCCGCTGGAAAGCATCGACATTACCCCGGATGCAACCGCCGAGGAAAAAGAAGCAGCAGAGCAGGCAGCGCTGAAAGATGCAACTGAGCGTCTTTACGCTGCCTGTAATTATCTGTTTGGCGGCGATTTTGCATCGGCATTTTTCGGAAAAGTGCATCCGTTCTCCCCTGTAAATGGGCATTTTTACTGTGAGAACGCTTTGGGGGCGGTAGGTAAATATATTTCTGCGCAGTTCGACCAGGAGGTTAAGAAAGTAAACTCTCGTGTTGAGCGCTACACTCACGGCTATCGAACCGGCAAGCACAAGGATGGTAAGAAATGATTGGAAAACTCCCGAAGAGCGTGTGCGTGAATGGCGTTAATTATGCAATACGTTCTGATTTTCGGGATGTTCTGAACATTCTCTGCGCTTTCAATGATCCAGAGCTTGAAAATTCTGAAAAAGTATATATCTGCTTGTGCATTCTCTATGAGGATTTTGACGTTATTCCCAATACGGATTACGAGGCGGCGTTCAAAGCAGCCATGGAATTTATAGACCATGGTGTGGATAGCGGAAATGTAAAGTCACCGCGGGTCATGGATTGGGAACAGGACGAGGGCATCATGTTCCCAGCAATCAATAAGGTTGCGGGTTTTGAGACACGTTCTACTGATTATCTCCATTGGTGGACTTTTATGGGCTACTATATGGAGATTTCAGAGGGCGTGTTTTCTAATGTCCTTTCCCTACGTCTGAAAAAGGCACAGGGAAAAAAATTAGAGAAATGGGAACGGGAATATTGGAGCGCAAATAAAAACATCTGCGTTTTGAAGCCCAAACTGACAGCAGAAGAGCAGGCTCAGAAGGATAAACTTAACGCACTACTTAGCTGATAAAGGAGTGATAACATGGCAGGTCAGGCAGATAACAGTATCGTTATCGATGCTTCAATAGATGCAGAGGGCTTTAAGGCCGGTAGTAAGGAGCTGCTAGATGCCATTAAGTCACTTGCTAATGAGGTAAGAATTCTTGGTGAGAATCTTAAATCAGCATTCAAGGGTAGCGACAAGGGCGTAAGCAGTACAGATGAAAAGGCACAGGCATTGGAAGCAACAATTTCAAGCCTACAGGAGCAAGTGAAGTCTCTGCAAGATACCGTAGCGGCATTGCAGGAAAAGCTTGACGCGGCTACTTCTGTGCCGACTGAGGTTGATTTTGACACTGATGCAGCTGAGGCAAAGATTTCTGCCCTTGAAAATAAGATTAAGGAGCTGGAAAGCACCATTGCAAGCTTGCAAAATGGAGGGGGCGAGACAGCTACACAGACGGCTGATTTCAGCGGGACATCCCAAAAAACATCCGGCCTCCAAAGCCAGATTAACGCTTTGAATAACAGCGTTGAACGTCTCGCACCGACATTTGAGCGTGCTATGGGTGGTAGTGAAAGTGCCATGGCATCTTTCCAGTCTAAGGCGGAATCGCTAAATAGTGATATTGAACGACTGGAACAGCAGCTTCAGGCAATGGGGGAAACCCAGGTTCCCACGCAAGCATACCAGGACGTTTCTAATGAGGTTCAAAAGCTCGAAGAGAATTTTAACAGCCTGCTTGCAAAACAGGAGAAAATGCAAGCTATGGGCGTTTCTACGGAATCTAATCAGTGGAAATCTGTGCAGTATGACATGGAGGCCGTCTCCAATAAATACCATGAGTTACTTTCCCTGAAGCAGCAGTTTGAGAATAGCGGTGGAGCATATGTCAACGGTGCCGACACATCCCAGTATGCACAAATGGAATCCTCTCTTTCTGCGGCTACTCAGCAGCTTCAGTGGATGGAATCCGAACTGAGTTACGCGAATAATGAGTGGGCGCAGATGACCACGCTATCTGGCTACGTAAAATCCGCTATTGCGGGTATCAGCATGTCGGTAAAATCCGCATTTAGTGGTATAGGAAATGCAATTATGCATCCACTTCAGACTGCGGACAGACTACTTGGAGCCATGGTGCAAAAAGCCGGGCGGCTTGTAAAGGCGTTGGCTGGATTTGCAGTGAATAAATTGGTATCTGGGCTGAAAAGTGCGGCATCCAGCATGGCAAAAATGGTAGGGCACGGACGGTCTATGAACAGCCAGTTTGGCGGCCTCATTTCAGGGGCAAAGAAATTTGCCCTTAGTCTGCTTGGTGCCCGTGGTGTCTATGCAATCCTGCGCAAAGCGGTAAGTGCTTATATGCAGGAAAACCAGGAGTTGTCGGCAAGGCTTTCTGCTTGTTGGTCTGGCATCGGTAACGTGCTTGGCCCGATTATCACGCGCATTGTCAACCTTGTGGCTACGGCCACGGCGTACCTCACAAAATTCCTACAGCTCTTAGGGTTCATGGGAAAAAGCACCAAAAAGGCAATCAGCAGTGCCGGTGGGGCGGCGGCAAAAGAGACGGACAAGCTAAAGCGTTCAATGGCTTCGTTCGATGAACTCAACATTCTCAATAACAACAAAGCCGATGACAGCGGCGGTGGTGGCGGTGGAGATGCTACCGCCGAACTGCCTAATGTGTCGCTGCCTGATTGGGCGCAGCTCATGGTTGAGCAGCTGAAATCCGGGCAGTGGGCAGAGGCGGCCAAAACGCTGACTAACCAGCTGAATACGATGGTTTCCAATGTAGACTGGACTGAAGTTGGTGATAAAATCGGCTACTACCTCAATGGTGCTCTTACTTTCCTTGCAACCGCAATCACCAATTTTGACTGGTACGGTCTCGGAGTCTCTTTAGGTGAACTTATTAACCACATTATTTATGGGGTTGATTGGGGAAATCTTGGAATTGTATTGGGCGGAAAGCTCATAGTCCTTATTGAAGGTCTGGGAGGTATATTCGCTACAATCGATTGGACAGCCCTTGGAAAAGCTCTTGCGGACGGATTTATGGGCCTGTGGAATGCCATTGACTGGAAGCAGGCCGCAAAGACGGTTTCTGATGGCGTTATTGGAATCCTGAATACGCTTAGTTCTGCAATCAAAAATATGGATTGGCAGAAACTAGGTAGGGATGTTGCAACGTTCATTGCCAATATTGATTGGGGCGGTGTGACTACTGCCCTGTTTGAAGGTATAGGTGCCGGACTTGGTGGCCTTACGGCGTTCTTGGTAGGCCTCATTGAGGACGCATGGAAGAGCGTAGTAGATTGGTGGCATGATGTTGCTTACGAGGATGGTAGTTTCACTATCGAAGGATTGTTGAATGGCATTTGGGATGCTGTTTGCAATATCGGTCAATGGGTTGTAGACCACATTTTCACTCCGTTTATCAACGGATTTAAGAACGCATTCGGCATCCACTCTCCATCTACAGTTATGGCCGAACAGGGCGGTTTTATCATCGAAGGACTGCTGCAAGGCATTACTGCTGCATGGGATTCTATCACGAAATTCTTCGGTGATGCTCTTTCCTCTTTGATTGAAAAGCTGTCTACGGCATGGTCTGAGATTAAAGAAAGTGCCGCTCAGACTTGGATCAATATATCTGACATTGTTAGCGGTGCATGGGATAGCACCAAATCGTGGACTGCCAGTGCAGTGAAGGATATTAAGTCCAAAACTTCTGATGCCTGGAAGAAAATCAAGTCCGGGGCATCTACAGCCTGGTCTAATGTCACTTCCACTGTAAGCGATGCATGGCGTGACATCAAGAAGTGGTGTTCTAGTTCTGGCTCCAAAGTGGAGAGCAGCAGTTCCTCTGTGTGGTCTGGGATTAAGTCCACGATAGCTACACAGATGCAGGGAGCAGAAACCATCGTATCTACCGCATGGGGGTACATAAAAAACACTGTGTCGAACACAGGTGGCCTGATTAAGGCGGCTGTTTCCGGCGATTGGGGAACTGTAAAAGACACCATTTCCACACAGATGAACAACACAAAAACCGTTGTCTCTACTGCATGGGCCGTCATGAAGTCCACGGTGGCTTCTACCAGCTCTAGTATTAAGTCCACGGTATCAACAGCATGGAATAATATCAAGTCTGTATCGTCCTCTGCATGGTCTGCAATCAACACTACAATATGCGGCAAGTGGGATGATATTTCCTCCACAATTAGCAGCAAGATTTCTTCTGTCAAAAGCAATGTGAGCAGTGGATTTAATAACATAAAGAGTGATATTACCAGCAAAATGAGCAGTGCCCTAAGTTCTGTTAGGGGGCTTAACTGGTATAGTGTTGGCAGCGATATTTGTTCCGGCATCGGCAGAGGCATTGATAGCGGGTGGAGCTGGCTGAGAAACAAGGTAAGCAGCGTTGCAAACAGCCTGCTTAGAGCTGCAAAATCCGCACTGGGGATCCACTCTCCGTCCCGGGTGTTTCGTGATGTTGTCGGCCTGAATATCGGCTATGGTATCGGTGAAGGTATCGAGAACTCCGAAGGTTCCGTTGTGCGCACCGTGTCCGGTGTGGCAGATGCGATAGCAAAAGAGTTCAATTCCAGCACCTATTCTTTTGGAGATATCAACACCGATGTGGATGCCGGGGTAGCCCGTGGGCTGAACAGCTTCTCCGATACTATCACAGACAGCTTTACAAACCTCATTGACCGCCTACAGGCGATTGCAGATAGGGTCACATTCACCACTCCTGCAATTCTCAATCGTGCTGTTCCCTACAGTGCGGTGGCAAGTGTAGAGCGGGTAAGTAAAAACCGTGATACGGATAGCCTTGCGGGGTTCTCTTCTGATGTAGATGAACGCCTTGCAGACCTTGGATACCAGCTGAAGCAAATTCTGGCTGTGGTAAAAGCGCTCAACTTGAGTATTGACATAAATACTTTGGCAGATGCAATTACACAGCAGCAGCGTTCCAAACTCAGAAACTTTGGAGGTGGATGATATGGCGGTTAAGGGCGTATTTACAATCAACGGTCACGATTATACATCGTATGTTAAACGCAAGACCGGCTTTGGCTGGGGACGTGACAACACAAATGACGAAGAAGCGGGACGTGATACGGCGTGTACAATGCATCCTATGGTTACGTCCCATCAACGCACGCTTGCAATCAAAATGGGGCCTATGCCGTTTGAAACCGCACAGCAGCTTGAAAAGGATTTGGAAGACGGAGATAACGGCGTAGAGGTAGTTTATCCTGATTTGCGAAACGGTATTTGTACACGATTGTTTTATAACACGTCTATTGATGCTGCCCTTGAGCAATTCACAGATGATGGCATCGTGGTAGACGACATTAGCTTCACCCTCATTACAGTTAAGGAGGAAACTGTCTGATGCGTAAGGCTCCTTCCAAATGGGCGGCGCTACTGGCAGTGCCGCATAAAGTAGAATACAAGCTAAATATTAACGGGATTGATTACTTGGGTGAAAATCTAAGAGGCAATCCCGTTATCTCTAAGCCATTGCTTGATGCACCGGCAATCGGGCGTGTGTGTTCGGCAACGATGAAAGCGGTTATCCATCCTATTGATGGGGTTGCGATTCCAAAGGCAGCGCGAGTATATGCTTTTTGCCGTCTGGTGAGACCAGACGGCAAAACTGCCACTGGCTGGGTAAGGCAGGGCTGCTTTTATATCAGCTCCCGTACAGGGAAGACCAACGTAACGCTAAATTTGCGTGATGATATGGTGAAAGCCGGACAGACATATTTCGATAAGTCTACCCTCACTGACTGGCCGAAACAGCAGGCTATTGTAGTAGCTGATATCGCCAAAATTATGGGAGTTGAAGTTGATAGCCGTTCTTCGTTTGCAACAGGCAGTTCCTACCGTATCAACTACATTGCCGGGGACACGCTCATTTCCGAAGTGCTGTCCTATATTGCGGCATCTAACGGTGGCAACTGGATTATGACGGAAGAGGGGCGGCTCAGGCTTGTTCCCCTGGAATCTCCTAAAAACACAATATTAGCGGATGCTGTGCTGGGCAGTGCTCATAATGGCTATACAGAAACCGGCGTTCCTATCACAATCTCCCGGGTCACTATGACAGATGGGAATGATGAAACCTACACGGCAGGTGATGATAGCGGTTATGAAATCACATTTGATAGTCCCGTTGCGGATCAAACGGTGGTTGACGATGTTTATCAAAAGCTGGCCGGGGTTGTGTACACCCCATACCGTGTTGACGTTGCCCGTGCTGACCCGCTTTTGGAGCTGGGGGATACCGTTGTCGTCACTAAAAAAGATGGCTCAGAGGTATGCGCATGGCTTGCAGCAATGGATATCTCGTGCAATATTGGGCACACCTGTACCTTTGAGGCACAGGCCGAAAGCGATTCAGAAGAGGAATTTCCGTATAAAACTGCGTCCGAACTGAGGGAAAGCCGTTCTATCCATGCTAACCGCTCTTATTACGGTGCATCCCTTAATAAGGCTGAAGGACTTGTGGTGCGCCGTATCAGGGACGGCACGGAAGAAGCGCGGGTCGTATTTAATGCCGACAAAATGGCATTTACACAGGGAGATGAAGAAGTTTTATTTTTTGACCCTGTAGAAAAGATTTGGAAAATGACTTCTTCGGTGGAAATTATCGTTGATGATGGAACCGGCCACGATACCACACTACAGGCGCTTGCGAGTGGCATTAGTGCTGAGGTCACAGACCTCCAAAAAGGGTATTCGTCTCTTAACCAAACCGCAGATAAGCTGTCGGCGACAATCCAGGACGTTTCCGGCAAATACATTGAAATCAGCACAACCATTGATGGCCTCACCGTTACGGACGATAAAGGCAAGACGTTAATCAATGGTGGTTCCATTTATACTGATAATATGTTTTTATCCCGGCTGTTCTCGAAAGAAAGTACTGACAGCTATATCGAAATGCTGGACAATGGCTTGAACTTCATTCTTGGCCGGATAGAAACAATCGGTATTGGTTACTACTCTTCAGATGTTCCGCTCCCGTATATGATTTTCGGTGCTGGTAACAAGCCAAATGTCAGCAATGCCGGTATGATTAAAAAGTATCGGGATGGTATTTGGATTGGTGACAGCGCAGACCGATATACAGATGATATTGAAAACGGAACCGGGCTATTCATCAATACGGAAACAAAGCAGATTTACAAATACAATAAAGGCATCGGTGCCGCACTAGCGGACACCTCAACAGTTGTTGCCGTGTTTGGGTAAAGGAGGTGTTTTCCTGTGGCCGTTTCGCATTGGGATTGGAACAAATCAAACGGCACAGCAACAGTTGACAAGACCGTTGCGACATACAATGCTCTGACCACAGGGGGCTTGACATCCGCTTTTTCTGCCTCTGTCTGGAATGATATTCTGTCAAAAATCTCTGCACAGCGCATTGCGTGGGGTGACACAGCTTGGAATAACAAAATAGCGAAACTAGCAGATTCCAAAATGCGCGCTGGAAAGCAAATGACCGCTGTTAAATTTAATTCGGCGGTCTTAAACATTCCAATATCCAATTATGTATGGCCGTGGGAGAAGAATCTAGGGCGTTCTGAAATCCTGAAGGGAGATCGCTGTTATGGTATGTACTTCATTTACCTTACAGATGGCGTAAACCATTGGATTGACCTTGTTCCGCTCCCTATCGATGTAGTTGCAGCTTTTCATACGCTCAATCAGGCGAACATGGATATGTTGAAAGCACTCCATGTTTTGCCTGCAAAGCCTGTGTCGTATAGAGTATTAAATTCCGTTACAGCGGGAGCGCCCGCAAGCGTTCCTATCCATGCAGAGCATACAGCATTCCAAACTGGACATGCACTTGTGAGCTTCCTGCGTAATCTGGAAGTGCGGATAGCTCATTTCATGCGGTCTCGTTCAGCACTCAGCGTGTTCATGTATCCAACGGAACATGTTATTTTCAGTGATGATATCGCCGTAAAAAGCAGTGTGAACATGAGTTTTAATAACGCGCTGTATTTCCTTGTGGCTCTGAAGATTGCGTTGGAACAGAACGGAAAGCTGGAAAGTGTTCCGTCATTTCCTTTTTACATCAACAGCTGTGTTGGCAGCATGACGGGGAACGCAACATTAAGTGCAAAACAACTTATCGACTTGACATTTGACCTGGATGTTTTATTCAAAAGTGAACCGTGGATAAAAGAGGTCTATGCCAATCCTCTTCGTGTGATACTTGACATACCTACTCAGACGAAAGCAAGGATTTCCTACAATGATACATGTGCGATTGAGGCACCGCTGAATATTGTCGTTTCTGAGTATGTAAAAGTCAGGCCAGGCCCGGCAGAGCACGTTGCGGCTCTGGCTCGATTCCTTACGCCAATAGGGGCGAAGCTACACACGGATAGGGCACAAGGAATTGAAGCGGCATTGCTTGAATCGTCTACACTCTTATCCCGGCTGACAACTCAACGGGTGCTTCCGTTTTCTGTATTTGACTTATCAAATTTTAATTTCAGCACCGGCATAACAATTCGTCCAGGGTTCAACACTGCTGGATTTGCCCAATGTAGATATGATGTGAATGCAACTGCATCTGAGTTGACAGGAGTACATACTGGGACAGCGCTCAATATGCGTATCCTCGTTGGCGCTGCTGCTGATGTGTTCAAGTCACCACACGCGGGAAGCTTGTTGCAGGATCGCTTTGACACGCAAGTAGATATTATTGCCTGTCAAGGAGTTGCTTCCGGGGCAAAACTGTACGACCAATTCCGTACTAATGGAAAAAGCTTTTTAACGATTCCAGCATACTTCTCTATGGAGTTTAGTTACCAGTCAGGAATGGACATATGCGGAACGCTTTCAAAACTGGCATCTCACCATACAACGGCGGATTTGACAATTAAATCCGCTGAACAGTGTACAGTAGTGCTTTCCCGGTTTATCTGTTTGTCTGCTACATCTTCAAGTTCCTACGATGGTAGAGCTACGCTGACAACCAGAGAGCAGTTGCCTATCTTTGTATACAGTTCCTTCGTGCATAACGGTATTGCAACGCTGATAGCGGCTCCCTTGGAGTGCGTCAGCTTTACGCTGCTAATTAAGTGCAGTATGACACTATCTGCTCGAACGGCAAATGCCGTTCGTACAAGCAGCAAAATTTATATGACCCATAATGGAGCAGTAAAGCTTTATACCATTGGCCTAACCCTGGCTACAGAGCTGGAAGATATACTGGCCTCGGATTTGGATAGTATGTTGGTTACGAAAATTGAAATCAAGCTCTAAATATGAAAGGAGAAAACTTCAATGCTTACTTACAATGGCGCAAACGCTCTTCTGAACTGCCTCTGCGGCAGAGCAAGCAACTACCAGTACAGTACCGTATATGTCGGCCTTTCCACATCGGCACCCGATAGAAATGGTTCTGGCTACACTGAGCCGCCCACCGCCGCAGGATATGCACGGGTGCTGCTTGGAAACTACAATCAGTCTACATCCCAAAAGATGGCGGCGGCCAATCTCGGTTCCTCAGTCAACAGCGAAATCATTTACTTCCCGGAGGCAACAGCATCGTGGGGAACATGTACGCACTTCCTTATTTTCAGCGCTGCGAAAGATGGCGTTCTCATTGCCTACGGCCAACTTACGGATGAAATTTCCCCCATTGCCGGTACGGTACCCATTATTCGCGTGGGCGACCTCACAATGGCTATCAACTAAAGGAGTATGACATGGCAAGTGCAAAAACAGATTTTCTTGGGTTAATTGTCTTCCCGGATATCGAGGGAGTATACCAGCGTGAAATCCGTGTTGCACTGGTATCCGGCACCGATGGTAAAAACAGTAATATGCACCTTATCGATGCCGCTATTAGGAATCTGTCTGACACGCTGCGAGGGCTTGCAAAGGTTGCGTCCAGCGGCAAATATGAAGACCTAATCGGTACGCCGGACGCTGTGAAGATAGCTACACAGGAGGCGGCAGGCATTGTTAAGCCGGATGGTGACACGATTCTTATAATGGAGGATGGAACCATCAAAGCCGCGGTAAAGGTAGCTTTGGCAACAGTTGATGCCCCAGGGATTGTATCGCCCGATGGCGATACAATCCTTGTAGATGAAAAGGGAAATATTAGGGCTGCGGTTAAAGTAAATATTGCAACTACTGATGTGGCAGGAATCGTCATGCCAGATGGTGACAGCATCCAGGTTGATGAAGCCGGACGGATCAAGACAACTTTTCCAGAGACCTACAGCAAAGAGCAGGTTGATAGGATGCTATATGACATTTCTAATCTACTGATGACCGGCACGGATTTTGAAATGCTTTGCACTTCGACAAACTCTTTGATGGGTGAAGAAAATACCTATTCAGAGATAGGTGCAAACATTGTGCTTATAAATGACCTTGCCACGGAACTTTTGAAATAGGAGGCGTAAAATGGCGGTAACTACAATCAATGAAAAATTGGAAGAAGCTGTACGGATTAAAAAGCAAATCCAGGCAGCGACTACAACCAAAGATGTAGATTTTCCTGAAGATACTCCCTTTGCAGACTATCCAAAGATTATTGCAAAAATTCCAGGCCATTTGCAGAAGAAGACAATCACTCCAACAGCTGCGGGCGGGGTGGTCAGTCCCGATGATGGATATGACGGCTTTTATAACGTTGAACTTCCAGCAGCACCAGACCTTACACCAGAGCGCATTATAAAGGGCGCGTCCATATTTGGAGTTAATGGTGTTGTAGAGGTTTCGAGTGTGATTCCCAGACTGCACGCACCTACCATATCCAGAAATGGAGATACAATCAATTTGTCAAATCCCAGTACAAACGGGGATTTCGTTACAACCTATCGACTGTATAATGGAGCCTCCCAGATAAAAGAAGTTTCCAAAAGCACGTCTGCATTTAGCCTAAAATCACTTAGTGTGGGTAAATATGTGCTTGCCGCTGCTTGCTATGCAGAGGGCTTTATGGAAAGTGAGGCAAGCAATACCATCACGGCATCTGTATTCGGAATTACCTTAAATCTAACAAACCTCACAAGTAAAAATACAGATAGCGTAATTTCGGATGGCTTGGAATGGTCTACAACGCTCACGCCAACCAGTGGCAAATTCTTACCTGAAATTGTTACCGTCACGATGGGAGGAAAATCTTGTAAATATGAGTACGATGGGTACTCTGGTTCCCTAAAAATTGAAAAAGTGACAGGTGATATATCTGTTTCTGCGGTGGCGCTCAATGCTGCGAAATTGCACCGTCCTACTGTAGAAATTGACGGAACGCTACTGACGGTTATTCCTCCCAGATTTGCAACAGAAACGAATGTGTATATTGATGACACGTTGACCTGGGCATACATTGACAATAGCAGGTGGGAAGTACAGGAGGTTTCTGGGGCAGCAAAGGGCTTTACACTTAATGCAAATGGCTACTACGAGAGCCAGTGCAGGGGCATCTCGAATGGTTATGCCCTGTGCAAAGTACATCTCACGCTTGATAGTGCGAGAAGCATTACCTTTAGTTGCATAAGTTACGGCGAGAGCAACTACGACTATGGTATTATTGGTCAGCCGGACAAGGCACTATCTGTCAGCAATAGTGACGATGGGGCAACTGGTTCGGCCAATGTTGCCCACAATTTCAAGGGAGAATCGTCTGCCAGTGTAAAGAATATTGTTATCGAAGTGGATTCCGGCGAACACGATATCTATGTAAAATATCGGAAAGACAGCAGCGGAGATAATGGTAACGATAGTTTGCAGTTTACAGTGTCGTTGTAAGGAGGAGCTATGGCAGTATTTGATTTATCTGAAAAATGCGCTAATTATGGGAAATACGAAATCATGGTGCAATCCACCGCAGAGGGATATGAGCCGTCCGATCCCGTTCTCCTTACGTATTATGTAGGGGCGACAATCGAGAACACGATGGGCGTTTTCTCAGTGACAGCAGCAAATGAGAATGTCACAGCATTTGGCATTTACATTGATGGCATCCTTTATAAAACGGTAGAATATACGGGGGCATCTGATTGGAACGTAGACCTTGACGGTGATGAAAACGTGGAAGACGGTCAACACACTGTCTATTTCTGCGCTGTTGGTGATGGACTGTCCGCCGAAAACAGAAGCAATACAATAAGCTGGTATAAGGGTGTTGATCCAGATTTTGCTACTGCAAGCTGGGAGAGCATCAAAAATGCAGTGCTTGGCGGGGTGGCTTCTGAGTTCTATGCTGTTGGCACCACAAAGACAATCACTCTGAAAAACGGCAATACTGTTACGCTCAGAGTCGCAAACAATAGTGGTGACATTTATGAGAGAGCAGATGGAAGCAATAGCGGATTTGTCCTTGAGTTTGTTGACCTGTGGCCAACAAACTACTATATGAACGGCTCTAGCACCAATGCAGGCGGCTGGAATGCTTCCTATATGCGAAACACGGTTATGCCGCTTATTTGGGAACAAATGCCCGATGATTTGCAGAGCGTTATTGCTACAGTTAAAATCAAGGCGGCAAAGAGCGGAAATGACGGAACACTTGTTGAAAGTATGGACACCCTGTTCCTGCCCGCTGAAAGAGAAGTCTTTGGAAGTCGTTCGTATAGCCGTACAGAGGAATGGAATGCTCTACAACGGTGGCAGTATTATGAACAGAACAATACAAATGCGGCGAGAATTAAGCAGCGTTCTGGGAACGCTGCTTGGTGGTGGCTGCGGTCTCCGTGTTCTGGTTCTTCTGGCAGCTTTGTATATGTCGGCTCCAACGGCAGTGTGAGCACCTACAACGCTTCCAATTCTGGCGGCGTGGCCCCGAGCTTCTGCATTTAATCTTCACAATCCCTAAATGGGGGCGGGGGTGCCGCCTTTGTGCGGCACCCCACAGAAAAAGGCAAGTAGAGGGTACGTGAGGGAGAAAAAGAGGGACGCCGCCGTAAGGCGGCAAAATTTTTAGACATTTATGGCAATAATTTGATTCTTATGATAGAATAGCAACGAAATGGAGGATTGATGCCTTTGTCTGTTATTAAATCAAAGCGAGGGGAAAGTGATGCTGAGTTCCTGGCAAATGCTAGAGCGCTTCAGGCATACACGATCAAAAGATGTGTAAATTCTATCCCTAAACGGTATACATTCTACATAGGTCAGAATATTGCGGCGATTGCTACACGGGTTTATGAACTGGTAAAATGCGGGAATAGCATCTACCCACTGAATCAGCATGAGGTGCAGATACGCCGTGACTATTTTCTCCGGGCTTATGCTGAACTGCAAAACCTCGTTTCGCAGATAGAGCTTGCCAATGAAATTATCCAGTTTGAAGACACGGTTTTACCCGAATGGAGCAGACTTATTGGCAATGAAATGAGGCTTGTAAAGGGTGTTATAAAAGCCGACCGGGAAAGGTTTAAGAGTCTCCCCGGATAGGTCTATTCTTGGGCTATGCGCTGCATATACTGTCGCTGCTTGGTGGTGGCTGCGGTCTCCGTATTCTGGTTCTTCTAACAACTTTGTAAATGTCAACTCCAACGGCAGTGTGAACAACAACAACGCTTCCAATTCTGGCGGCGTGGCCCCGAGCTTCTCTCATTGCGGTCATAGTAACCGAAAGGCGAAATCAGACATGGAGAAGAGAAGGAGTGCATGGCCCTCCTGTAAAACAGGTAAATACATACTCTGATGTGCCCGGGCGGACGCTTCTTGCATGGCGAGGATTGGTGGTTATTCTTCGTTTCATGCCCGTTGGCGCTATACAGCTACACGCAACCACTCGACAGCTGGACAGAGTATAGAAAGTTGAGGTGGTGGTATGACAAGTTTAGAACGGAAAGAAGCGAGGTATCAACGGCGCAAGACTGCGAGAGTTGAGCGAAAAGCGGCGCAGTGTTCCCACTTTGATGACTTTGACCGAGTATTCTCGTATAAAAACCTTTACCACTCCTATAAATTGTGCCGCCGTAATGTTGGCTGGAAAGCTTCAGTTCAGAAATACATTACGAATGCACCATTGAATGTGTATCAGGCGTATGAACGCCTCCAAAAAGGAAGATATAAGCCCGGCAGCTTCTACGAGTTCGATGTATATGAGCGCGGAAAGAAACGGCACATCAAGAGTGTGACTATCGGAGAAAGAGTCATTCAGCGCTGCCTTTGTGACAATGCACTTGTTCCGGTACTGGGGCGTACATTCATACATGACAATGGTGCCTGCATGGTAAACAAGGGATATTCCTTCACTATTAACCGACTGTGTTTACATCTGCGGCAGCACTATCGGAAGTATGGAACGGAGGGATATATCCTACTGTTCGACTTTAGAAAATTCTATGAAAGAGTATCGCATAAAGTCATAAAAGCCGTCCTTAATCGGGAATTTTCTGATGAACGACTTATCAGAATTACCGAAAGTTTGATTGACACCTTTGGCGAGACCGGGCTTGGCCTTGGAAGCCAAATCAGCCAGATACTGGCATTGGCATCTGCAAACAGGCTGGATCACTACATCAAGGAAGTGTGCTGCATAAAAGGGTACAGCCGCTATAATGATGATGGCTATTTGCTCCACCCCAGTAAAGAATACCTACAAAGGTGTTTGGAGGGAATTAAAAAGCTTTGTGCTGAGCTGAAAATAACTCTGAATGAGAAAAAGACACAGATTGTGAAACTATCCCATGGGTTTACATTTCTGAAAGTTCGCTTTTTCCTCCTGGACAGCGGGCGGATTGTCCGTAAATTATGCAGGCGTTCTGTGACAAAAATGAGGCAAAAGCTAAAGTCCCTTCGGCAAAAAGTTAATGACCATAAAATGTCTTTTAATGATGTTTACCAATCGATGCAGAGTTGGCGGGCGTATGCGCTCAATTTTAATGCTTACAGGACAATTCAGAGCATGGAGGCATTGTTTAACTGCCTCTTTGTATTTGTCCCGGCATGGTAAATAACATAACCCAATGAAAGCCTACGGTGCTATGCGCTGTGGGCTTTTATATTACCCTGAAAGGAGAGATTACCAATGAATCTGCCACAGGAGGATTTGGAATGTACGTAGACGCACAAAAGATTATCCTAGCAGGAAGCCTGCTTGCCGCAGTTTCGGCCTTTGTTGCGCTGGCCTGGAAGCTTTTTAATTGGATTGAGCACCAGAAGGAACAGGACATAGAGATTGCCAAAATCAAAGAGCACTTCACAAAGGAAATCGAGGCCGTTAAAAGCGAACACCACAAAGCAACCGAAGACATTCAGGAAGAACAGGCCCTAGTTGTGTATGGGCTGCTTGCCTGCCTGAAGGGCTTAAAAGAGCAGGGGTGCAATGGCCCCGTATCTGAGGCAATCGATAAAATCGAAAAGCATATCAACAAAAAGGCTCACGGGTCTTAACAAAGGAGGGAACAAGAATGGCTCTTGTAGGAAAGACAAATGAGGAACGTATCTGGAACTTCCTCAAAAGTAAGGGGCTGAATGACTTCGGTGCTGCTGGCCTAATGGGCAACCTGAACGCCGAAAGCTGTCTACGCCCCAATAACCTTGAGGACAGTTATCAGGGGAAATTGGGAATGACGGATGAAAGCTACACGGCGGCGGTTGACAACGGCAGCTACTCCAATTTTGCCAACGACTGTGCGGGGTACGGCCTTGCTCAGTGGACTTATCGAACACGAAAGGCCGCACTGCTGGTATTTGCGCAGGCGCGTGGTGCTTCCATTGGAGACCTCGAAATGCAGCTTGACTTCCTGTGGAAGGAAATGTCAGAAAGCTATAAGTCTATGCTGACAACCTTGAAGAAAGCTTCCAGTGTCCGGGAAGCATCCGATAAGGTGCTGACACAGTATGAACGTCCTGCGGATATGGGCGAGGTGACAAAGGCCACAAGAGCTGCTTTAGGGCAGACGTACTACAACAAGTATGCGGGACAGACAAGCACTGCGCCTACAGAGGACACGCCCACCACTATCCCATCTCCTGCAACAGGCGTAGAGCTGAAGGAGGGCGATATTGTTACCTTTACCGGCACAAGGCATTATGTCAGCTCACATGCGGCATCTGGCCCCGCCTGTAGCCCTGGAAAGGCAAAGGTAACGGCTATCTACAAGCCCGGTGAAAGCAAGCATCCGTATCATCTGATTGCCATTGCCGGTGGCGGCTCTACTGTATACGGCTGGGTGGATGCAGCGGATATTGCCGGTGTTCTTAGTGGAAATGCCGCTACTGGTGACACAGAGTGGACACCAGCACCGGGAGACGTGGTCATGTTTAATGGCGGTACGCACTATCTGAGTGCGAATGCGTCCAGCGGCTTTTCCTGTAGACCGGGTAGAGCCAGAATAACCGACATGTATCAGGTAGGGCGGAGCAAGCACCCCTATCACCTGATTGCCGTAGCCGGTGGTGGCTCCACCGTGTACGGATGGGTAGATGCCGGAAGTCTAGCAAAAGCTTGAATCTAAAAATGTAAACTGTGCTCACCCTTTGCGGTAGGCATAAATAATTTTCAAAAGGAGAATACCTATGATTGACACTATCTTTGAAACCGCTATCCAAATCCTTGCCGTCCTGCTCACCACCATGATTGGCGTGCTGGGCGCGTGGCTCACCGCGAAGATTGTAAAGCGGAATGAGCTTGCCAATATCAGCGCCGCAACCAATGAGCTGATTGGTGCCGCTCAGCTTACCGTCCTCGAATTGCAGCAGACCGTTGTGGACGGCTGGAAAGCCGCAAGCGCAGATGGCAAGCTGTCCCCGGATGAAATTAAAGACCTGAGTGAAGCACTGGTTGATATGACGCTGAAGAAGATGTCCAGTTCCGCCCAAAATTTGCTGACTGCTGCTGGGGTGGACATTACCGCAATTATCAAGGGAGCAGGTGAAGCCATGATTAGAAAAATGAAAGAATCCTAATTGTAACATTAGGCTTTTAGGGCAAAGTTTGTAACGTCTCCGATGTTACAATGTTACATTCGGTTACAAACTTTGTAGACGTGAAAAACCCTTGTGGCACAAGGACTTTTCGGATTATGTTACAATGTTACAATTTTTTTCTATAGAATAGTAGAAATATAGACGCTATGAGCGTATTTACGTCATAGCGCCTATATATACGTATAAAGTAGGGAAAAGCCCGCAAGTGTAACTCCTGATGATGGGGAGTGCGCTTGCGGGCTTTATTTTTATATAAAACTTAGTAAAAACTAAATTTAGTGTTGACATTAAGATTAACTTAGCATATACTAAGCACAAGCTAAGTAAAAACTTAGAGCCGCAAAGGAGGAAACAACGTGGGACTTAAATACAATCTCATTCGTTATCGGCTAATGAATCGGCATCTGGAACTGGCTAGAGGTTCTTCTACCGATATGCAGGTTGCTAGAGGTATTCTTCACCTGCTGAACCGTGGAGAAATCTGTCTGAGTCTGGGTGACGTGGATTGGAAAATTGAGCAGGAGCTTGACCAGGCGGGGGTTCACATTAAGTACAGCAGCAGTGGCTACACAGCGTATGCCAGAATTTATAAACCAAAATTTTAGGAGGAAAAACAAATGGAAAATGAACTGCAATTATTTCAAAACCCTGATTTCGGCGGCGTTCGCGGCCTGATGATTGATGGGGAGCCGTGGCTGGTTGGAAAGGACGTGGCTTTGGTGCTGGGGTATAAGAATCCCCAAGAGGCAGTCCGCACCCATGTTGACCCAGATGACAAAGGGGTGAGCGAAATCCTCACCCCCGGTGGAAAACAGAATGTTCCTATCATCAACGAAAGTGGCCTGTACTCCCTCATCTTTTCTAGTAAGCTCCCCAATGCTAAAAAGTTCAAGCACTGGGTCACAAGTGAAGTGCTTCCCGCCATCCGCAAGACCGGCCAATACAAGCGTGAGGAAGCAGGCAGGGGCGTTACCGTTGATGACTATCTGAAAGCGGCATCCATTGTTGCCACTTGCCGGAATGAGCGCCTGCGGTACGTCCTGGGCTTCCTGAAGCAGGCCGGTATTGAGCATAACGTCAAGGAGAATGAGGAATGCCAGAATCCAGGCTTTGAAACGGAACAGGCTGCTAAGGCTGCTGCGGTTGAGCGTATGCGTCAGGTGAAGGTCGATAAAGATTTCTCCTATACTCAGCTGGGGCGTATTCTCGGTATCGACAAGGTTCAAATTCACAGATATGTGAACGGTCAGGTTTTTCCGTCATTTCCTCGTGCGCTGTTCATCATTGAGAGGCTGAAAGAGGTGCAGTGATGATTGAGAAATGTTTTTGCCCCTATTGTGGGTTGCCCCTTTCTGACGGCTGTGACTGCGAAATCGAGATCGCGCAGTATGAAGCTGAGCGGATGGAGGAATTGGAAGAACGGCAACTTGCCAATGCGTGGCAGCAGGACTTGATTGACATGTATCGCCGTGAACGGTGAAGGAGGTTTCCAATGGATAAAACCTATCAGGTGGAAGTGACGGTGCGGGGAGCTACACCTCCGAAGGGATGTAAACCCGTTATCGGCTTGACCTACTTTGTTAGAGCCTGCTGTCCACAGGTTGCGCGGGTGCAGGCTATCGAGTATGCCCGGATGACAAAAGCGGGGCATCCTCGTAAGTACAAGAATGCGGTATTCTTTGTTTCTGATGAAAATATTACACCACTTTAAGAGAGGCATGACCATGAAAGATAGTACATTGGTATTTGACGGTCAAGTGACCGTGGAACGCCTGCGGGCAACAATCACCGCAGAAAAGGAAATTGCGGTTGCCGTTCGTCAGCTGGGTTACAACCCTGATATGCAGCAGCTTGTCATTGAGGCGATTGCCGATGACCGCTATATCGTCTATTTCGGCGGAAAAAGCTATGTCGGCATCTGGGACGGCCAGCGGAAAACATTTGTGGATTAACGGCAGGAGCTACACGATAGCTGCATAAAAAAATCCCGTGAGAAAAATCTCACGGGATTTTCACAATCACTGCAAACACATTGCTAAACCACACAATCGGGTGTTCGTATGTGTTTGCTATGGCAGAGGATGAGGGATTCGAACCCCCGCAAACGGAGTCAGAGTCCGGTGTGCTACCGTTACACAAATCCTCTATATGTGACCCGGGGCCACATGGTGGAGACAACAGGACTCGAACCTGTGACCTCATGCGTGTGAAGCATGCGCTCTAACCAGCTGAGCTATGCCTCCATGTCGGAACAGGATGTATTATACCACGTTTTTCGGAAAAGTCAACAGGATTTTTGAAAATTCTAGGAAAACGGAAAGAAGCACTTGATTTCTGCCTGATTTCTGTTATGCTAACCCGGAAGGGTGGTGGATTTATGAAGTATTCCCATATGTTTCCGGGAATTTTCCGGAGCCGCCCCAATCGGTTCATTGCCCAGGTGGAAATCGGCGGTCAGACGGAGACTGTCCATGTGAAAAACACAGGCCGGTGCCGGGAGCTGCTGGTTCCGGGAGCGGCGGTCTGGTGTCAGAAGTCAGATAACCCGGCGAGAAAGACCCAATATGACCTGATCTCCGTGAAAAAAGGGGAGAAGTGGATCAATATGGACTCCCAGGCGCCGAATGCTGCCGCCCGGGAGTGGCTGGCCGCAGGTGGACTGGGAGAGCTGCATGACCTTCGCTGGGAGACGGTTCACGGGGATTCCCGGTTCGATTTCGCCTTTACCAGGGACGGAAAGCCCTGCTTTCTGGAGGTCAAGGGCGTAACCTTGGAGGATGGCGGCGTCTGCGCCTTTCCGGACGCACCCACGGAGCGGGGCACCAAGCACCTGCATGGGCTGACCCGGCTGGTTCGGGAGGGGTACGGAGCCTATGTGCTCTTTGTCATTCAGATTGAGGACGTTGCGTCCATGCACCCCAATGACGCAACCGACCCGGCCTTCGGCACGGCGCTCCGGGAGGCGGCGGCAAACGGGGTGCGGGTGCTGGCCGTGCGCTGTCGGGTGAGGCCGGAAAGTATGGAAATCATCGGCTTTGTGCCGGTTATTATGGAGGAAAGATAGATGAATCACAGTGAATACGCGGCGGAATTGTTTCTGAACGGGCGCAGCTGCTCCCAGGCGGTGGCGGTGGCTTTCTGCGACGTAACCGGACTGACCCCGGAATTTTCGGCAAAAATGGCCTCCTCCTTTGGCGGCGGCATGGGCCGGATGCGGGAGGTCTGCGGGGCGGTCAGCGGAATGCTGATGGTGCTGGGGCTTCTGTACGGCTATGATGACAACGGGGAAAAGGATCGGGCGAAGAAGGCGCACTACGCCCTGGTTCAGGAGCTGGCCGGGAAATTCCGGGAGAAAAACGGCAGCATCATCTGCCGGGAAATTCTGAAAAATCCCCCCAGCGATCCGGCGCCCACTCCCCGGACGGCGGAATTCTACAAAAATCGCCCCTGTGCCCGGATGGTGTACTGCGCGGCAGAAATTCTGGACGCATACATCGCCGCCCATCCGCTGGAGAACCGGACGTGAAAGGCCTGATTTACAACCAGCAGACCTGCCGGGAGATTCCCTACGGCCTGCGCTCCTCGGCCCAGGTGGGCTGCGGATGGATTGCCACCTGGAACGCCCTGAAAATTCTGGGCTATACCACGGATCGGGAAGCTTTGGTTCGGTATTTTACCTGGATGTTTCCGGTTATCCACGGCAATCTGGGCACGGCCTTTTGGGCTCCGGAACGGTGCTTCCGCCAGTGGGGTTTTGAAACCAGGCTGGTATTTGACCGAAAAAAGTTCGACAAAGCCCTGGACTGGGCGGACGCGGCCATTGTTTTCTACCACTGGGCAGGAAAGAAGGGGCTGGGAGCCCACTTTGTGGCTCTGGAAAAAACGGACACCGGCATTCGGGGCTACAACACCTATCGGGATTCCGGCGGCCCGGACGACTGGGGGCGCAGCCTGGAGACGTTCCTCCGAAAGCGGGGCTATTTCGGCTGTGTGCTTCTGGCAATCCGGAAGAAAGGCGGAGAAAACATTGAAATTGGATAAAAAATACCGGATTCTGCTTCAGGGCGCGCTGATATTCGTATGGCTGACGGATTTGTCTCCCCTGACGCAGACGGACACCTATTACAGCGTGTACCTGCTGTGCGGACTGGCAGGGCTGGCCTGTTTGCTTGCCAACCGGCGGCAGGAAAAGCAGCCTTTGGCGGTGAAAATCTTCGCCGGACTGTTTTCCCTGGCGGTGGTCATGGGTAATTTCGAGTTGTATCAGCCCTTTTCCGCCCTGCAAAGCAAGCTGAACCTGGTGCTGGATCTGGCGGGGGGCTACTGCGTGGGCTTTCAGGTGCTTTCCGCCATGCTTTGCCGTCTGCCTCTGCGCCGGGATGCCCGGGAGCGGAAGCACCCGGCGGCGGTATTCTGGGGCGTGTTCGCCGTGATCGCGGTCATTGACCTACTGTACCTGTTCGGTGCCCGGTATCCCGGGGTGTTCACCACGGACTCCTACTCCACCGTCTCCCAGATTCTGAAGGGCAACTACAACAACACCATGCCCTTCTGGCACACCATGCTGGTGCAGGTGTTCGTGAAAATCGGGCTGACCCTCTTCGGGGAGATCAACCGGGCGGTGGCATTTTACCATGTGTTCCAGATTTTCTTTCTGGCGGCGGTGTTTGCCTATGCGATTATGACCCTCTACCAGATCGGCGTGCCCCGGCTTTGCCTGGGGGCGGTGTTCTTTGTCTATGGACTGCTGCCCTACAATATCGTCTACAGTGTAACACTGTGGAAGGACATTCCCTTCGGGGCATCGGCTCTACTGCTGGCCACTGCCTTTTACCGGCTGCTGAAAAGCGTGGGCAAACCCCGGCTAAACTGGGTGACTTTCGTCCTTGGCGCTTTGGGGGTGAGTCTGCTTCGCACCAACGGCTGGTTTGCCATGCTGGCGGTGCTGGTGCTGCTGGCCGTCCTTATGCACAAGGAACACAAGAAGCTTTTGTGGGTTCTGACGGGAGTGCTGGCGGTTTCGTGGGTGATGATCAACCCGGTGCTGTGGCTTCTGAAAGTGCCGAAAACCAACATCGTCGAGGCCTTCGCCGTGCCCATGCAGCAGATCGCCCGGGTGGTGACCCAGGAGCGGGAGCTGAAACCAGAGGAAGAAGCCTTGCTTTCGGAAATTTTCAACCTGGAGAAAATGAAGGAGGTCTACGACCCCCAGACCGTGGATCCGGTGAAATTCGAAACCTTCCAATACGGAAAAACCGACTATATCCAGACCCACAAGTGGGAATATCTGCGGCTTTATCTGTCCCTGGGTGCCCGGTACCCGGCGGATTACGGGAAGGCCTGGGTGGAGGAAACCCGGGGCTATTGGAACGGAGGCTACTTCTACTGGATTTACCCCGCCCGTTCCTCCGAGACCCCGGTGATGGGCATTGTCCACAGCGGAGAAAACCGGATTGTAACGGCGGCCTTCGGCGCCTGGTTCCGGGCGCTGGAAAAGCCCGCGGCACTGGAACCTCTGTACAGCATTGGCCTACAGGTTTGGATTCTCGCCGCCTGCTGCCTGATAAACGCACTGAAAAAGAACCGCCAGTGGCTTATCGGGGTTCCGGTGCTGGTGCTGGTGGTGGGACTGTGGCTGGGAACTCCGGTATACAGCGAATTCCGGTACGCCTACCCCATTATCCTGACCGCACCCCTGGTTCTGATGACCACCCTGTATTGAATAGGAAACGCCCCGGTGCCGTGCGGCACCGGGGCAAATTATGTCGAATTCCGCTTGCTTTTCAGAAGGAAATCCGTTACTATAGTTGTGGTGCTGCCAGCACCCCGGCAGGCGGTTCCCCCCTTTTCGGGGGTAATCCACTTCTTTTGCCCCCAATCCATTGTGAGAGGGGGTGTGAGTACATGGTCACATGGCAGGATTTATTCCAATTCGGCCTGTTTCTTGTCGCTCTTATCGCCCTGGTTCTCCAGGAGCACGATAATAAAAAGAAGTAACCGCCCAGCCTCCAAGCAAGCGGTTACTTCCTAACCAAAACCTTGGGGGAACCGTCTGTTGGCAGCACCCCTGTCTATATGTATTATAGTTCAGAGCAACATTTTTGTCAACCCCCCGGTGCCGTGCGGCACCGGGGCGTTGTTTTGTGTTTAGCGGCTTCCCTTGTCGTAGGGAATTCCCTCGGCCTTGGGAGCCCGGGACTTCTTGGAGGTGAAGGCCAGCACGATCAGCGTCACCAGATACGGGAGCATCCGGTACAGGTGGGAGGAAATGCCGATTTCCGCCAGCATATACACGCCGTCTCCGTTGATGTCGATGCTGGAGTAGGCGGCGGCAATGCACTTGAAGAGGCCAAAGAGCAGGGAGGCACCGGCAATGTTCAGCGGCTTCCAGTTGCCGAAGATCATAACCGCCAGAGCCAGGAAGCCAAAGCCTGCCACGTCGCCGTTGCTGGTGCAGTTGGTGGTGGTCAGGGCGTAGACAAAGCCGCCCATGC
>OLHA01000064.1_pt1 | contig 61294 bp, 51 predicted proteins | sample 1605961 | NCBI WGS metagenome assembly OLHA01 (sample SAMN03283288) | human gut metagenome | biome: human-associated habitat; material: feces | host: Homo sapiens | place: Peru | collected 2012
AGGCGGAAGATCTCTCGCTGTTGGTCATATTTCCGATTTTCAGATACGCCCTAATAATTTCTTTCGGTTTTTCCGGCGGCTTCCCTCTTTACCTGGGAGGAAAAGCATGGTAAAATAACGTGGGTTTTGCCCATAATACCCTGGGGAGATGCCGCTCCGGCCGCTCCCGCAGAAAATCCTTCGGGAGGATCACCGAAATGAAATTAACAAGAAAACCGCGCCTTCGGGGGAACGGGTGGAATCATCTGTTTGCGTTCCTGATCCCCTGCGGCGGTATGCTGCTGCTGATGCTGATCAACGGCTATCACCCCTTCGGCACCTCGGCCATGCTGTATTCGGATAACTACCATCAGTATTATCCGTTCTTTGTGTCCTTCCGCCGGGCGCTGCTCAGCGGGGACAGCCTGCTTTACAGTTGGGATGTGGGCATGGGCGTGGACTATCTGGGCCTGATCGCCTACTATCTGGGAAGCCCTCTGAATCTGCTGAGCGTCCTGGTGCCGGAGAGCCAGGTGCTGAATTATTTCTGCCTGCTGGTGCCCATCAAGCTGGGCCTCGCCGGCCTGTTTTTCAGCATCTTCCTGCACCGGCTCTTTGACCGGGAGGACTTCTCCATTGCTCTCTTCGGCAGCTTTTATGCCCTGTGCGCCTGGGCGCTGGGGTATCAGTGGAATGTGATGTGGCTGGATACCTTTGCCCTGCTGCCCCTGGTGATGCTGGGCATGGTGCAGCTGCTGCGGGATAAGAAGTTCGTGCTGTACACCGTCAGCCTGGCGCTGTCCGTGATCTCCAATTACTATATCGGCTTCTTTGTCTGCATTTTCGTATTCCTCACCTTCTTCTGCTATGAGATCTGCTGTCCCCGGGGCTGGAAGCGGTTCTTTGAGGACCTACTGCGCATCGGCGTGTTCTCCGTGCTGGCCATCGGCATGACGGCCATGCTGTCCGTGACCTCTCTGGCGGCGCTGCAAACCACTCAGTCCAGCGTGAACAAATTCCCCACCGGCTTCCGGCTGAACATTGCCGCCACCAATGATCTGAAGGGGCTGCTCAGCGCCATGCGCCAGGTGGCGGGCAATATGGGCGGCGGCATCGAGCCCAGCTTCAAGGAGGGGCTGCCCAACCTGTACTGCGGCGTGGGCAGCATCATGCTGGGGATCCTGTTCCTGCTGTCCTGGGATGTGAAGTGGCGGGAGAAGCTGTGCAGCCTGTTCCTGCTGCTGTTCTTCAATGCCAGCTTTGTGATCCGTCAGCTGGACTATATCTGGCACGGCTTCCATTTCCCCAATATGATCCCCTATCGGTTCAGCTTCCTGTACAGCTTCGTGCTGCTGGTGATGGCCTATCGGGCCTGGCTGCTGAGGCGCAGATTCGAACCGCTGCAAATCCTGGCATCGGGGCTGCTCACCGCCTCCATCCTCTGCTGCTGCCGGGACATGATGAAGACCCAGAGCCTGACGCTGTGGGGAAGCCGGGTGGACGTGCATGTATACATTATATATAACGCCGTCTTCTTCGTGCTGTATCTGACCATCCTGCTGCTGGGCAGCCGGGGGGCTAAGCCCAAGGAGGAGACACAGGAGGAGGTGCAGCGGGTCCGCCGGGTGCTGCGCCGCCGGGGCAGGATCACCAAGCGCTGCGTCTGCGCGGTGATGGCCCTGGAGCTGGCGGCCACGCTGACGGCCTTCGGCTTCTATTTCCCCGGCACCAATGTGATCGACTATCCCAAAGGGACGGAGGCGGCCGCCTCCATGATCCGCTATATGAAGGAGCGGGAGCAGGATACCCTGTTCTACCGGGCGGAGACGACCCATTCCCAGACCCTGAACGACGGGGCGCTGAACGGCTATTCCGGCATCTCCACCTTTACCAGCTCCGCCAATGTGCACATCACGGAGTTTATGCGCGCCCTGGGCTACGGGGCAAAGAACACCTACAACCGCTATTGCTTCGAGGAGAGCTCCCCGGTATCCAACCTGTTCCTGAGCCTGAAATATATGATCGAGCGGGACGGGCGGGACCGCAGCAGCTCCTGCTTTGAGGAGGTACACCACTTCGGCAATGTGTACCTGTACCGCAACACGGCATATCTGCCCCTGGGCTTCCTGGCGGAGCCCCAGCTGGCGCAGGTGGATTTCCTGACCAGCGACGGCTCCTTCGATTTTCAGAATGAGCTGTTCCGGGCAGCCACCGGCGTGGTGGGGGATGTGTGGCATGAGATCACCGAGGAATACTGGGATGTATTCGGCAACGGCGCGGAGGTGCTGGAGAGCAATTCCAGCGGCTATTGCCGTTACAGCGAGCCCACCTCCGGGGCAAACGTGATCTATTCCTACGTGGCCGACCGGGATGGCTTCGCCTGCGTCCAGCTGGACCTGCCGAAGCGCAATGACTTCTATATCAGTGTGAACGGCACGGAGCTGTACCGGGAGAACATCAGCCTGCCCCAGATGCTGGCCATCCAGGATGTGAAGGCGGGAGACGTGATCGACATCCGTATCCTGTGCAAGGCCGGTGAGAGCGGGACGGCCAATGTAGAGGTCGCCATCCTGGACGACGCCCTGTTCCGCCTGGGCTATGAGATACTGAACAGCGCCACCATGAATCTGACCTCCTTCTCCAATACCCTGGTGGAGGGGACCATCAACTGCCCCCGGGACGGCCTGCTGTATACCTCCATCCCTCAGAACGGCAACTGGTACGCCGAGGTGGACGGGGAGCCCCAGGAGACGGTGCTCGTCGGCGACTGCATGATCGGCCTGAACCTGAGCCAGGGGGCGCATACCCTGCGCTTCGTCTACCGCAACAATGCCTTCCGCCTGGGCGCGATCATCACGGCGGCCAGCGCCGGAATCTTCCTGCTGCTGATCGCGGCGTTCTGCCGCCCGCAAAAGCGCCAGGAGGAGCAGCAGGAGGAACAGGCCCAGGAAGAGCGGGAGGAGCGCATCCATCTGGAAAATGAGATGCCCCCGCTGAACCCGGCGGAAGCGGAGCTGATCCAGGCAGACGAGCCCTTCGTCCTGGAGAACCTCACGCTCCCGCAGACCCCGCCGGAGCCGGAAAGTTCCGATGAAGAAGCAGCGCCCCAGGAGGACCGGACGCCCCCGGAAGAAGAGCCTCCGCAGGAGGAGCAAACACCCCCGGAGAAAGAAACACCCCCGGAAGAAGCGGAGCCTCAGGAGGATTCGCCGAAGAATTAACCTGATCTCCCTCGCTGCCCCCCTTGGGGGTGGTGCTCCGCGCAGCGAATCAAGATAGGTATGATTGCCGGTGGCAATCATACCTCTGTTTCGTGCCGCGAAGCGGCAAAGGGGGGGCTGTTGGCAGCTTTGAGCTGCTACCGTTCACTGAACGACACCCCCTCAGTCTCGCTGTGCTCGACAGCTCCCCCATCGGGGAGCCGAGAGAGACCAAAATGAAAAGCCCGGATGGACTTGCGGGAAGTCCATCCGGGTAAATTTATCCGGGAACGAAATGTGGACGCGGGGAATACATTATATTGTGGGTGATTCCGCTCCGGCGCGGATGATGGTCCCGCCGCCAACGACGGTATCGCCGCTGTAAAGCACCACGGCCTGGCCGGGGGAAATGGCTCGCTGCGGCTCGTCAAAGACCACCCGAGCGCGGCCGTCCGCTTCCGGGAAGACCGTGGCGGGGCGGTCATACTGGCTGTGGCGGATCTTGGCGGTGACCCGCATGGGCTCCGTCAGCGCCTCGAAGGGGTACCATACCCAACCGTCCGCCAGCAGGGAAGAGGAGAACAGTGCCTCGTTGGGGCCGACGGTGACGGTATTGGCGGCCATGTCCTTGCCGCAGACATATACCGGCGCGCCCAGGGCCAGCCTCAGGCCCTTGCGCTGGCCGATGGTGTAGCATACCGCCCCCCGGTGCCGCCCCACCGGGCAGCCGTTCTGGTCCAGATAGTCGCCGGGGGTCGGCTTTTTGCCGGTGTATTCCTCCAGAAAGGCGGTGTAATCCCCGCCGGGGACAAAGCAGATGTCCTGACTGTCATGCTTCCGGGCGGTGACGAAGCCGTGTTCCCCGGCGATCCGGCGCACCTGTTCCTTGGTCAGCTCCCCCAGGGGAAAGCGCACCATGGAAAGCTGCTCCTGGGTCAGGCAGGCCAGGAAATACGTCTGGTCCTTGGCCCGGTCCGCCGCCCGCTTCAGCAGGAACCGGCCGGTCTTGCCGTCCCGCTCCACCTTGGCATAGTGGCCGGATACCACGCAGCCGCAGCCCAGCTCCCGCGCCCGCTGGAGCAGCTTGCCGAATTTCAGATAGCGGTTGCAGTCGATGCAGGGGTTGGGGGTGCCGCCGGAATAATAGGTGTCCACAAATTTATCGATGACGTCGGCGTAGAATTCCTCGGTGAAATTGAATACATAGTGGGGAATGCCCATCCGCCGGGCCACGCTGCGGGCGTCCTCCACATCGTCCAGCGAGCAGCAGGTCTTGGCCCCGTTGGGGGCCTCCACCTGCCCGGCGTACAGCCGCATGGTGGCGCCGATGCACTCGAAGCCCGCCTGCTGCATCAGCAGCGCGGCCACCGAGCTGTCCACGCCGCCGCTCATTCCGATCAAAGCCTTCATATTCCGGCCTCCTTTTGCCTCCGAGTATACCAAGGCCCCGGAGGGATGTCAACGGTAAAGGCACCACCGCACAATTGTGTCTGCGGGCCTCAGCCGTTCTTTTGCCCCACTTCCGCAGTTTCAAAAATGGGAAATACATACAGTATTCCCGCATTTTTGAAACTTTGAATTGGGGCAAAATTCCTGGCTGAGGCTCCTTGCCAAATTGTGCGGTGGTGCCTAAGAAAATATTAAGAAATAAATAGTAACAAATTGTAATTTACCTGTTGCATTTTGTCACAGACCCTGCTATAATGATTCCATCAAAACTGATAAAGGAGCAAGTAGTTTATGAAAAGAAGAATCGCTTGCATGATCATGGCCATGATGCTCGTCATCAGCCTGCTCCCCCTGGGAGTTATTCCCGCCCAGGCCGCCTCCAACCTCAATTACAGTGAGAGTCTGGTCAGTCTGGTCAAGCAGTTCGAGGGTTTCAGCGCCACTGCCTACTGGGACGTGAGCCAGTGGACCATCGGCTATGGCACCACCGGCGTTGCCGGTCAGACCATGACCGAGGCAGAGGCGGATCTGGCCCTGCGCGACCGCCTGAACACCATCAACTCCAAGATCAACGAGTTCACCGCCCGCAATAACCTGTATCTGAACCAGTATCAGCACGATGCGCTGGTCTGCTTCAGCTTCAACTGCGGCACCGATTGGACCACCCAGGGCGGCCGCTTCTTCGAGGCCGTGACCCACAACTCCGATGTGAACACCTTCCTGTTTGCCATCTCCCTGTGGGCCAACATGGGTTCCACCCCGGATAAGAACCTGCTGAACCGCCGCCTGGCAGAGGCCAACCTGTACCTGAACGGCGTTTACAGCACCTACGCCCCCAGCAGCTATACATACGTCATTCTGGATCCCAACGGCGGCGTGGCCGGTGAGAACGGCGAGGATAAGATGCAGGCCTACCTGTCCGGCTCCAATGTGAGCATCCTGGCCGCCAATCCCACCAAGTCCGGGGCCAGCTTCGGCGGCTGGTTCACCTCCCCCACCGGCGGCTCCAGCGTGAGGTACCTGAGTTCCTCCACCGCCGGCAGCACCCTGTACGCCCAGTACGGCGTGCCCGTTTCCATCACCAGCACCTATTCCTATCTGCGCAACGGCGCGGGCAGCAACTACACCCAGACCGGCACCGTTAACGTCGGCACCCAGCTGGTGATCGTGGAGACTGCCCGGGTGAACAATGTGCTGTGGGGCCGCTGCGCCGATGGCTGGCTGGAGCTCTCCAACACCAACTATACCGGCACCGGCATCAGCTCCGTCAGCACCTCCACTTCCACCTCCACCACCGTTACCGCCACTGGCACTGTGGTGTGCAACACCGGCGTGAACGTCCGCAGCGGCGCGGGCACCGGCTATCCCATTGTTGGCTCCGCCTACAATGGCCAGCGCCTGTCCATCTATGAGACGGTGAGCGTGAACGGCAGCTTCTGGGGCCGCATCGGCGACAACCGCTGGATCAGCCTGAACTATGTCAAGCTGGATTCCAACAGCGGCAACACCGGCAATACCGGCACCACCGGCGGCGTGACCTGGGAAGGCACCGGCAGCAATAACAATAATAACAACAATACCAATACCACCTATCAGCTGGGCACCGTCACCGCCACCGGCCTGAATGTCCGCAGCGGCGCGGGTGTGGGCTACTCCATCGTCGGCGCTTACCGCAAGGGCGACCAGGTGAAGATCTATGCCCAGAGCACGGCCAACGGCATGACCTGGGGCCAGACCGATAAGGGCTGGGTCAGCATGAATTACATCCAGCTGGTCAACAACAATAATAACAATAACTCCAACAACGGCACCGTCCTTGCCACCGGCACCGTCAGAGCCAACACCAACCTGAACGTCCGCAACGGCGCAGGCGTGGGCTACACCCGGGTGGGCAACCTGACCGGCGGCACCGCCGTGAACATCTACGAGAGAGTCACCGTCAACGGCGCGGAGTGGGGCCGTATCGGCACCAATCAGTGGGTCTGCATGGCCTACATCGTGCTGAACAACAGCAATAACAACAATAATAATACCACTACCACCGGCACCGGCACGGTCATCAGCTCCACCGGCCTGAACATCCGGGTGGGCGCTGGCGCCACCTACAACCGGGTCGGCACCCTGACTCCCGGCAGCCAGGTCACCATTTACGAGGTCGTGACCAACGGCAACCAGCAGTGGGGCCGCATCGGCACCAACCAGTGGGTGTGCATGACCTACGTGCGCATGAACTCCGGCAATAACAACGGCAACATCACCATCCCCTCCACCGGCTATCAGGGCCGGGTGACCACCAACATGAACGTCCGCGCGGGCGCGGGCACCAAGAACGCCATCGTCGGCCGCCTGACGGCCGGCTCCACGGTGACCATCTATGAGCTGACCACCGTGAACGGCGTCTACTGGGGCCGCATCGCCAGCGGCTGGGTTTGCATGAGCTACATCCAGATGACCACCAACAGCGGTACCGTGACCTGGCAGTAAGGCGTAAATTGAATGATTCTGGTTTAGCAGCGGAACGTTGCAATTCCTGAGTCGGAAAACGACGAAGCTCCTCATTTGATAACAAGAATGTGGAGCTTTCGTCATAAAGAAACAAAAATTACAAATTGTAAATAAATTCCATCTTAGGGGTTGCAATTTGTAACCAATGCTGTTATAATACCAGTAACTTACAATTCAGTAAAGGAGTAGGTTTCTATGAAAAAGAGATTTGCTTGCCTGATGCTTACCCTCGTGCTGCTGATCGGTCTGATTCCCACAGCAGCGATCCCCGCCGCGGCCACCACGCCCAGCAGCGGGATCAGCGAGGCCGGCATTCGGGTGGTCAAGGAGTCCGTGGGCTTCCATAAGGATGCCTATGACGCGGGCTCCGGCGTATATAAGATCGGTTACGGCACCCCCAGCACCAAGGGGCAGACCATTACCGAGGCCAACGCCGATATCCTCCTGCGCAAGGAGCTGGCAGGACTGGCGACGACTGTTGAAGCGGCCATGGCGACTCCCGGCCTGACCCAGAAGCGTCTGGACGCTCTGGTGTGGCTGGCCTATACCGAGGGCGGCAACACCAGCTGGGCGGTGAACATAAAGAATCTGCTGGCGAAGAGTGCCTCTGCCTCCGAGTTTGCCAGTGCCATCTGCACCTATAACTGGAGCGCTTATGTGGACAATGACTCCTACCGCAGCGTTCTTGCCCGCCGGATGGCCATTGCCAACCTGTTCATTGCGGGCACTTACAGCGCCTCCAACACCGGCAGCGTGGGCTATACCCTGTTCTATGCCGGCGACGGCATGGCCTTTGACGCCTCCGGCACGAAGTATAAGATCCAGGTCTTCTACGGCGGCAGCAACCAGAAGATCGAGGTGGCCGCTCCCTCCGTGTCCGGCTACTCCTTCCTGGGCTGGTACAATGGCAATGCGCTGGTGAGCGGCGTCGGCTCCGCCACCTCCGGCAAGACCCTCACCGCCCGCTGGCAGAAGACCGGCGGCGAGGATGTGAAGGCCAGCTATACCCTGGCGGCCTATGTCATTTACAAAGCCCGTGGGCTGAGCGACAGCGAGGTGCTGGAAGTGCTCAGCAGCCCCAATGGCACGAAGATCGACGAGATCAAGCGGGACGCCACGGTCACCGTGGTGGCAGAGAGAATGGTCGGCAGCGCCAAGTGGCTCAATCTGTCCACCGGCGGCTGGGTCAAGCTGTATGATAACGCGACGAGCATGCCCGAGGTCACGTCTACCTTTACTGTTACCGTTACCGACGACTATGTCAATATCCGCGCCACCGCCAGCGCCAACGCTGACAAGCTGGGTGTCTTGAAGCGCGGCGAGGAAGTCACCATCTTTATGAAGGATGCGACTGGCAGCTGGGGCTACTGCTCCAAGGGCTGGATCTTCCTGGCCTACACCAGCTATCAGAAGAATTCCACCGTTGCTGATCCCACCCTGACCGGCGGCACCCCCGGCGTGGTCACCGGCGCTGCCAAGGTCAACGTCCGTACCGCTGCCGGTGTGACCAACCCCCTCGCTACCCAGCTGAACGAGGGCACCAAGGTCACCGTGTATGAGCAGACTACCGTGAACAATGCGGCCTGGGGCCACATCGACCAGGGCTGGATCTCCATGGGCTATGTGAAGCTCGAGCAGAACACCCAGCCCGGCGGCAATATCTCCACCGGCAGCTCCGCCGTGGTCAGCAGCTCCGTCAGCCTGAACGTCCGTTCCGGGCCCGGCGCGGGCTATACCAAGGTCGCCACTCTGGCGCCCGGCACCTCCGTGGTCATCCTGCGCAAGGAAGTTGTGAACGGCGTGGCCTGGGGTCTGATCGACCAGGGCTGGATCAACCTGAACTATGTTACCGTTACCGCCTCCTCCAACGGCAATGGCTCCGTCGGCTACGGCGTGGGCGGCACCGTTGTGAACTGCTCCACCGGCGTGAACATCCGCAGCGCTGCCGGTACCGCCAATGCCCTGATCGGCGTCGCGCCTCTGGGCAGCCGGGTCACCGTCACTGAGCGGGTCACGGTCAACGGCTTCTACTGGGGCCACATCGACCGCGGCTGGGTCTGCATGGATTACATCAAGCTGGATTCCGAATTCGTGGAGCCCGGCGCGGACGGCAAGGACGACAACACCGAGCTGGACAACGTGGTCACTACCTTCCAGGGCTATCCCGCTGTGATCAAGGGCACCACCGCCTTTGAGCCCGGCGCCACCGGCACCAAGCTGTATGCCAGCGCATCCTATCATTCCGATTCCCTGATGACTCTGAGTGCAAATACAGTGGTGAATATCCTGGCGTTCAGCGCCGTGGATGGCGGCCACGTGTTCGGCAAGGTCACCGTGGGCGACAAGACCGGCTGGGTCAACATGGCCGATGTGACGATGAAGGCATTCAACGCCAAGGTCACCGCCGCCAAGGCCGACGTCTATCAGGACCACAGCGTGCGCAGCGGCCTGTACACCTCCCTGGTCAAGGGCACCTACGTTATTGTCGGCAAGGCCGATTCTAATAATAATTTCAGTGACTACTGGGCGCTGTCCGAGGGCGTGCTGTGGGGCAAGATCGGCGAGAATGCCTGGATCAATATGTCCAACGTGACCATGTTCAAGGAGAACACCCTGCCCGAGGGCATCACCACCATGAGCGGCGTTGGCTATATGACCGGCACCCTGAATGCGGAAGCAATCGTCTATCTGGACAACAACGGAAACGTTGCCTGGGAGGGTAAACAAGAGCAGGAAAAGAATGCCGACGGAACACCGAAGGTGGACAGCGACGGCAAGCCTGTAATGAAGACGGTATACAGTGACAAGCCCAGCGCCTATACCCTGCCTGCGGGCAGCACCGTAAATGTCCAGGCACGTGTTTACGGCAGCAAGTCGGACTCCACGAAGACCTACGCAAAGGTCGCCGTTGGCTCCGTGGTGGGCTGGATCGAGTGGGATAAGATCAACCTGACCCCCATCACCATGAAGGCCAGCACCGCGACCCTGTATTACAGCGCCGCAAGCGTGAGCGGAGGCTCCAACCTGGCCGCCGGCAGCCTGGTGACCATTATGGAGCGTAAGATGGTTCCCTACGGCAACGAGATCAACCACGGCGTGATCGACATGGGCCGCGGCTACATCGGCGACGACCGCGTACACGACAGCTACTGGTTCGTCCTGGACGACGGCAAGCTGGCGCCCACCACCAGAGCCACCACGGATGATCCCGGCAGCCCCGCCATTGCCGCCACCGTCGTGGTGTCCGGCACCACAAAGAGCGCTGTAACGGTCTACGAGGAGGCCATGGATACCAGCAACGCACTTCTGACTATCAGCAGCGGCAATCTGATCACCGTCCTGAACTGGAGAAATGTGGGCGGCGTGACCTGGGGCAAGGTCCAGATCAATAAGATCGTCGGCTGGGTCAAGATCGAAAACATCAACTTTGGCGATCTGAAGGGCATCGCTCAGGTGGAGCAGCTCCAGGTCTACAACATGAAGGATAAGACCAGCGCCGTTCAGGTCCTGCGGGTCAACAACCAGGCGATTACGATCAAGAGCATCACCTTCGACGGTACCACCCTGTGGGGCGAGATCGAAGTCAACGGGACGGCCTACAAGGGTTACGTGGATCTGGCAAACCTGAAGCTGAATACCCCCAAGGAGACGCCGATGATGGCAGTCATCGCCAAGGGCAAGGTCAGCAGTGTGAGCGCCACGGTTTCCGCCGGAACCGCGACCGGTGAGTCGGGCGGTGTGGTCACCTTGGCCAAGGGCACCGAGGTCGAGCTGGATAGCGTGAAGATCGAGAGCGGAAAGGCAAAGTGGCGCGTCAAGCTGGGCAACAAGCTGGAGACCGGCAACATCGACGGCGCGCAGTACTACGGCTGGCTGGAGATGAATCAGCTGAAGCTGTACAGCACCATCGCCACCATTACATCCACCAGCGCTTCTGTTTACAATGACCTGACGCTGAATGCGGATGACATCATGTACACCCTGTACAGGGGCGAGAAGGTCACGGTCATTGGATACATGGTGAACACGTATGCGACGGGTACTGAAAAGAACGCGCTCTTCGGCGAGGTCGTCTACGGCAATACCACCGGCTGGATTCAGCTGACCGATAATACCGGCAAGCTGGTTGTGAGCCTGGTTCCCGGCTCCACCGGCACCACCATTGGCGGCGATACCAATCCCACCAACCCGACCACTCCCACCACCCCCGCCGAGAAGGGCACCGCAGGCTACATCGTTTGCAGCACCACGGTGAACGTCCGCAGCGGCGCGGGTGTGGACAAGACTCTGGTCACCACCCTGCCCAACGCCACCGCCGTAAAGATCTATGAGAAGACCGTGGTCCTGGGCAAGGAATGGGCGCGCATCGATCAGGGCTGGGTCTGCATGGACTATGTGCGTGAGGGCACCCTGGCGACCAACGTTCCCGGCGCGGGCAACAACGGCAACTCCGGCAGCGTGTCCATCATTACCACCGTTCCCGCGGGCGCCATCGCCGTTGGCTTTGCCAACCAGGATATCAACGTCCGCAGCGGCTCCGGCCTGGGCTACCCCGAGACCGGCACCGTGAAGAAGAACAACAGCGTGGTCATCTACGAGATCAAGCTGGATGGCGGCATGAGCTGGGGCCGTACCGATAATGGCTGGGTGTGCGTCAGCTACCTGACCATCACCGGTATCGGCGCGGCGGGCTCCGGCAGCACCGGCACCATCGCCGCCGGCGGCTTCACTGCCAACGTCCGCGGCACCTCCAATTCCAACGGCGCTTTGATGGCGCGGGTCATGGTCTCCTCCAAGGTCGTGGTCCGCGAGACCGCGGTCGTGGGCGCTGAGACCTGGGTGCGCACCGATCTGGGCTGGATCAACGGCCAGTACGTGGTCCTGGATTCCTCCACCACCACGCCCACCAATCCGACCACACCCACCAATCCCACCATCCCCAGCGGCGGTGGTTCCACCACCGTCACCGAGCCCTCCACCGCAGGCGGAGACGAGTTCGTTGGCTGATATCCCCTAAAGCAAAGCTGCTGCAAGGCCCCTGTCTTGCAGCAGCTTTTTCCCGCGATTTCGCGGAAGGAGAATGGATATGATAATGAGCCTGCTCCACTCCTTCTATTGCTGGCGTCGCTGGGCGGAAGCCCGGCCCTGGGGCTGCTGGGCTGTGTGCTGTGCGGCTTCTCCGTGGGGAATTATGTGGCCGGGCACCATCAGCATTACCTCCGGTACGATCCCCATGGGCGGCACCGCCATGTTTGCCCTGCTGGCCATGGCCGGTGACCTGGGCGGCTCCATCGGCCCCTATGTGGTGGGCCTGGTCACCCAGAGCGCCGGGGACAATCTGAAATCCGGCATGCTGGCCGGTGCAGTTTTCCCCGTGATCCTGGTGGCAGCAATATTGCTCCTGCGGCGAATGAAACGCCGGGGCTGAGAAAAAGAGCAGAACATCCCCGTGGGGAGTTCTGCTCTTTGATTCATACGGTATTGGAAAATATCATGCAGGCTGGAGCGTGACCATTTTGCATCCGCTGGAACTGCTGATCATTTCGCTCAGATATGTACTGATGGTATTTTCGTCTGCATCCGACACACTGTGGGCGGCGACAAATTCGGCGAAACTGCTCTGTGCACTCGCATCCAGCCCCTGAAGGCCCACCACGGCCCGTTTAAAAGCTAATCCATTATCCGGGCTTATTTTGATAATATGGAGCTCGGACAGGGCCTGCCGGAAAATGCAGTCCGCATCCTCAGCCGACAGCAAAAGGGTATAGGCAGGGGACAGCTGGAAACTCGTCTGAACGGCAGCGGTGGAAATCCCAATCGCACCAGCATCTTCCTCCCAGGCATAGCCCAGCGTACAGACATTACCCATGGTCAGCCCTCTGGAGAGAAAATGGCCATTATATACACGAATAGAAACAGCCTGATCCGCAGGAATCTGCGTACACATCAGTTTGCCCTCCACGGGGTCGGCACTGACAAACAGGAAGCTTCATTCATCCGCCCCTTCCTCCGGCATAACAGCCAGCAATAGGCCGCTGGCATCTTCTGCGTCTTCCTGTGCGGCAGATGTCCGCAAGGCAAAGCAGCTTGCAGCCAGCAGAAGAATTACAAGAATAAAAACCCGTTTTTTCACATTTTCACATCCTTAAAAAATGGGCGCACAACTCATGCAGGGACAACAACTGCGCCGCATTTCGGACAATTGGAAAAACGTGGGGAGCGGGCAGGTGAGTTGGTTGACAACGATTCGGGAGCGTCGCTGGCGAAGGCAGTTGGAAACAGGGAAATCACAACGGAGAGTGCAAGGAGAACGGCGATGAACAGGTTCAAGTTCTTTTTTATAAAATAATACCTCCAAAGACTCAGTTTTTATTGGTTGGAACTGGGTTAAGTGATTAAATCGTAGTTCAGTTCAAAGGATATTTCTCCTGTTCCGTAGTTATAGACATAAATCCAATACTCTCCAGATGGAAGGGAACTTGTCCCGATGGTATATGTGTTGGTATATCCGCCATAGAAATTGATACCGTATGTTGTTGAAGCATTACAGGCATAGAATCCTATCGCAATCGGATGCTGCGGACTCCAGGTGCAACTATTGACACGCAGCACTGTTTGTCCTTGGGTTACGTAGTATTCTGTTATGTAGAAGTAAGATTTTGCAGGGATAATTCCATTCCTAGGAAACCCCATGGGCATGACATCAGACGAAATATCTGACCAGGGGGGTAAATGAAGTTCCTCGGCCTCAACGTAAGTTGCGTGAGCAATACCGCTTGTGCTAAGCAGCATCATTGCAACAAGAATCAGGCATGTGATTTTACGAAGTTTTCTCATTTTCGTTCCTCCTCATTATTCTATGTGTTCTATTTGTTTACAGGCCTGCACTTTTTTATCATTCCTCCTCTGCAATTGGAATTTTCGTCCCGTCCGTCAGCTCCAGGTAATCCGCTTCCTCCAATGGGGCAGGGGCATACATGATGAAGGATGCGTAACCCTTCCACCACTGGTTGGGATGGAAGGTGACCCGGGTGCCGTCCTTCAGGACGACCGCCCCGCCGGTGAAGCAGAACACGCCCTTTTCGTCCTCGGTGCCGGTGTAGCGGGCCACGGCCCCCATGGCGCTGAGGCGGAAGGAGGTGATCTCAATGTGGATGTCCATATTGGGGACGCTGGCGGGCACCGGCTGGGAGATCAGCTCCCGCTCGTCGTCGTGAATGCTGTCCAGCGTCACGTAAATCACGAAGCTGTCCTTCACCAGAAACTCTTGATGATAGGGGATCCCCGCCGCGTCGTCGCCGTCGTAGGAGGCGATCAGGTTCGGAATGTACAGGCGGTAGGGAATACCGGCCCGGAAGGGAACGTCGTCCGGGGCTCTAAGCTCATAGAGCAGGGTGGCCACATTGTCGTTGGGGTTCCCGTCATCCAGCAGCTGGCCGCTGAGGCCGCACCGCTCGTCCGGCGCGTCGGCAGGGGCGAAGATGGGTTCCCAATTGGGGCGGGAATCCCAGGTGTACAGGTCTGCGTCCAGGGCCACGCCCTGGGGCGCTTCCAGGCGAAGCTTCAGCCAGGCCACCTGGGAGGAGGCGAAGATGGATTCAATGGTGTAGGTATAGCCTTCCGCCGTGGCGCTCTGGCCGAACTGCTGGGTGTTTTTCTCGATGAAATCCAGCTGGCTCTGCCGCACGCTGCCCCCCATCTTCCCGGCAAACAGGCCCGCGAACAGCTCCGCGTCCGAGGCAATGACGTAGGCGCACCCGGCCAGCAGGGCCAGGGCCGCCAGCACCGCCGCAATTTTCAGCAGCAGTACCCGCCGGTGCCGCCGGGCAAAGGGGAGCGGGGCTGCGGCGGCCGCCTCTGCGTAAAAGCGCTGATCGATCTTCCCGATTTCAACCAACAGGTCAAATCCGCTCATACGGCGATTCCCTCCTTTTCAAGATGAAGCCGCAGCTTGTTCCGCAGCCGGTACAGCAGCGTCTTGCATTTGCTCTGGCTGATGCCGAATTCCTGGGCCAGCTGGGCGATGGGCTCCAGATACAGATACCGCCGCAGGAAGATCAGCCGCTCCTCCTGCTTCAGCCCTCCTAAAAATTGCTCCAGGGCATCCTTCAGGGCAATGCGGGCCGCCGGGTCCTGCATCCGGGCGGGGATGCAGTTTTCCAGCTCCGCCGTCAGCTCCACCATACAGCCGCTGCGCTTGGCGGCGCTGCGCCAATCCAGCCGGTTCAGGGACAGGTGGCGGCAGATGGCCGCCAGGAATGCATACAGGATCCCGGGCCGCTCCGGCGGGATGGAATTCCAGGTCTGCCAATAGGTGTCGTTCACGCACTCCTGGGCATCCTCCCGGCTGTTCAGAATCCGCCGGGAGAGGGTCAGGAGTCTGCCGCCATACGCCGCCTCCGTCTCCCGGATCGCCCGGTCGTCCCTGGAAAAGTACAGCGCGATGATTTGTTCGTCCTCCATGGAACATCCTCCTTTCTCTTTCCTATTCCCTATGTAAGAATTTTACAATGGGTGGTTACAAAAGAAAAGAAAATTTTCCTTGGCTCCCCAGTGGGGGAGCTGGCAGTCCGTAAGGGCTGACTTAGCGATGCGCAGGCGCCATGCAAGCGAGCAACCGCCGCCAGGCGGCTCTTAGCGAGTCGCAGAGGGGATGTGGTTCGTTGAATGGTGACAACTCAAAATTACCACCGCCACCCCCTTTGCCGCTATCGCGGCACGAAACAGAGGTATGATTGCCACCGGCAATCATTACTATCTTGATTCGCTGCGCGGAACACCACCCCCAAAGGGGGCAGCGAGAGAATTCTTATTGCGGCCTGAGTGGAACTATGATATAATCCGAAAAGCAAAAGGAAAGGACGGGCGCGGCCATGAGCAAGGCGGATGAAATTTACCGGGCAACCTGCCGGGATATACTGGAGAACGGCTTTTCGGACGAAAATCTGGAGGTGCGCCCCCACTGGGCGGACGGGACACCGGCCCATACCATCAAGAAATTCGGCGTGGTGAACCGCTATAACCTGGCGGAGGAATTCCCCATTATGACCCTGCGCCGCACCTACTGGAAAAGCGCCGTGGACGAGCTGCTGTGGATCTGGCAGAAGAAGTCCAACCGCATCTGCGACCTGGGCAGCCACGTCTGGGACGAATGGGCGGGAGCGGACGGCACCATCGGCAAGGCCTACGGTTACCAGCTGGGCATCAAGCACCAGTACAAGGAGGGCATGTTCGACCAGGTGGATCGGGTGCTGTATGACCTGAAGCACAACCCCGCCTCCCGCCGCATCCTGACCAATATCTACAATTTCCAGGACCTGCACGAAATGAACCTGTATCCCTGCGCCTACTCCATGACCTTCAACGTCACCGGCGACACCCTGAACGCCATTCTCAACCAGCGCAGCCAGGATATGCTCACCGCCAACAACTGGAATGTGGTGCAGTACGCGGTGCTGACCCACATGATGGCCCAGGTGTCCGGCCTGAAGGTGGGCGAGCTGGTGCATGTGATCGCCGACTGCCACATCTATGACCGGCACATCCCCGCCGTCAAGGCCATGCTGGAAAAGCCCGGCTTCGACGCGCCCACCTTCAAAATGGACGGAAGCATCACGGATTTTTATAAATTCACCAAGGATTCCTTCCGAATGGAAAACTACCGATATCATGAATTCCCGTTCGAGATCCCCATGGCGATATGAGGGACGCGGTATGGATCTGATTGCAGCTGTATATGACGACTGGGGCATCGGCCGGGATGGCACCCAGCCCATCGCCCTGTCCGCCGACCGTAAATTCTTCCGCCAGACCACCAAGGGGGCCATGGTGATCGTGGGGCGGCGCACCATCGACGATTTCCCGGACAGAAAGCCTCTGCCCGGCCGGGTGAACGTGGCTCTGACCCGAAGCGCGGATGAAATTCCCGGCTTCACCCTCTGCCGCACCCCCGAAGCGGCGGCAGCGCTGGCCCAGGGGCGGGATGCCTTCGTTATCGGCGGCGGCTCCGTCTACCGCGCTCTGCTGCCCTACTGCACCCGCGCCTATATTACCAAGGTGCATGCCTGCCCCGCCTCCGATACGTTCCTCCCCGATCTGGACGAGGACAGGGAATGGCAGCTGCAGGAGGTCCTCCGATCCGGCGAGGAAAACGGCATCCAGTACGAAATGTGCCTGTACACCCGTACGGCACCATAGAAAATGACAAAAAGTCGAACCGCGTTTGCTTGCGGTTCGACTTTTTGGGAAGCTCTGATTCAATCGGCAAGAGCTGTGAGTGGACGAAAAAGATCCGCTCACAGCCGCAGACGACTGATTCAGAGCTTCCTTTATTATCGTTTTTTGTCGCTTCCCGGCCTTCGGCCGGGTTTGCCGGGCGGGGGAGCGGGGCGCTTTCCTGTCTGCTTGCCGGGGGCCTTGGGCGGCGCTTTCCTGGGCGGCGCGCTCTGGCTGGCAGGTCGGGGCGGGACGGCGCGGATCAGGCACTTGGGGCCGGAGCCGATCAGATCCTCCCGGTGGGCGGCCAGCAGGGCCTCCTTGACCAGATAATAGTTCTTGGGGTTGCGGTACTGGATCAGCGCCCGCTGCATGGCCTTCTCGTGGGGGTCGGTGGGCACGTAGACCCGCTCCATGGTGCGCGGGTCCAGGCCGGTGTAATACATCACCGTGGACAGGGTGGAAGGGGTGGGATAGAAGTCCTGCACCTGCTCCGGGTTGTAGCCCATGTCCCGGATGTACTCCGCCAGCTCCACCGCCTCCTTCATGGTGGAGCCGGGGTGGCTGGACATGAGGTAGGGCACCAGGTATTGCTCCAGGCCGTATTGCTTGCTCAACGCGAAATACTGCTCCACAAAGCGGTTGTATACCGCGTTCCGGGGCTTGCCCATGCGGGAGAGCACCGCGTCGGACACATGCTCCGGGGCCACCTTCAGCTGGCCGGAAACGTGGTACTGCACCAGCTCCCGGAAGAATGTCTGCTTCTGCTCGGCCAGCAGATAGTCAAACCGAATGCCGCTGCGGATGAATACCTTTTTCACCCCCGGAATTTTGCGCAGCTTGCGCAGCAGAGCCACATAGTCGGAGTGGTCGGCGTTGATGTTTTTGCAGGGGGCGGGGTACAGGCACTGCCGCCCGCCGCAGGCCCCCTTGGTCATCTGCTTTTCACAGGCGGGGTGGCGGAAATTGGCGGTGGGGCCGCCCACGTCGTGGATGTAGCCCTTGAAATCCTTGTCCTTCACCATCTGCTCCGCTTCCTTGAGAATGGAGTCGTGGCTGCGCACCTGGACGATCCGCCCCTGGTGGAAGGTCAGCGCGCAGAAGGAGCAGGCACCGAAGCAGCCCCGGTTGCTCACCAGGCTGAATTTGACCTCTTCGATAGCGGGCACCCCGCCCAGCTTCTCATAGCTGGGGTGATAGGTGCGGCAATAGGGCAGGTCGTACACCGCGTCCATTTCCGCCATGGTCAGCGGCTTCTGGGGCGGATTCTGCACCACGTATTCCTTGCCGTAGGGTTCCGCCAGCCGCTTGGCGGTAAAGGGGTCGCAGTTGCCGTACTGCACCCGGAAGGACTGGGCGTAGGCCCGCTTGTCCTTTTTGATCTCTTCATAGGCGGGAAGAACAAGGGTGGGCAGACTGTCGTCCAGGTCGGCGGTTTTGAATACCGTGCCGTCAATGTAGGTGATGTCCTTCACGTCCATGCCGGCGTTCAGGGCCTCCGCGATCTCCACAATGCTTTTTTCGCCCATGCCGTACATCAGTAGATCCGCCTGGGAATCCAGCAGAATGGAGCGCTTCATGCTCTCTGACCAATAGTCATAGTGGGCCAGCCGCCGCAGGCTGGCCTCGATGCCGCCAATGAGGATGGGCACGTCCCGATAGGTCTGCCGGATCAGGTTGCAGTAGACCACGGTGGCGTAATCCGGCCGCTTGCCCATCACACCGCCGGGGGTGAAGGCGTCAGTCTTGCGCCGGTGCTTGGTGACGGAATAGTGGTTGACCATGCTGTCCATATTGCCGCCGCTGACCAGAAAGCCCAGCCGGGGGCGGCCAAAGACATCGATGGATCTGGGATTTTTCCAATCCGGCTGGGAGATGATGCCCACGTTGTAGCCGTGGCGCTCCAGAATGCGGCTGATGATGGCATGTCCGAAGGAGGGATGATCCACATAGGCATCCCCGCATACATATACAAAGTCGCACTGCGTCCAGCCGCGATCCAGCATTTCCTGCTTGGTAACGGGCAGAAATTCCATTGGCGTTACTCCTTATTTCCGGGGTAGTCCCGGCACACCTTGGCCATCAGCTTGGAATAAATGCGCTGATTCATCCAGGCTTCGCTGACCCGCTCCGGGACCTCGTCCACGGAGAACCAGCCCACGCCGCTGTTCTCGTCCGGCTTGATGAACACCTGCTCGCCGGGGTCGGCCTCAAAGAGATAGGTCACGTTCAGATGCAGGTGAGAGCTGACATACTGCCCCCGCTTCTCATGGCCGTCCACGGTGAGGATTTCCAGAGAGAAGATATCCGGCGACAGGGCCTTCAGGCGGGTCAGGCCGCACTCCTCCCGCACCTCTTTTTCCGCCACGGCATGCAGGTCCTCCATCCCGTCGGCGTGGCCGCCCATCCAGGCCCAGGAGCGGTAGATGTTGTGATAGATCATCAGCACCCTTTGCCGGTCGGGGCTGACCACCCAGGCGGAGGCCGTCAGGTGGGCGGTATTGCAGCGCCGGGAATAGATGTCCACGCCGCTGTCGAGCCAGCGCAGCAGCTCCTGCTTGTCCCTTTCCTCCTGCTCGTTCTGGGGCAGGAAGGCTTCGATTTGCTGACGCAGCTTCATTTCTTTTTCTCCACCTTCTGCTTGGTCCCGTCGGGCCGCAGCAGATAGGTGTTGCTCAGCTGGCCCTCCAGGTTGGCCTTTACGGAGTCGATATAGATCCTTCTCAGCTTGTCCCGCTCGGCCAGCTCCTCCGCCGTCAGCGACTGGGATTTTGCCTTGTGGGCCAGCTCGTTGATCCTGGCGATGACGTCCTTCATTTTCATTGCTTCTTCCATATTGCATTCCTCACACATATTGATGAATGACCACACTGATGCGGTCTTTTTTGGTGGTTCCGTTGATTTTTGCCAGCCTGATCTTGCCAAGCCCCCGCACGGAGATCTTTGCGCCCTCGCTCACCGGCTTGTCCGGCTTTTCGCAAGGCAGACCGTCGATGGCGGCTTTGCCGGCGGTGACATACTGGCTTGCCAGGCTCCGCCCGATGCGAAAGCCGGAGGAGATCACGCTGTCCAGGCGCAGGGAGGCCAGGGTATCCCGGATCTCCCTGATTTCCGGCTCCGGCACCTGCACCGCCGCCAGAGGGATCTGGGTCAACTGCACATGGGTGCGCCCGGCCCCGGTGAAGCTGGACAGAAGAAAAGAGACGACGCCCCGGGTGACGAAGAAATCGCAGCTGCCGCTGCCCACGCAGATATCGCCGATGTTCTCCCGGCTGATGCCCGCGCCGATCAGCGCCCCCAGAAAATCCCGGTGGCTGGGGCTGTCCCCCTGATAGAACGCGGCCCGCAGGCAGACGACAGGACTGTCCTCGCCGGTCAGGGCGCTTTCCTCCAGATAATCCGGCAGATAGACCAGCATCTTCCGCTCCGCGTCCCCATAGCCGCCAAATTCATACAGGCCCTCCGGCGCGCCGAACAGAAACCGGCTCAGCTCCAGCTCCCGGGGGGAGAGGAAGCAGGTGGAGGCCAGAATGTTCTTGCGCATTCCGGCGTCGATCTTGTCCCAGAGCTTGGCCAGAAGCAGCCGATCCTCCGGAGTTTTCGCAATTTTTTCAATGTTCGTTCGATTCATTACAGTACCATGCTTAAAAAATTTCCACGCCCATAGATGGAGCCGTTGACAAACCAGCCGGGGTGGGGTATAATACAAGTACAAAGGGTGCCGCCAGCAGACGGCTCCCCAGGTTAGGTTAAAAAGAAGTAACCGTTCTGAGGCAAATAGGGCGGTTACTTCTTTTTGTTCTCTGCATACACGAGAATAGCGAAGATAAGAATACAGAACTGAATCAAGTCAGACCATGTAACATTCATATCAGCCACCCCCTCTCTTTTTATCGATTGGGGGTAAAAAGAAGTTGTTTCACCCCCGATGGAAAACGTCGAGGGGGAACCGCCTGCCGGGGTGCTGGAGGCACCATAGACAGCATAGCACACAATCTGGAAAAACACAAGCATCAATCGGGGCATGACACACTTTCGGTGTGAGCGTGTCCCGATTTCCTTTGCGTGACAATCCAACTGCGTTGGGGGTGGTTATCTTGCCATCTGGTTTGGCTTTGCGGTTTCTAAATTAACGGACAGCTGTTACAAGTCCATACAGGAATGCCAAGAAAGATGGAATCAAAATAATCAATAAACCTGCGACGGCAAACCCTCTGCCACGCATAGCACCGTTTTTTGTGTGAGACATGCCAACAAGCGAAAAAACAAGTGAAAGGGGAATAAGTATCGTAGAAATCTCTCCATATATAAAGAAATGAAATACTGCCAATACAAATCCAGCAACTGCCATTCCGCTCGTTCTGGGTGTCTCTTGGTGTTTCTCAACATATGTAGTTTCCGGATGTTCATAGACCATGTGTGGTTGCGTTTCAAAGACAATGCAGCATTTAGGGCAAAAACTATCATCGTCAAGTTTTGTTCCACAATATTTGCACTACATATTATCTCATCCCAAAGTTTTCGGAAAATTCAAATTCCATCATAATGGTGATGTTATTGTCCTTTATCTACAATAAAAATATACCATACTGTGAATACCACCGCAAGAGATGTTTTTCGATTTTGAAGACAGCATTGACGATACATCATGGGTATTTTGTTTCTTCTGTGAATCCAAAAGAGCGGTAAAAGATACGTGTTAATGACGCTCAGGCGGATTTTTCCAGAATACCATAGGCAATCACCATTGCCGCAGAGACAGCCAGTCCAATGTAAAATTCCGGAAACGCCAGGCGTAGGCTATTTTTTAGGCTGAGTGCCCCGGTGATGGTTGGAATGTGCCAGGTGAGAAAGGTGTACCCTTCGGAAATCACAATGCCGATGCACCCCAGGATACCCAGCAGCTTGCCGGTGGCTTTGCTGCAAGGCGGAAGCCAAACGCCGCAGACAAAGAGGAGAATGGACACCATGCCAATGGGATTTCGCAAATTGATTATCCCCGGCAGCTCCTGCACGCCTCTGCATCCGCCATATTGGGGCAGCAGCATGGGCAGCAGACTGAGGAGAAACAGAGCGGATACGGTAAGCTTCTTTTTCATCGTTTGGTTCCTCCTGAAATGCCATCACCCCGGCAGAGCTTGTTCTCTCAGTATACCACACTCTGCAAATCTTGCAAGAGACTGTCGAAGTACTTTCTTGGAACTTCCCCTTGTGGAGTGATGGAAAATACGTTATAATGGGAGCAAATTCATAGAATTGAGGAAACCCTATGTTGATTGCAATTATCGGCGGCGGGGCCTCCGGGATGGCGGCGGCGCTGGCGGCGGCGGAAGACCCGGGAAACCGGGTGGTGCTGCTGGAGCGGCAGGCCCGGCTGGGGCGCAAGCTCCAGGCCACGGGCAACGGGCGGTGCAACCTGTCCAACCTCCATGCCGGACAGGAGGGCTACCACGGGGACACCCCCGGCTTTTCGCGCTTTGCCCTGACCCAGTTCCCGCCGGAGCGGACGCTGGAATGGTTCGGGGCGCTGGGCCTTTACGCCGTGGCGGAGGAAAGCGGGCGGGTGTATCCCTATTCTGACCAGGCCAATTCCGTGGTGGATGTGCTGCGTTTTGCTCTGGAAAAGCCCAATATCCGGCTGGAGCTGGGCTGCGAGGTGGAAAAAATCAGGAAAACGGCCAAGGGCTTCCGCCTGGAATGGGCGGACGGGGCGCTGGACTGCGACCGCCTTATCGTGGCCTGCGGTGGCCTGGCGGGTACAAAGCTGGGCGGCTCCATGTCCGGCTACAAGCTGCTGCGGAGCCTGGGCCACCGCTGCACCCGGCTGCGGCCCAATCTGGTGCAGGTGAAAACGGCCTGGGGCGGCGTGGCAGCCCTCAAGGGCGTCCGGGCCAATTGCCGGGCGGAGATCCTGCATGAGGGCGCACTGGTCCGGGCGGGGGGCGGAGAGCTGCAATTTACGGAGTGCGGCCTTTCCGGCCCGGTGATGTTCGAGCTGTCCAGGGATGTGTGCCAGGAAAGAGGCAGCTGGGTCTGCCGCCTGGATTTCCTGCCGGATATGCCGGAGCGGACCCTGCTGGCGGCGCTGACCCGGCGCACGGGTACTGCGCTCCCGGCCTCGGAGCTGTTCACCGGCATCCTCCACAACCGGCTGGGCCGGGTGCTCACCCAGGCGGCGGGCATCCCGCTGTCAGCGCCCATCTCATCGCTGAGTGAGGCACAGTTGGTGGAGGCGGCCCGGCTGGCAAAGGGGCTGGAGGCCCCGCTGACTGAGCCATTGGGCATGGACAGCGCCCAGGTGACGGCGGGCGGGATCGTCACGGCGGAATTTAACGAGGAAACCATGGAAAGCAAACTCTGCCCCGGACTGTTCGCCTGCGGCGAGGTACTGGACGTGGATGGCGACTGCGGCGGCTACAATCTGCAATGGGCCTGGAGCTCCGGCCGCCTGGCGGGCATAAACGCCGGAAAGGAAGCAAAATGATACGGATTCGGGATATTTCCCTTCCCCCGGAGCACGATCCGGGGCAGCTGCAATATGAGGCGGCAAGGCTTTTGCGCCTATCCCCCTCCCGCATCCGGCAGCTTCGGATCGTCCGCCGCAGTGTGGACGCCCGGAAAAAGCCGGATGTGAAGATCATTTACACCGTGGATGTGACGGTGGAGGGCAGCGAAGCAAAGGTCCTCAAGCAGGCGGGCTGCAAGCGGGCATCCTTGGCCCCGGTCAGCTTTTACCAGCCCCCCAAGCCCTGCCCCGCGCCGGAAAAGCGGCCGGTGGTGGTGGGCTTCGGCCCGGCGGGGATGTTTGCGGCGCTGATCTTCGCCCTGGCGGGACAGCGGCCCCTGGTGCTGGAGCGGGGGGAGGACGCGGCCGCAAGGCACGAGAAGGTGGAGCGGTTTTGGAGCGGCGGCGGCTTTGACCCGCGGAGCAACGTCCAATTCGGCGAGGGCGGCGCGGGCACCTTTTCCGACGGCAAGCTGAACACCGGGGTGAACAATCCCCGCATCCACTGGATCCTGGAGCAGTTTGTGACCGCCGGGGCGGGGGAGGACATCCTCTATGACGCCAAGCCCCATGTGGGTACGGATGTGCTTCTGACGGTGGTGCAGAATCTCCGCCGCCGCATTATCGCCCTGGGCGGCGAGGTGCGGTTCCGCACTCAGGTGGCGGATATTGAGCAGGAGGACGGCCGCCTGACGGCGCTGCTTACGGAAAACGGGGAGCGAATCGAATGCGGCAGCGTCATCCTGGCCATCGGCCACAGCGCCCGGGATACCTTTCAGATGCTGGAGCGCAGGCGTATCCCCATGGAGCCGAAGCCCTTTTCCATGGGTGTACGCATCGAGCATAAGCAAAGCGCCGTGAACGCCGCCCAGTACGGGGCGGATTCCCCGGTGCTGCCCCCGGCGGACTACAAGCTGGTGCGGCACCTGGAAAAGGGCACGGTGTACACCTTCTGCATGTGTCCCGGCGGCTATGTGGTGGCCGCCGCCTCGGAGCCGGGGGGCGTGGTGACCAACGGCATGAGCTATGCAAGCCGGGCGGGGGAGAACGCCAACGCGGCGCTGCTGGTCACCCTGAACCCGGAGGTATTCCCGTACCCGGGCCCGCTGGGAGGCATGCGCTGGCAGCGGGAGATCGAGCAGCGGGCCTATGATCTCAGCGGAAGCTACCTGGCCCCGGCGCAGCGCGTGGGCGATTTCCTGGCCCACCGGCCAAGCGGGGGCGCGGGGGAGGTACAGCCCACCTACCGCCCCGGCGTGGTCTGGTGCGACCTGCATGAGGTCCTGCCCCAGCGGATCACGGAAGCGCTGGAGGAGGCCATCCCGGCGCTGGACAGGAACCTGGCCGGTTTTTCCGCCCCGGACGCCATTCTCACCGCCCCGGAGACCCGCAGCTCCTCGCCGGTGCGCATCCTGCGCGACGACACCCGGCAGAGCACCCTGCGGGGCCTCTATCCCACCGGGGAGGGCGCGGGCTATGCCGGAGGCATCATGTCCGCCGCCATTGACGGGATTCTGGCGGCGGAAGCGGTGCTGAATGCTGCAAATCTGCATTGATGGGAAACAAAACTTGCAAAACGCCGGAGCATCGCTCCGGCGCCTCTTTTTTGCATAGAAATGAATGAATGTTTCCCGGTTCATGCACGAAATAAAACTTATTCAAGAAAGAATGCGTAAGCGCACAAAAGATTTGAATGCGGACACAGTTTGTTTCTCAAAAAAAGCATTGGTAATATTCCATATAAGCAAAGGGAGAACAGTGCAGGGCTTTGTTGCTTTTTCCAAAATGTGAATAATCAAAAATTTTTTGTTGCATTTTTGTAAAAAGAATGCTACAATGGCACCAGTTCTTGCAGGAAAGACGTTCGTCTTTTATATGAGGACTGCCCCGCTGAGGGCACGGAGACCTCGTAAAAAGTGACGTCCCTTTTTCTTTCATTCCGAAAGGAATGAAAGAATGATTCCTGGCAAGCCGGACCAACAAAAAACAAGGAGGAAAATCGTATGAAAAAGATCGTATGCTTGCTTCTGGTCGCCGTGATGGCGCTGGGTCTGTGCAGCCTGTCTGCCAAGGCCGAGGCCAACGACAATTGGAAGGTCGCCATCCTCACCGGCACCGTCTCCCAGGGCGAGGAAGAGTTCCGCGCCGCTGAGAAGGCCGTGGCCACCTGGGGCGCTGACCACATCATCACCGATACCTATCCCGACAACTTCATGTCCGAGATGGAGACCACCGTTTCCAAGCTGGTCGCTTTTGCTTCCGACCCCGACGTGAAGGCCATTGTCATGTGCCAGGCTGTTCCCGGCGCGAAGGCTGCCTTCGACAAGATCCGTGAGATGGGCCGCGATGACATTCTGCTGATCGCCGGCACTCCTCAGGAGGATCCCGGCGTTATCTCCGCCGCTGCCGACGTGGTTATGTACGCCGACGAGGCCAAGCAGGGCGACACCATCATGGAGACCTGCGCCAACTGGGGAATCGACGTGCTCATTCACTACTCCTTCCCCCGTCACATGGCCATGGAGCTGATCGTTGCCCGTCACGAGCTGCTGCAGCAGAATGCTGACGCTCTGGGCATCGAGCTGGTGGACGTCACCGCTCCCGACCCCACTGCTGAGGCCGGCCTGTCCGCTTCCCAGCAGTTCATCCTGGAGGATGTTCCCCAGCAGCTGGCCAAGTACGAGGGCAAGAAGGTCGCCTTCTTCACCACCAACTGCGGCATGCAGCCCTCTCTGCAGGCTGCCGTCCTGGATGAGCCCAACGCTTACTATCCTCAGCCCTGCTGCCCCAGCCCCTACCACGCATTCCCGGCTACCCTGGGCCTGGAGCTGGAGATCGGCGGTGACGACGAGGAAGCGCTGCACCAGATCGCTCTGAAGCTGCAGGAGCACGACGCTGTCGGCCGCTTCTCCACTTGGGCACACCCCGTGGCCATGACCATCATCGAGGTCGGCGTTGAGTACGCCAAGGCTTACATCGACGGCGACGTGACCGTGAAGAACGACGGCGAGAAGCTGGCTGCCATGCTGGAGGAGAAGGTCCCCGGCGCGAAGATCGAGACCTACACCGACGCCAACGGCACTACCTTCGACAACTACTACACCATCCTGCTGGCGCCCGTCGATTTCAACGACTATCTGTAATTCACGCAGCTGTAATACAGAATAATTGAATTTTCACTCAGAGCCAGCCCGTGTGGAGCGGGCTGGCTCGTCGTGGGTTTCTCTGATGCCCAATGAAAGGCGCTGACCGCAGTCGGCGGTTTTCATTGGATATTGGTATATATAAAGGAGGAGCGCAGAGAATGCAAAGCGAATATGTTTTGGAGATGAAGCATATCACCAAGCACTACGGCGGCAACGTCGTGCTGAGTGATGTTTCTCTTTCTGTGAAGCGGGGCGAGATCCACGCCCTTTTGGGTGAGAACGGCGCTGGTAAATCCACTTTGATGAATACCCTTTTCGGTATGCCGGTCATTCACAGCACCGGCGGCTTTGAGGGCGAGGTGCTGCTGGACGGGGAAAAGGTGAATATCGCCTCCCCGCTGGATGCCATGAACAAGGGCATCGGCATGGTGCACCAGGAGTTTATGCTGCTGCCCGGCTTCACCATTGCCGAAAACATCAAGCTGAACCGGGAGATCACCCACCCCAATCTGGCCAGCCGCATCTTCGGCAAGAGCCTGGAGACGCTGGATATGGACGCCATGTCCAGGGACGCCCGTCAGGCGCTGGACAGCGTGGGCATGGGCATCGACGAATACACCAAGGTCAAGGGCATGCCCGTTGGCTACATGCAGTTCGTGGAAATCGCCCGGGAGATCGACAAGACCGGCGTCCGGCTGCTGGTATTTGATGAGCCCACCGCCGTGCTCACCGAGTCCGAGGCGGCCCAGCTGATCACCGTCATGAAGAAGATCGCCGAAAGCGGCATTGCCATTATCTTCATCACCCACCGGCTGGAGGAAGTCATGGCGGCGGCCAACAGCATCACAATCCTGCGCGACGGCAAGCTGGCGGCCACCCGCTCCGTTCAGGATACCTCCATTGTGGAGCTGGCCGAGCTGATGATCGGCCGCAAGGGCGAATCCGTGGTGGACGCCCAGCCCCGCACCGGCCACGGCGACAAGGTCGCCCTGCGCCTGCGGGATCTGCGGGTGCGCATGCCCGGCGAAAAGGTGCGCGGCGTGGACCTGGATGTGTACGAGGGCGAGATCTTCGGCATCGGCGGCCTGGCAGGCCAGGGCAAGCTGGGCATCCCCAACGGTGTCATGGGCCTGTATGAGACCACCGGCCAGGTAGAGCTGTTCGGCCAGCCCCTGAAAACCGGGGATACCAACGCGGCGCTGCATGCGGGGCTTGCCATGGTGTCCGAGGACCGCAAGGGCGTGGGCCTGCTGCTGGATCAGTCCATCGAGGATAACATCGTGTTCAACGCCATGCAGGTGCACGGCGATTACCTGAAAAAGCTCGGCCCCTTCACGTTGAAGGACAGCAAGGCCATCCGGGAAACGGCCAATGAGATGATCCAGGAGCTGGATATCCGCTGCTTCGGCCCCACCCAGGCGGCGGGCACCCTGTCCGGCGGAAACCAGCAGAAGGTCTGCATTGCCCGTGCCCTGTGCATGAAGCCGAAATTCCTGTTCGTCTCCGAGCCGACCCGGGGCATTGACATCGGCGCAAAGAAGCTGGTGCTGGAGACCTTGATGAAGCTGAACCGGGAAAAGGGCATGACCGTTGTGATCGTCTCCTCCGAGCTTCAGGAACTTCGCAGCATTTCCGACCGCATTGCCATCGTGTCCGAGGGCAAGGTGGTGGATATCCTCGCGCCGGATGCCAGCGACGCGGACTTCGGCCTGGCCATGTCCGGCATTCGCCCCGGCGACCATAAGAAAGAAGGTAGCGCACAATGACGAAAAATAAAGTAAGAAGAGCCATTGCCGCCGTGCTCTGCCTGGCCTGTGTGGCGCTGGTCATCCTGGGCGGCATCAACCTGCCCAAGAAAAAGACCGACGCGGGGCTGAGCATCCTGAACGACCTGCGGGCCAAGTCCCTGATGAATGCCGCCGGTGACGGCATCGTGGAGAGCTACGTGGCCATTGCCAAGAAGCAGGCTCAGCAGGACGCCAAAGCTGCGGGCGGCGGAATGTCCGAGATCCGTACCGCCGTCGCCGAGGCGGAAGCGCGGGTCCGCGCGGAGTATGAGAATGCGGAATTTGCCCAGGGCGTTGAAGTCAGCGACGCGCTGCGCAGCGCCGCTCTGGAGTACGACCGCCTGCTGACCGTCGCCGGTGATCTGGAGGCGAAGGCGACCCAGGCCTACATCGACGCTCACTATGAGGAGGCCAAGGCCCAGCAGGATGCCCAGCGCGAGGCGCTGCTGGCCGAGGGCAAGGACGTGCCGGAAAACGACACCGTCCAGGTGGATATGAGCGGCTTCGAGGCCACCCCCGAAATGCTGGAGGCCGCCGCCGCTGCCGACGAGGCCTACGGCCAGGTGGCCGAGGCGCTGAAGGGGCTGTATCCCGTGCTGGATGACGACGCCCTTTCCTCCCTGCGCGAGACCATGGAGGCCATCGTCTACCAGGCGGGGGATACTTATGATACCCAGTACGACCGCTACATCACCCAGTCCGGCAGCGGCTCCACTGCCGCCGGTTACCTGATTCGCCACGGGGACGATCTGATCTATGCCGGTCTGGCCCTGCTGGTCACGGCGGCGCTGATCGTATTCTATGAGCCGCTGGTGGAAAAGCTGGGCATTCCCCGGATCGTCATTGGCGTGTTCTTCATTCTGCTGTGTTTCATGTGCCTGTGGTATGACCTGTCCCTGTCTACCCTGCTCAGCAACTCTGTGGTGCGCATGGGCATGAACTCCGTGATGGTGCTGGCCATGGTGCCCGGCATCCAGTGCGGCATCAGCCTGAACCTGGGCCTGCCCATCGGTCTGGTTGCCGGCCTGATCGGCGGCCTGGTCACCATCGAGTGGGGCATCCCCGGCTGGTGGGGCTTTCTGTTTGCCATCGCTTTCGGCTGCGTGATCGCCGCCGTCTGCGGCTACCTGTACGGCCAGCTGCTGAACCGGCTGAAGGGCGAGGAAATGTCCGTCACCACCTATGTGGGCTTCTCCATCGTCTCACTGATGTGCATTGCCTGGCTGGTGCTACCCTTCCATTCCCTGAAGCTCCGCTGGCCGCTGGGCACGGGCCTGCGCAATACCATCGGCCTGGACAATACCAATTTCAAGCAAATACTGAATAATTTCCTGTCGTTCAGCATTGGCGACTTCTTCGTCCCCACGGGGCTGCTGCTGTTTATGGCGCTGTGCTGCGCGCTGGTGTGGCTGTTCTCCCGGAGCAAGACCGGCGTTGCCATGCAGGCCGTGGGCAACAACACCCGGTTTGCCCAGGCGGCGGGCATCAATGTGGATAAGATGCGCATTATCGGCACCACCCTTTCCACGGTGCTGGGCGCGGTGGGCATCCTGGTATACTCCCAGAGCTACGGCTTCATGCAGCTCTACACCACCCCCCGGCAGATGGGCTTTGTGGCGGCCTCCGCGATTTTGATTGGCGGCGCTTCCACCTCCCGGTGCAAGATCAGCCATGTGATCATCGGCACCTTCCTCTTCCAGGGCGTGCTGACGCTGGGTATGCCGGTGGCCAATGTGCTGGTGCCCGGCTCCACCATCTCCGAGACCCTGCGTATCCTGATTTCCAACGGCATTATCCTGTATGCACTTACCAAGTCTGGAGGTGATTCTCGTGGCTGATCTTCGTAAAAAGTTTGACGTGGGCGCGTTCCTGCGGGCGAACGCCGTCATGGTCATGTTTATCGTGCTGTGTGTGGTCTGCCTGTATTTCTCCGGCTATACCGTGCCCTATGTGATGTATGAGCTGTTCGGCCGCCTGAGCCGGAATGCCTTTATCGTGCTGGCGCTGATCCTGCCCATCGTGGCGGGCATGGGCATCAACTTTGCTGTGACCATCGGCGCCATGGCCGCCCAGATCTCCGCCCTGTGGGTGATTGAATGGAACGTGGCGGGCCGCTTCGACTCCCTGGCTGCCTTCGTGGCTGCCATGCTGATGACCGTTCCCATTGCCGCCTTCTTCGGCTTCCTCATCGGTAAGCTCCTGAACAAGATGAAGGGCCAGGAGATGATCGGCGGCCTGATCCTGGGCTACTTCGCCAACGGCTTGTATCAGCTGCTGTTCCTGTTCATCTTCGGCAACCTGATTCCCCTGAAGGCCCCCGGCCTGGTCATCAAGGGCTCCACCGGCGTGGCGAACACCATCGACCTTTCCACCGACCGGGGCTTCAAGTACGCCCTGGACGGCCTGTGGAAGGTGGATTTCGGCACGGGGCTGTATATCTTCTGCGGCATTTTCCTTGCCATTGCCCTGCTGAACTTCTTCCGCAAAAAGGCGGACAAGGCCAGAACCATCCGCGCCGCCGCGATCAGCATCGGCGCATGCCTGGTCTACCAGATTCCGGCGGTGTCCGGCATGTTCTCCATGGTACAGGTGCCCATGGTCACCTTCGCCCTGGTGGGCCTGCTGTGCCTGTTCAATAACGCGCTGATGCGCACCCGCCTGGGCCAGCAGTTCCGGGCGGTGGGCCAGAGCCGCACCGTGGCCAACGTGTCCGGCATCAATGTGGATCGGATCCGCGTGATCGCCATTATGATCTCCACGGTCCTGGCTGGCTGGGGTCAGCTGATCTTCGTGCAGAACATGGGCTCCTTCCAGACCTACGGCGCCCACGAGCAGGTGGGCCTGTACGCCGGCGCCGCCATCCTGGTGGGCGGCGCGTCCATCCGCAAGGCCACCAATTCCCAGGCCATCCTGGGCTGCATCCTGTTCCATCTGCTGTTCATCCTGGCCCCTGCCGCCGGTAAGAATCTCTTCGGCGACGCGGCCATCGGCGAATACTTCCGCGTGTTCATCTCCTACGGCGTCATCGCCCTGGCGCTGGTGATGCATGCCTGGAGCAGCGTATCCAAAAAGAAAAAGCAGACAGCGAAGTAATGAACATTCTCCCCGCTTCCATCTGGAGGCGGGGAGATTTGCTGTTACTGTATGGAAAGGAAAACGATTACGCCCAAAATGAGCTGCAAGGCCAGAATGACCGGGATGCCGATATAGAATTTCGGCTTTCTTGTTTTGTGGTGAAATACCTTCATCCCCGCCAGACATCCGATGCTGCCGCCCAGGGCAGCGACGGTGAGCAGGGTGGCCTCCGGGATGCGCCAGAGGCGCTTTTTGGCTTTTTCCTTGTCGGCAAGCATAATCAGAAAGCCCAGCGCATTGATTGTGACCAGATAAAAAAGGAGAAGCGGAACCATAGGAATCCTTTCTGGAGGTGTTTTCTTGAAAAAATTTGTGATTGCCGCCGCCTGCCTGCTGCTTCTGGGAGGCTGCGCAAAGGCGGAGACGACAGTGGAAACAGTGGCGGACGTGTGGGAGGTCCCGGCGGTGGCGGAGCCGAAGGAGATCCGGCTGGAGCTGCCCGGGGAGGCGCTGGAATGCGCCATGGAGAGCGACACCGGCAGGCTGTACCTGGGCAGCAGCTATGATGTGATGGTGCAGACCCTGACCGGCGGCGACCTGGATGCCACCCTGCGGGAGCTGACGGGATTTTCCAGGGATGAGATCACCGTGATCCAGACCCGCACGGAGTACCCCAAGCGCTGGGAATTTGCCTGGGCCGCCGCCGGGGAGAGCGGCGAACGGATCGGCCGGGGCGTCATCATCGACGACGGCAATTACCACTATTGCCTCTCCGCTCTCCAGGACGCCGACGTGACCGACTGCCAGATCGTCTGGAGCGAGGTCTTCAACTCCTTCGAGCTGAGCTGACGCTATTCATACTGCCCCAGGATCTCGCGGCACAGTTGCCTGCATTGGTCAATGACACTCTGGGGATACAGGATCGTGGCCTTGGAGCCGAAGCCCATGACCCAGCTGAGGAACAGGGGAGAGACGGCCACCTCTACGGTAAAAACGAACCAGTCCTCGCCGTCGGGGATGAGCATGGTATCCTTGCCGAAGCGGTCGACCACCACATTGGCAAGCTCCCGGCGAAAGCGCAGCTTCACGCTTACCCGGCTGCCGGAATACATCTGGAACATGCGGTTTGCGTACTCGGTCAGATGCTTGCCGGTCAGCTCCGGGCAGGGCACCCGGGCTTCGTCGGCCAGGGCAATGTCGCTCATGCGGTCCACCCGGTAGCTGGTGATGCCGTGCCGGGGGGAGAGAGCCAGCAGATAATAATTCTCGTTGTCCTGGCACAGGCCGTAGGGGCTGGCGGTGTAGGCTCTGTCCCGGTATTCCCGCATGCCGTTCAGGCCCCAGTCGAAGTAGCGGAAGCGGATCTGCCGGTTCTGGGCGATGGCCTCCTGAATGGTGTCCACCGCGTAGTAGATCGTCTCGTTCATGCTCTTGACCCGCCCGGAAACGTATACGTCCCGCTGCATCAGCTTGGCGTCCTGGGCACTGCACAGAGTGCACAGCTTTTCAATCAGGGCACGGGACTTCTTCTCCGTGAGGAAGCGGCTGGACTGCACGGCGTCGATCAGCAGCTTCAGCTCCGGCAGCTCAAAGCTCTGGGAGGCCACATAGTACCCTCCGCCCCGCCCGGGCTGGCACAGAATGTCCACGCCGAAATCCTGCAAGGCGGCAATATCGGAATAGATGGTCTTGCGGTCGCAGTGGATGCCGTATCGCTCCAGCATGTCGATCAGCTCACCCGCTCTCACCGGCTTATCCCGGTGGGAGTTTTTTTGCAGGTAATCCAGAATATATAAAATTTTCAGCTTCTGATTATCAGACCGTGGCATAGGCGATTCCCCCTGGCCGTGTAATTCCCACCCATTCTATCACAAAACCAAACCAAGGGCAACACCATGAAGTTGAATGCCTTAATGAAATGAAAATTTGATTTTTCTTTGAAAATGTGATAGCATTACGAAAATACCACCCGGGAGGGAAACGAATATGTATTTTGGCTGCCATTTGTCCGCTTCGGCGGGGTATGCCGCTATGGTGGAGACGGCCGTGTCTATTGGGGCCGATACCTTTGCTTTTTTTACCCGCAATCCCCGGGGCAGCCGGGCCAGGCAGGAGGATGCGGAGGATGCCCGACTGGCCATGGAGCTGCTGCGGCAGGGTGATTTTGGCCCGCTGGTGGCCCACGGGGCGTACACCATGAATCTGTGCACCGCCGACGGGGAGGCCCGTGCCTTTGCTGCCGATGTGCTGGCGGATGATCTGCGGCGGATGGCGGCGCTGCCGGGCAATTTCTATAATTTTCATCCCGGCAGCCACACGGGCCGGGGAGTGGAGCAGGGGATCGAGGAGATCTCCGCCGCTCTGCGCCGGGCCATGGAGCCGGGCTACCCCGTCACGGTACTGCTGGAAACCATGGCGGGCAAGGGCAGCGAGATCGGCAGGAGCTTTCAGGAGCTGAAAGCGATCATCGACGCCGTGGGCCTGGACAGCCTGGGCGTGTGCCTGGATACCTGCCATGTGTATGACGCGGGGTATGATATCGTCCATGACCTGGACGGCGTCCTGGCGGAGTTTGACCGGGTAATCGGCCTGCGCCGCCTGAGGGCGCTGCACCTGAACGATTCCAAGAATCCCATGGGCAGCCGCAAGGATCGCCACGAATGCATCGGCAGGGGAAGCCTGGGGCTGGAGACATTTGATCGTATCGTGAATCATCCGGCGCTGCGGGACAAGCCCATGATTCTGGAGACCCCCAACGAGCTGCCCGGCTACCGGGCGGAGATTGCGCTGCTGCGCAGTCTGGAAAAATGAAAGGAGGAATTCCATGAATGGCGTGCCGCAAGGCCTTTTGGACGGCCTTGGTCAGTGGTTCGCGGGGCTGGGGGAGCTGCTTGCCCCCCTGGGAGAGACGCTGGGGCGGCTCTTTTCCGGCCTGCCCGCCGCATTCTCCGGGATGGATCCCACCTATGAGGCCTTTTACATCGCCCTGGTGCGCCATGCCTGCCCGATTCTGGCGTTCCTGCTGCTGCTTCGCTGTGCCCTGCCCCTGCTGACCTTCCGGCGGGAGCCGGAGATCTGGGCCTGGCTGGTGATGCCCGGGGGAGAGCGGGTGCCGGTGACCCACTGGGAAAACGTCATTGGCCGGAGCAAGAGCTGCGATGTATCCATCGCCCTGTCCACCGTCTCCCGGAACCACGCGGTGCTTACCCGGTATGACGACGGCAGCTGGACCATCACCGATACCAATTCCAAGGACGGCACCTATGTCAACGGGGAGCGGGTGAGCATCTGCGCCCTCCAGGATGGGGACGTGCTGTCCGTAGGCGGGGTGAAGCTGAAGCTGAAGGTGATTACCAAGCAGCAGGAGCAGCTGCAATCCAAGCTGCGCACCCGCGCATCCGGCCCGGTGACCACCTTCATTAACCTGCTGATCCTTAGCGCCTTTCAGCTGCTGGCCATCATCGGCTTCGCCCTGCACGACGCAGTGACGGACTCCGCCCTGGTGACCGGGGGCTTTGCCGGGATCATCGTGTCCCAGTGGGCGCTGTATGTCTTTTACATCGTCATTCGCCGCAGCTCCTTTGAGATGGAGACCCTGGCCTTCTTCCTGTGCACCTTGGGCATGGCGGCCATTGCCACTGTGGTCCCGGCGGAGGCGGTGAAGCAGCTGATCGCCATGGTGGTGGGCGTGCTGGTCTACCTGCTGGTGGGCTGGTCGCTGCGGAATCTGGAGCGAGCCAAGCGGGTGCGCTATCTGGCCGTGGCGGCGGGCCTGGGCTTCCTGCTGCTGACCCTGGCGGTTGGCACGGAATACTATGGCGCAAAATGCTGGATCGTCATCGGCAATATTTCCCTTCAGCCCTCGGAGCTGAGCAAGGTATGCTTCGTGTTCGCGGGCGCTTCCACCATGGACCGCATTATGAACAAGCGCAACCTGATCGCCTTCATCGCCTATTCCGTGGTGATCTGCGGCTGCCTGGCGGTGATGAACGACTTCGGCACGGCGCTGATCTTCTTCTGCTCCTTCCTCATCATCGCCTATCTCCGCTCCGGCAGCATGGGCACGGTGGCCCTGGCCATCACCGCCCTGGTGATTGCCGGTATCCTGGCCCTGCGGATCGCGCCCCATGCCATGCGCCGGTTTGCCACCTGGCACCACATCTGGGACGATCCCTTTGACTCGGGCTATCAGCAGGCCCAGTCGCTGATGTGCATTGCCTCCGGCGGCCTGTACGGCCTGGGGCCGGGGAAGGGCTTTATGCGCAAGGTTTTCGCTGCGGATTCGGATGTGGTGTTTGCCACCATTTCCGAAGAATGGGGCCTGCTGCTGGCCATGATGGCGGTGCTGTGCGTGTGCGCCTTCGGCTTCTTTGCCATCCGCTCCGCCCGGGTCGCCCGCAGCAGCTTTTACAGCATCGGGGCCTGCACGGCGGCGGGAATTCTGCTGGTGCAGACCATTCTGAATACCCTGGGCACGGTGGACATCCTGCCCTTTACCGGGGTCACCTTCCCCTTTGTCTCCAACGGCGGCACCAGTATGGTGGCCTCCTGGGGACTGCTGGCCTTTGTCAAAGCGGCGGATACCCGCCAGAACGCCAGCTTCGCCGTGAAGCTGAGCAGAAAGGGAAAACGCAAATGAATCGAGTCACCAAAAGAACCTGGCTGATGGGCCTGTTCCTGGCCATCCTGCTGGGGGGCATGGGGCTTTTCGCCATTGAATACGTCGCCAACGCGGGCACCTGGATCGTCTCGCCCGGCTCGCCCCATGTGTTCAACCGGGGCAACCTGGGCTGTGGCACGGTGGTGGACCGCAGCGGCAATGTGCTGCTGGACCTGACCGACGGGCGCACCTACTCGTCAGACCCTCAGACCCGCAAGTCCACCCTGCATTGGGTGGGCGACCGCAGCGGCTCCATCAGCGCCGGGGCGGTGGCCAAATACTCCAGCGCTCTGGCTGGGTTTGACCTGGTCAACGGCGTCTACAACGGCGTCAACGAGGGGGGCGTGGAGTATCTGACTCTGTCCGCCCGGGTACAGAACGCGGCGCTGAGCGCCATGTATGGGCGCAAGGGCACCGTGGCGGTTTATAATTACAAAACGGGGGAGATCCTCTGCGCCGTTACGTCCCCCACCTACGACCCGGACAATGTGCCCGACATCCAGGGGGACACCACCGGGGCCTATACGGGCGTGTATCTCAACCGCTTCCTCCAGGCGTCCTATCCCCCCGGCTCCATTTTCAAGATCGTTACCTGTGCCGCCGCTCTGGACTGCGTGCCGGACATTGAGAGCCGCACCTTTACCTGCTACGGCGAGTACGCCTATGGCAAGGAGACCATCACCTGCGAGACTGCCCACGGCACCTGCGACCTGAAGCGGGCGTTGGCCGTGTCCTGCAACTGCTCCTTTGCTCAGATCGCCGAGCTGGTGTGCCGGTCGAACATGCGCAAATACGCCAGCCAGTTCCAGATCACCGAGAAGATCAGCTTTGACGGCGTGACCACCGCCGCAGGCAACTACAACATCGACGACACCGGCGCGGCCTCCTTCGCCTGGAGCTGCATCGGCCAGCATACCGACCTGGTGAATCCCTGCCGCTTTATGGTCTACATGGGGCAGATCGCCGGGGGCGGCACGGCGGCGGTGCCGTACCTGGTCTCCCAGGTGGAAAGCGGCGGCGAGGTGACCTATCAGGCCGAGACGAAGCTGACAGACCGGGTCATGAGCCAGGAGCTTTCTCAGAAGATGCGCCAGTACATGCGCAACAACGTGGAGGTTACCTACGGCGCGTATAAATTCCCCGGCCTCACCGTCTGCGGCAAATCCGGCACGGCGGAGCTGGGGGAGGGCCAGATTTCCAACGCCATGTTCGCCGGCTTCTGCACCGACGAGCGATATCCCCTGGCCTTTGTGGTGGCGGTGGAAAACGGCGGCTACGGCGCGGCCACCTGCGTCCCCATCCTCTCTGACGTCCTCGCCGAATGCAAAGCCGTCCTGGACGGGCAATAAAAGCCAGGGGAGCCTGTGGGAAAAACCTCCCCTGAAAGGGGAGGAGGGCCGCGCGCAGCGTGGCGGAGGGGTTTCGCGGTAGGGAGAATATCAATACGAAAAGCTTTGGGCGAATTCGTACAATCCAAAACGAACATGTTACGTATTCGCCCGAGATTTAATAAAACCTCAGGTACCTACCGTAACCCCTCAGTCAGGCCTACGGCCTGCCAGCTCCCCTTTCAGGGGAGCTTACGAGGGATTTGTCATTTCTGCACAAAAATGCAAAATAATCCAAAATGAATATGGTCGTATATGCCTCGTTGACAAATGTCCTTGTATGAGATACAATAGGCGCAAATTCAAGGGGAGGTAAACGAAGATGATGAGCACCGCTACTTATGGTTCTTGTTCTTCTTTCTGCAACGGCCATGCTGCTGCGGCTTCCTCTGCTGCCCGGATTCTGAATGCCATTATGGACACTGCCAAGATTCTGGTAGTGTCCATTTGCATTATTATGCTGGACGTACGACTGTACCTGCCAGGATGACCGGGATTTCATAGTTTGTATGAAAGAACGGTTGCGGTTTTGAAAACTGTGACCGCTTTTTTATAACGGAAGTCAGCCCCGACAAGGCGCGCTGCGGGGCGCTTCTATTTTCAACTTTAACTCAAAGGAGAAATGAAAAATGAAAAAGTTTGTTGCGTTTGTAATGGCCATCGCCATGGTCGCTGCAATGTTTGCGGTCTCCGCCTCTGCCGAGGCCGGTACCGTTAAGATCGGCGTGTCCGGCCCTCTGACCGGCGGCGCTGCCGTGTACGGCACCTGCGTTGCCCGCTCCGCGCAGATCGCTGTGGATGAGGTCAATGCCCTGGGCGGCCTGCAATTCGAGCTGAACTGCCAGGACGACGAGCACGACGCTGAAAAGGCCGTCTCCGCCTACAACAGCCTGAAGGACTGGGGCATGCAGATCCTCTGCGGCACCGTCACCACCAAGCCCTCGCTGGCTGTCGGCCCCGAGGCCTGCGACGACCGCATCTTCATGCTGACTCCCTCCGCCTCTGCCGTTGACGTGGCATACAGCGGCGACAACGTGTTCCAGATCTGCTTCGCCGACCCCATGCAGGGCTCCGTTTCCGCTGATGTCATCTCCGAAAAAGGCCTGGGCACCAAGATCGGCGTGATCTACGATTCCTCCGATGTGTACTCCACCGGCATCCTGGAGACTTTCCTGGACGAAGCTGACGCCGCCGGCCTGGAGGTCGTGTGCACCGAGTCCTTCACCGCCGACACCAAGGCCGACCTGAGCACTCAGGTCACCAAGTGCAAGGAAGCCGGGGCTGACCTGGTGTTCCTGCCCATCTACTACGCCGAGGCCTCCGCGATCCTGTCCTACGCCAACCAGATCGGCTACGCCCCCGTGTTCTTCGGCGTGGACGGCATGGACGGCATCCTGGATGTGGAAGGCTTTGATACCTCCCTGGCCGAGGGCCTGTACATGCTGACCCCCTTTGCCGCCGACTCCACGGACGAGCGCACCGCTGCCTACGTCGCCAAGTACAGAGAGCTCTACAACGAGACTCCCAACCAGTTCGGCGCGGACGCTTATGACGCCATCTGGGCGCTGTATCAGGCCTGCACCGAGGCCGGTATCGACGGCAGCGAGTCCAACGAGGAGATCTGCGACGCCATGATCGCCGAGTTCACCTCCATGACCTACGACGGCATCACCGGCCAGGGCATGACCTGGGACGAGGACGGCTTTGTTGACAAGCCCGGCTCCATCGTGGTCATCAAGGACGGCGCCTACACCGCTGTGGAATAATCGCCTGACGATCGGAAAGGGGGAGCGGTACGCTCCCCCATTCCCCATGGAAAGAGCAGCAGCTGATAAGAAAGGCTGCACGGCAGCCTCTGTTATAAACTGTTGAAGGGAGAAAGAATATGAACATCCTCCAGTACTGCATAAACGGCATCAGCATCGGTTCCATTTATGCCATCATTGCGCTGGGCTATACCATGGTCTACGGTATCGCCAAAATGCTGAACTTTGCCCACGGCGATATTATCATGGTGGGCGCATACATTTGCTACTGCGTTACCAACTATCTGGGGCTCCCGCCCGTTGTGGGCGTGCTGGCCTCCATGGCGGTGTGCACGGTGCTGGGCATCATCATCGAGGGCCTGGCCTACAAGCCCCTGCGGGGCACGCCCAGCCTGGCGGTGCTGATCACGGCCATCGGCGTCAGCTATTTCCTGCAGAACGCGGCGCAGCTGATCTGGTCGTCCAGCCCCAAGAGCTTCACCAGCATCGTCTCCAGCATCAAGCCCTTCCACCTGTTCGGCAGCCTGACCATCACCGGCGAGGTGCTGGTCACCGTGGCGGCGTCGGTGGTGATCATGCTGGGGCTGACCTGGTTCACCGGCAGCACCCGCATCGGCAAGTCTATGCGCGCCGTGTCCGAGGACCGGGACGCCGCGCAGCTCATGGGCATTAACGTCAATAAGACCATTTCCATCACCTTTGCCATCGGCTCCGCACTGGCGGCGGTGGCAGGCGTACTGATGTGTTCCTCCATCCCTGTGCTGATGCCCACCACCGGCTCCATGCCCGGCATCCGCGCGTTCACGGCGGCAGTGCTGGGCGGCATCGGCTCCATCCCCGGGGCCATGCTGGGCGGCGTGCTGCTGGGCATCATCGAGACGTTCGCAAAGGCGTTCCTGTCCACCCAGTTCTCCGATGCCATTGTGTTTGGTGTGCTGATCGTGATCCTGCTGGTCAAGCCTGCCGGGCTGCTGGGCAAACGGGTGCAGGAGAAGGTGTAAGGTGATGGCGATGAAAAAAACACTTCTGAACAAAGACCGAAAGATGAACTTCGTGACCTATGCCGTGGTGATCGCCGCATTCGTCATCATGCAGACGCTGAGCAGTCAGGGAAAGCTGGGCAGCGCCGTTACCGGCTACCTGGTGCCCGTCTGCTGCTATATCGTGCTTGCCGTGTCACTGAACCTTCTGGTGGGCGTGTGCGGTGAGCTGAGCCTGGGCCACGCGGGCTTTATGGGCATCGGCGCGTTCTCCGGCGTGGTGCTGGCCACGCTGCTGAAGGACAGCGTACCCAGCCCCCTGCTGCGTCTGATCCTGGCGATGGCCTTCGGCGGTTTGCTTGCGGGCGTCATCGGCTTCATCATCGGCATCCCGGTGCTGCGGCTCCGGGGCGACTATCTGGCCATCGTGACATTGGCCTTCGGCGAAATTATGAAAAACCTCATTGGCAATATGTACGTGGGCACCGACGAGTCGGGCTTCCGCTTTGCCATTGCCACCGCCAAGCCCAAGCTGGTGGGCAAGGGCAAGTGGATCCTCAGCGGCGCCATGGGCATCACCGGCATCAAGCGGATATCCACCTTTGCCGTGGGCTTCGGGTTGATCCTCTTTACGCTGTTTGTGGTGCTGAACCTGATCAATTCCAGAGAGGGCCGGGCCATCAAGGCGGTGCGGGACAACCGCATTGCCGCCGAATCCGTGGGCATCAACGTGACCACGTTCCGCATGAAGGCCTTTGTGGTCTCCGCCTGCCTGGCGGGCATGGCGGGTGCGCTGTACGGGCTGAATTTCTCCTCGCTGGATTCCACCAAGTTCAATTTCAATACCTCCATCAATATCCTGGTATTCGTGGTGCTGGGCGGCATGGGCAATATCCTGGGCAGCGTAATCTCCGCTACGGTGCTGTATATCCTGCCGGAGGCCATGCGTGGTCTGGCGGATTACCGCATGATCATCTACGCGGTGGTGCTGATCCTGGTGATGCTGTTCACCTGGTCGCCCAAGGTGAAGGAGATCAACTCCGTATTTGTGGATAAGCTGAAGCGCCTGTTTCACAGGAAGGAGGCAAAGGCGTAATGAACAATCATTATCCGAAGAAAACCGTTCAGGTTTCGACCTTTAATACCTACCGTGAGTCCGACGCCGGAAAGCCCCTGGTGCTGGATGTGCGCAATCTGGGCATCGATTTCGGCGGCCTGACCGCTGTGGACAGCTTCAATGTGTCCCTGGGCCCCACGGAGATCTGCGGCCTGATCGGCCCCAACGGCGCGGGCAAGACCACCATCTTCAATCTGCTCACCGGCGTGTACCAGCCCACCCGCGGCTCCGTTCTGATCAACGGCATCGACACCAAGGGCATGTCCACCCATAAGGTGACCAAGCTGGGCATCGCCAGAACCTTCCAGAATATCCGCCTGTTTACGGACATGACGGTGCTGGACAACGTAAAGGTGGGCATGCACAATCAGATCAAGTGCTCCTTTGTTTCCAGCATGCTGCACCTGCCCGGCTACTTCGTCTCCGAGAAGAAGGCCAATGAGAAGGCAATGGAGCTGCTGGACTTCATGGGCCTGGCCGACCTGGCCGACCAGAAGGCCGGAAGCCTGCCCTACGGTGTGCAGCGGCGTCTGGAGATCGTCCGGGCCCTGGCCACCAATCCCTCCATCATCCTGCTGGACGAGCCGGCCGCCGGTATGAACCCCAGCGAGACCACCGAGCTGATGCACCAGATCCGCCGCATCCGCGATACGTTCCATATCGCCATCTTCCTGATCGAGCATGATATGAACCTGGTGATGAACGTGTGCGAGACCATCGCCGTGCTGAACTACGGCCGCCTGATCGCCAAGGGCACGCCGGAGGAGATCCGGCAGAATCCCACGGTGATCGAGGCCTACCTTGGAAAGGAGGATGCCCAATGAGCATGCTGAAAATCGACGACATCCATGTGTACTATGGCGCGATCCATGCCATCAAGGGCGTTTCCTTTGAGGTAAACGAGGGCGAGATCGTGGCGCTGATCGGCGCCAACGGCGCGGGCAAGAGTACCATCCTGAAAACCGTCTCCGGCCTGATGCACCCCCGGACGGGCACCATCAGCTTCTGCGGCGAGAACATCACCCACATCGATGCCTGCAAGCTCCTGCCCAAGGGTCTGGCCCATGTGCCGGAGGGGCGGCGCATCTTCCTGCAAATGACGGTCCAGGAGAACCTGGAAATGGGCGCGTTCATCAAAAAGTCGGTGGACCCCGCGGATCTGGAAATGGTGTTCAACTATTTCCCCCGCCTGAAGGAGCGGCGCAAGCAGGTGGCCGGAACCCTGTCCGGCGGCGAGCAGCAGATGCTGGCCATGTCCCGGGCGCTGATGAGCCATCCCAAGCTGATGATGCTGGACGAGCCGTCCATGGGCCTGGCCCCGATTCTGGTGGATCAGATCTTCGATATCATCAAGGAGCTGCACCGCGCCGGCACCACCATTCTGCTGGTGGAGCAGAACGCCCGCAAGGCTTTGCAGATCGCCGACCGGGCCTACGTGCTGGAAACCGGCAGCATCACCCTGTCCGGCACCGGCGCGGAGCTTGCCAAATCCGACGAGGTGCGCAAGGCGTATCTGGGCGGCTGATTCAGAATCCCGGGTCGCTGCATAGAATATTCCGTGATACAAAAGCTGCTGAGCAAGTCTCGGCAGCTTTTTTCTGGTAGAGGAGGGGGTAATATGTGTCGTCGGCGGGATCTGCATAACTGCTGCCTGCTCTGCTTCGGCCTGGGCATTCTGTTTGGCCGCTGGGTGGATTCCTGGTTCTTCTGCGGCTGTGTCGTGGCCTGCTGCTTTTTCATGCCGCTGCTGCGGCATCACTGAGCCGGTCATATTCTCCTCACCCGCCGCATACGCTTCACCAAACGCACTGGAAGGAGTGTTGCAAATGGAAATCGCGTTTCATAAGGCGGAATTTCCCTGCCTGGTGGCGGCGGTGAACGAGGTGCAGAATTCCGAGCAGACCCAGGAGCTTCGTCTGCCGGACGGGATGCCGGATGTGGGCAAGGTGTTGTGCGCCTGGGGACAGACGATCCTGCGGGGCAAGGAGTGGCGGTCGGACAGCCTGACGGTCAGCGGCGGAATGCTGATCTGGGTGCTCTACACCCCGGAGGATGGAAGCGAGCCCAGGATCGTGGACGGGTGGCTGCCCTTTCAGATGCGCTGGACCCTCCCGCCGGACACCCTGGAGGGGAGCATCCGGGTCAGCGCCCTGACCCGCTTTGCCGACGCCCGGTCCGTCTCTCCCCGGAAGCTGATGCTGCGGGCGGGGATCGGCGTACTGGCCCAGGGCTGGACGCCCACCAAGCTGGAGCGGTGGGAGAGCGCCGATGTGCCGGAGCCGGTGGAGCTGCTTCACCGCCGCTATCCCATCCGCCTGCCCCGGGAGGCGGGGGATAAGACCTTCTCCCTGGACGAGGAGCTGAGCAGCGAGCCCATCGAGCAGGTGCTGTATTTCGCCCTGCGCCCGGAGATCTCCGAGCAGAAGGTGCTCTCCAATAAGATCGCCTTCCGGGGCAACGGGAATCTGCATGTGTTGGGCAGAAATCAGGACGGCCGGGTGATCGCCCAGGATTTTCAGCTGCCCTTCTCCCAGTTTGCCGAGCTGAACGGGAGCTATGACTCCGACGCCCAGACGGATGTGGCCTGCGCCGTGACCAATCTGGAGCTGGAGCGGGACGGCGGGACGCTGCGGGTGCGGTGCAGCATCTGCGCCCAGTATCTGGTGGACGCCATCACCATGGTGGAAACGGTGGCGGATGCCTACGCCCCGGGAATGGAGCTGCGGATGCAGACGCAGGTGCTGGAGGCCCCCGCCATTCTGGAAAAGCGGATGGAAACAGCCGCCGGGGAGTCCAGCCTGCAAATGGACGCCGCCCAGGCGGACGACGTCAGCTTCCTGCCTGATTTCCCCAGGCAGTACCGGGAAAACGGCGGCATCAGCCTGGAGATCCCCGGCACGATCCAGGTTCTGTGCCAGGACGAGAGCGGAGAGCTGCGTGCCCTGTCCAGCCGGTGGGAGGGAAAGCTCGGCTGGAAGGCGGCGGAGGATACCGCCCTCACCGCCGTGCCGGTCACGCCGCCCACGCCCCAGATGACCGTAAACGGCGGCAGGACGGCCCTGCGGGCGGAGCTGCCCCTTCAGCTGACCACCACCGGCGGCCAGGGGATCAGCATGGTCACCTCCCTGGAGCTGGGGGAGGATACCCAGCCGGACCCCCAGCGCCCGTCCCTGGTGCTGCGCCGGGCGGGGAGCGACTCGCTGTGGGAGCTGGCCAAGAAGACCGGCTCCACCGTGGCCGCCATCCGCAGCGTCAACAAGCTCCAGGACGAACCAAAGCCCGGCCAGATGCTGCTGATCCCCGTGAGTTAGGGAAAGAAACCCGTCAAAAAAGCGCCGTCCCAGGGGAGAGCTGGGGCGGCGCTTTGGCAGACTGTCGCATTGCAGGGGGTTCTGTCCGCCATCACAAAGCATAGTGAATTTGGCAAGGATTTGCAATCGGAATATGTCGAAAGAAATAAAAAATCATCGTTCCCTTCTGCGCTGCTCGCGCTTTCTCGCCGGGCCGCCGCTTGACAGAGCTTTAGCGGGAATGCTATAATTAAAAACATATAGCATATATAAAACAGAGTGATCCGCAGGACAGAAAGAGGATAAAATGGACGCACAGGAAGAAAAATACATCAAAATGACCACGCCGCCAGTAGAAAAGCTGATTTGCAGCCTGGCGGCTCCCTGCATCATCAGTATGCTGGTGACGGCTTTCTACAACATGGCGGATACCTATTTCGTGGGTATGCTGAAAAACAACGCGGCCACCGGCGCGGTGGGCGTGGTGTACTCCGTCATGGCGGTGATCCAGGCCGTCGGCTTTTTCTTTGGCCACGGCAGCGGGAACTACATTTCCAGAGAATTGGGGAAAAAGAGCTACGAGACAGCCTCCCAGATGGCGGCCACCGGCTTCATTTCCGCACTGGCCACAGGGCTGCTGATCTGCATTCTCGGCCAGATCTTTCTGGAGCCGCTGGCAATTTTCCTGGGCTCCACCCAGACCATCCTGCCCTATACCATCGCGTATCTGAAGGTGATCCTCCTGGGCGCGCCCTGGATGTGCGCCTCCTTTGTGCTGAATAACCAGCTCCGCTTTCAGGGCAGCGCCAACTATGCCATGGTGGGCATCGTCACCGGGGCGCTGCTGAACATTGCGCTGGATCCGCTGCTGATGTTTGCCCTTGACCTGGGCGTTGCCGGTGCAGGCTGGGCGACGATCCTCAGCCAGCTGGTCAGCTTCTGCCTGCTGCTGGCGGGCACCCGCCGCGGCGGCAACATCCGCCTGAAGCTGCGCAATTTCCGCTTTTCCGGCTTCTACTTTTCCTGGATCGTCAAGGGCGGCCTGCCCTCCCTGGGGCGGCAGGGGCTTGTCTCGGTGGCGACCATCTGCCTGAACCTTGCCGCGAAGGGCTATGGCGACGCGGCCATCGCCGCCATGAGTGTGGTGCAGCGCATCGCCATGTTCGGCGCCTCCGCCATGATCGGCTTTGGCCAGGGCTTCCAGCCGGTGTGCGGCTTCAACTACGGCGCGGGCCTTTTCTCCCGGGTGCGCCGGGGCTTCTGGTTCTGTGTGAAGGTATCCACCGCGGCTTTGCTGGTGGTCGCTGCGCTGGGCTATGCCTTTGCACCCAAGCTGATCGCCCTGTTCCGGGATGATCCTCAGGTCATTGCCTATGGCGCGGCCGCGCTGCGGTATCAGTGCATCACCTTCTTCCTTCAGGGCTGGGTGGTCATGGGCAATATGATGCAGCAGGCCATCGGAAAGACCGTTCCGGCCACCTTTATGGCCACGGCCCGCCAGGGGCTGTTCTTCATCCCCGCGGTGTGGATCCTGAATGCCGCCCTGGGCTTCCTGGGCGTCCAGCTGGCCCAGAGCGCCGCAGATGTGATCACCTTCCTTGTGTCCATCCCTATCCAAAGAAAGATTTTGCGGGAGCTGCCGGCGGATAAGGGAAGCTCTGGAGCAAATCGGCAAGAGCCGTGAGCGAGAGATTTTTCGGTACCGAAGAGTGGGCGGAAAAGATCCGCTCACAGCCGCAGACGATTGATTCAGAGGTTCCTAAGATCCAGCCGGTTCGCTGAGCTTGCCGATTCGATCAGCCGGTGCAGAGGAAGCACCGGCTGATTTTTGCGCCTATCTGCCGTTTTCTCCCGAAAATTCACAGTTCGGTAAAAAATGCCCGGAGAAATTTCCTTGTATTGGTTGACAGACGGTGATATAATATTTGGTAGAGATTTTTTGAAAAGGGGCATTTTTATGACCAAAGTTGATATTTATTCCGGCTTCCTGGGCGCGGGCAAGACCACGCTGATCAAGAAGATGATTTCTGAGGGCTACAAGGGTCAGAAGCTGGTGCTGATTGAGAATGAGTTTGGCGAGATCGGCATTGACGGCGGCTTTTTGCAGGACGCGGGCATCAACATTACCGAGATGAACTCCGGCTGCATCTGCTGCTCCCTGGTGGGCGATTTCGGCAGAGCGCTGAAAAAGGTGATTGCGGAGTATTCCCCCGACCGGGTCATCATCGAGCCCTCCGGTGTGGGCAAGCTGTCCGACGTGATCGGCGCGGTGAACAAGGTCACCGGCGACGATGTGACCCTGGGCTACACTGTGGCCGTGGTGGACGCCAGCAAGGTCAAGGTGTATATGAAGAACTTCGGCGAGTTCTATAACAACCAGATCGAGACCGCCTCCACCATCATTCTGTCCCGCACCGATTCCATCTCCCAGTTCAAGCTGGACACCGCCGTTTCCATGCTGCGCGAGCACAATCAGGTGGCTTCCATCGTCACGACTCCCTGGGATCAGCTCACCGGCGAGCAGCTGGTGGCGGCCATGGAGGGCAAGGCGTCCCTGGCCGCGGAGCTGGCGAAAATGGAAATGGAGCGCCTGGAGGACGAGGACGACGACTGCTGCTGCCATCATCACCACGACGATGACGAGGACGACGAGGAGCACGAGCATCACCACCATCATCACGATGAGGATGAGGACGATGACGAGCACGAGCATCATCACCATCACCATGACGAATGCTGCCATGACCACGATCATGAGGAGCATGAGCACCATCATGACCATGACGGCGAATGCTGCCACGATCACGATCATGAGCATCACCATCATCACCACCACGCCGACGAGGTGTTCACCTCCTGGGGCGTAGAGACCGCCAAGAAGTTCACCAAGGAGGCCGTGGAGGCCGCGCTGAAGGGCCTGGACACCGAAAAGTACGGCCTGGTGCTCCGCGCCAAGGGCATCCTGCCCGCTGAGGACGGCACCTGGATCCACTTTGACTACGTGCCCGAGGAGGTCAGCATCCGCACCGGCGGCGCAGACATCACCGGCAAGCTGTGTGTCATTGGCTCCAAGCTGGACGAGAAGGCCATTGCGGAGCTGTTCGGGGTGTAATTTATGGAGCAGATTCCTGTTTATGCCTTTACGGGCTTTCTGGATTCCGGCAAGACGAAGTTTATCCAGGAAACGCTGGAGGATCCCCGCTTCAACGCCGGAGAGCGTACCCTGGTGCTGATCTTCGAGGAGGGAGAGGAGGAGTATGACCTCTCCACCTATCCCCACAAGAATGTCTATCTGGAGACCCTGGACCAGCAGACCGTCACCGAGGAGCAGCTGGCCGCCCTGCAAAAGAAATACCGGGCGGAGCGGATTGTGGCGGAGCTGAACGGCATGCAGCTGGTAGCGGACCTGTACAACCGCTTCCCCCAGAACTGGGTGATCGCCCAGGAGGTCATGTTTGCTGATTCCACCACCTTCCAGGCCTATAATTCCAACATGCGCAACCTGGTGATGGACAAGCTCATGGGCGCGCAGATGGTGGTATTCAACCGGCTGACGCCGGGGGAGGATACCATGCCGCTGCACAAGCTGGCCAGAGCCGCCAACCGGCGCATTGATATCCTGTATGACTACACCGACGGTACCACCAAGTTTGATGACGTGCAGGATCCCCTGCCCTTCGATATCAACGCCCCGGTGATCCAGATCAAGGACGAGGACTTTGCCATCTGGTACCGGGATGTGACTGAGGAGCCGGAGAAGTACACCGGCAAGACTGTCTGCTTCAAGGCTCAGGTGGCCATGCTCCGCCGCCAGAAGGAGGGCATGTTCGCCCCCGGCCGGTTCGTCATGACCTGCTGTGTGGAGGATATCCAGTTCTGCGGCATCCCCTGCCGCTATGCCGACGCCAAGACGCTGGAGTCCCGCGCCTGGGTGCAGGTGACAGCCAAGATCAGCGCCGAAAAGCACCCGCTGTACAAGGGCGATATCGGCCCCGTCCTCACCGCCGCCGAGGTGGTCAGGGACGTTCCCCCCGCCAACCCGGACGTGGCGACTTTCTAAGGCAACGCCGCACAATTTGGCAAGAAGCCCCAGCCTGGATTTTTGGCTCAATTCAAAGTTTGGAAAACGAAGGAATACTGTATGTACCCGCAAGGGGTATGCCGCATCCGTAAGCCAGCTTACGCTGGCAACGGCTGCGCAATATTTCTCGTTTTTCGAACTGAAGAAGTGGGGCAAAAAGACGGCTGCGGCTCGCAGACACAATTGCGCGGTGTTGCCCTAAAGTAATAGAAAGCAAGGCCCTGGCTTTCCCGCTGGAAAGTCAGGGCCTTGTTGTTCAGAGGAATCAGCTGCCGCTGCGGATCTGAAGGAGCTTGTTTTTCAGGTCGGACTCCATCTTGGCCATCTCGGCCTCGGCGGCCAGGCGCTGGGTGCGGCCGTTTTGCTGAATCTTCATCACGTCGTCCAGAGTCTGGATCAGCTCGGCGTTGGTCTTCTTCAGCGTCTCGATGTCCACGATGCCCCGCTCTGCCTCCTTGGCGGTCTCCACGGACGCGGTATGCAGCCGCTTGGCGTTGGCCTGGAGCAGGGCGTTGGTCACGTCATTCACCTGCCGCTGGGCGGCGGCCGCCTCGCTGGCGTGGGCAATGCCCAGGGTGATGACCATCTGGTTTTTCCACAGGGGGATGGTGTTGACCAGGGTAGTCTGGATCTTTTCCACCATCACGTTGTCGTTGTTCTGGATCATGCGGATCTGGGGCGCGGTCTGCATGGAGATGGCGCGGGTCAGCTCCAGATCATAGATTTTCTTCTCAAACCGCTGGCACTTGTCGGCCAGATCCTTGGCGGCTTGCACGTCCTCGGCCAGGCCGGTGCGCTGGGCGGTGGCCTCCAGCTCAGCCAGCTTCCCGGCGCGGACCTCCTCCAGCTTCTGCTTGCCGGCCAGGATATACATGGTCAGCTCCTTGAAGTAGGCCAGGTTCTGGTCATACATCTGGTCCAGCATGGCGGAGTCCTTCATCAGGCGGATCTGGTGCTGCTGCAGGGCGTCGCTGATCTTTTCGACGCTGACCTCGGCTTTGTCATAGCGGGCTTTCATCAGCTCCAGCTTGTTGGCCTGCTTCTTGAAGAAGCCCAGGAAGCCCTTCTCCTCCTCGGTGTCAAAGCCCTTCAGCTCTCCCACCACGCTGACGATGAGATCGCCCACCTCACCCAGGTCCTGGGCGCGGACGTTGGTCAGGGCGGCGTCGGAGAAGTCGGCCATCTTCTTCTGGGTGCCTGCGCCATACTGCAAGATCTGGGCGGTGTTCTCCACATCGATCTTGGCGGCAAAGTCATTCACCAGCTGCTGCTCCTCCGCCGAAAGCACGGGCTCGGGGACCTTCGGCTCCTCCGGGGCAGCCTGGGGGGCGATGTCGGTTTCGGGTTTGGTATCCAGCTCCGGCTCCAGGGTCAGGCTGGGGGCGGCGATCTTGGTCATATCATTTTCCATGGGGGTACGCTCCTCTCATTCTTCGTCAGTATCGGCTTTGTTGGCTTCCTGCTTTTTGCGCAGCCGGGTCAGTTCGTCGTCGGTGAGTCCCTCCTGGGCCAGCAGGGTGTTCAGAACGGTGATATCGCTGGAAACATCCAGGGCGGTGGCCTTGAAGATGGAGTCCAGCAGCTTTTCAAAGGCGGCGTTCAGGGTGTCCAGGGTCGCCTCGATCTCTTTCTTGGAGTTCTGGATATTTTCTCCCTGAATGGGCTGGGCGTCCATGTCCGCGTAAGCCTTCAGCAGCTTGACGGTCATGGGCAGGTAGTAGTCCATCAGCTTTTTCAGCTCCGGCACCACCTCGGGGTGGGCCTCCGCCCGGTCAAAGATCTTACGCACCAGCATTTCCATGTGGGAGATCTTGTCGGAGATCTCCTGGCCGGGGATGGCGTCGTTGCAGGCGCGGATGTCCCGGATGAAGGCATTGCCCCGGTCCAGTACCTCCTGGAGCGCATCGGAGCGTTTCTTCTCGTCGGCCGCATCCTGCTGCTTCTTGGTCTCCACGACCTCCTGCTGGTGGGCGACGGCCTGCTTCTGCCGGGCCTCCAGATAGTGAACATAGGAATCGTCGCTGGTGATCAGGTTGTTTTCCTCCTCGTCCAGGTGGCCCTCCAGGAACATTCCGTCGTCGATCATTCCCTTCAGCTCCTTGCGGACGAACTTGGGCGACCGGCCCACCTTCTGCGCCAGCCGGTTCAGCTCGCACTGGGTTTTGCTGCCCAGCACCCGCAGGTATTGCTCAAAGCGCCCCACCCGCTTGATGGAGCGGATACCGCTGGTCAGCAGCCACACGCCGCCTCCCAGCAGCGCCAGGGAAAATCCGCCAAGGACGGATAAGGTGCCGCCCAGGCTGGTGACCAGGGCGACCACGCCGCTGCTGATGACGCCGCCGGCGCCGAACAGGGTCATGATGCCGCCGCCAACCGTCTTGACGATGCCGCCGGCCAGCTTCCCGGTGGGATTCTGGTAAAGCGCGGGCAGCTGGGCGTTCCGCTGGGCGCGGGAGGCCCGGGTGGAACCGAGGGTGCTGCTGTAAATATTCACATTGGGCTGCTCGGGGGCACTTCCCCAGCTCTTGTAGCCAGGGACATACAGCGGGTCGGCATCTCGCGCGTCCACCACCTTGCGCCGCGCGGCGCTCTTTTTGGTGGCGCCGCCCACCGCGCGGCGGACGGCATCGGAGCCGGTATCCACCGCCGTATTTACCGCCTGGCGGATGGTCTGGTTCAGATGCTGAAAATCCTGCGAACGGACCGCATGGTCGATGATCGCCTCAATGGCATCTCCCAGATCATCCAAGCCGCTGTTGTAGGACATAGAACTCCTCCCCAGATCCCATTCATCAGGGGACCTTTGAATCATTTGTGCTCGGATAATGCTTCAATTCTCTATTATAACGTCGTTTTCAAAAAATACAAGACCCGGAAGAAGAAATGCCCACTTTTTCGAAGGGGCTCCTTTACAGCCGCGGCGCTCCCGGAAGGTACAGCCTCAAATACTGCTCCAACGCGGCGGATCTGTCCAGACTCAGATCCGGGGCCGGTGTGAACACGGGATGGGTCCCCAGCAGCCGGGCCACTGCCGCCACATCCCCCCGGGGCACCGCCGTGCCGTACAGCAGCGCGCTCTCCGGGCTGCCGCCGGTCTGGTAGGTGATCACCGGCGTGCCGCAGCTGATGGCCTCCAGGTTGGTGGTGGGGTAGGTATCCTGATAGGTCAGGTTCACAAAGTAATCCGCCATGGCGTAGTACCGCGCCAGCTCCCGGGCGCTGGCGGTGCGCTCGATGCCCAGAATGGACTGGGGGAGCCGGGTGATCTGCTGCCGGGTCAGGCCGATCAGCACGATCCTCTGACGCTCGGAGAGCATTCCGGCCAGCCGGATAAAATCGGAAAATCCCTTCTGGTCGTTCCAGACGGAGGCAACGCCCAAAAGGACCTCCTTGCCCAGCAGACCCAGCTCCTCCCGCAGGCTCCCGCTGCCGGGCCGGGCAGCTTTCTCGCTGGGATGGGGGCGGAAGCAGGCGGTATCCACCCCGTTATGGATCATGTGGACGGGATAATCCTTCAGAAAGGACTGCGATACCTGCTCAGCCATCCACCGGGAGGGGACGATGAGCTGCATATTGGGAATATTCGAAAAAACGGCCCGTTTTTTCAGCCAGTTCCGATGGGAACGATCCAAAAGAGTGCTGGGATATTCGCTTTTCTGGGGGCAATGGCCGCAGCCCGTCACCCACCGGGTGCAGCTCACCGCGTCGCAGTAGGGAGTGTGGCCGGTGTAGGCCCAGCCGTCGTGGAGGGTCCAGAGAATGCGCTTTCCGCAGCGGCGCAGATAGTCAAACAGAACGCCCACATGGAGATAGTAGCCATGCAGGTTGTGCAGATGGATGATATCCGGGTCAAAGGCTTCCACCCAGCGGATGAATTCCTCCGTGGCCCGGCGGCTGCCGAACCCGGCGTCATCCAGCAGCCGGGCGCGCAGGGCGTGGCAATAGACGCCCGCCTGGGAGCCGATCCGATGGGCGTATTTTTCCGCGGGCTCCGGCATCGCGTCCCGGCCATAGGCGATCCTGACCTGGTGCCCCATGCCCTCCAGGGCATTTGCCAGGTCGGTGCAGATCCGCCCGGTGCTGCCCCCGCAGCAGGTGTTGATGAATAGAATCCGCATGGAGTCCCTCACTTTTTCCGGCACAGCTCAGTCAGCTGCTGCTCCAGGCTGGCGGTGAAAATATCCAGGGAGAAATGGTGCTCAAAGTAGGCTCTGCCGTTCTGCCCCATCCGGGCGGCCTGCTCCGGGTGCTCCATAAAATCGGCCATGACCTTTGCAAGGGCAGCCGGGTCCCCCGCGGGGGCGCAAATGCCGCACTGCGCCTCGCGGATCAGGTCGGCGGCCGCACCGTTGACGGCGGCGACGACGGGCTTTCCGGCGCTCATGTAGCCCTGGAGCTTGCCGGGGATGGTCTGCCCGGCGGCATTATCGGCATACAGCGTCAGCAGGCAGGCATCCGCCAGCCGGTAAAAGCGGGGCATTTCCTCCAATGGATGCCGCCCGTGGAACTGAAAATGAGCCTCCACCCCCAACGTCCGCGCCAGTTCCTTCAGCGGCTCCAGCATGGGGCCGGTGCCGACGATGTGGACGGTGAAGGGCTTGGCGGTGTCCATCAGCCGGACGGCCCGGACCAGGTTTTCCAGGTCCTGGGCGACGCCCACATTGCCCAGAAAGACAAAGTCGGTAACACCGTTCCGCACGGCGGACAGATCGCCGTAGCGCTGCATGTCCTCGCCGTGCTGGGGCAGGTAGGTGATCTTCTCCGTGGGGACGGCGCATACACTGCTCAGATAATCCCGGAAGGGCCTGGAGGTGATGCCGACCGCATCCGCCCCGTTGTAGAGCTTCCGGCTCCAGCGGTGCACCAGCTGATAGGGGAGGGAGGCGGTGTTGGGGATGCTGTCCCGGATGGATTCCGGCCACAGGTCCAGGCAGTACAGGTACATGGGGACTCCGTGCCGCCGCTTGTAGCGCAGGGCGGGGGCGGCCATGGTCACCGGCGAGAGCTGGTAGACGAATACCACATCAAAATCCTTGGACAGCAGTCCGGCCCGCAGCCAGCCGCGCAGCAGAAAGCTCATGTAATTGAGTGCCAGCGCGGCGGCTCCGTGCTTCCGGGGGCGGATCTGGCAGCGGACGATCTCGACGCCGTTGTGGGTCTCCCGGCGGATATGTGCATAGCCGGGGTAGACCTCTCCCTCCGGGTAATTGGGCCGCCCGGTGAGCACCGTCACCGCATGCCCCCGCCGTACCAGCTCCTCGCAAATCTCCGTAATGCGGAATTGCTCGGGGTAGTAGTATTGGGAAACGACTAAAATCTTCATGGCAGTTCTTTATCGGGCCTCGAATGCGATCTCGAAGGCCTCCGCGTAGCACAGCCCTGCCTGCGCGCCACGGTAGGCGGCAAGACCGCGATAGTTTTCCTCGGAGCGGGGATGGGGATAGGGGCGCATGACGCCCTTGTATTCCGCCATTGCCCGCAGCTTGGCATCCAGCCCCTCCTGCCCGATCTCAACAAAGCAATTGGGGGTGAAGCGGTTGGCGGAGCTGTCCAGCGACCAGTCCGTGGCCGAGGGCGTTTCCATGTACATAAACAGGTGCAGACGGTAATCCGTCGGCCGGCGCTGGAACAGGCGGCAGGCGGCCTGAGCTGCTCCGCTGGTCATTGCGTGGTCGTTGTTGGTGTCCGTGGGGTGGTGGGTGACAATGGCCTCCGCCCGGAAGTCGTCGATGCAGCCCTCGATGAACTGCACCAGCTCCAGGTGGGGGACGGTGTTCATTTTGATGTTGGGGAAATCCGCGTGGTAGATCCTTTCCACGCCCAGAATCTTCAGCGCCTTTTCCTCGTCCAGCTCCAGGGTGCTGGAGCGGTTCAGCCGCGCGGCGGCCTGGCTGACCATGATCGCCACGGCGACCCGGTGGCCCTGCTGCACCAGACGGTAAATGGTGCCGCCCGCAGCGCCCGATTCATCATCCGGGTGGGCGACAACAAACAGATAATTCATAATGCTTCTCCTTTATCCTTCTATGATCGGCGCAATGCTGCACGGCCCTTCGGCGGGCAGCTCCGGCTGCCTCCCGGCGGCAAGGTCCTGCGCCAGCTCCAGCAGACGGCGGGCAGCGCAGTGGCTGTTCCAGGTCTGGGTAATGGCCTGATAGGCGTTTTCGCCCAGCTCCCGCGCCTTTCCCGGGTGCTCCAGCAGGAAGCGGGTCCGTTCCGCCAGGGTGTCTATACGGTCGTTTTCATATAGGAAGCCGTTCTTTCCGTCCTCGACCAGGAAGGGGGCTGCCCCGGTGGCGCGGCAGGTCACCACGGCGCAGCCGCTGTTCATGGCTTCATTCAGCACCGCACCCCAGCCTTCGTTCTGATCGGAGGTGATGAGGAAGACGGCGGCGCACTCCATTTTGGCACGCACCTGCTCCGGCGTGACCGCGCCGGAGAGCCGGACCTGCTCCTGCAAGCCCCACGATTCCACCTGGGCGCGGAGGCCTTCCTCCAGCGCGCCGGTGCCCACCAGCTCCATGGTGAAGGCGCAGCCCAGCGCTTTCAGCCGCCGCGCCGTTTCCAGGGCGTATTCCGGGTGCTTCCAGCCGATCATCCGCCCGACCCACAGAATGGAGCCGGGCTGTTTTTTGTTCATCAGCGCGGGAAGATCATATTGGACGGCCTGGGGGAAATAGCCCCACCGCAGCGCCCGGCCCCGGAATTGGCCCAGCAGTCCGTAATCCCCGGCGGCATAGGCGCTGCTGCACAGCAGATAGTGATTCTTCTGGGGGGCGCGCAGGAAAACGCCGTACTTAACGGCCCGCCCCCAGAAGCCGAAGCCGGACTTTCCCTCCTTGAACAGCCGCTCGGAATAGCTGAAGGTCAGCCTGCGGCGCAGCAGCCGGGGAAGAATCATGCCGTAGGGGCAGCTGCCCCAGATCACCGCGTCCGCCCGGGCGATCAGCTGGCGGCAGCGCCGCTTCTGCGCCGGATCGTAGGCCCGGAGCACATACGCCGGGCGAACGTCGTTCCCCCAGCCCAGCGCCTTCCGCTCCTGCTCCATCTCCACCGTCTCAATGAAATAGAAATGATGGTCCGTCAGCGCGTCCAGATCACGGCTGATCCACGCCTGATGGTGATTGAAATAATTCGATACGAATACGACCGTCGTGGGGATCGCCGCCTTCCGTAGGGGGATTTTCTTTCTATTATACCAAAAATCTTCCGTTTTGCAATTCCCAATTCCCCGCCGACAGCGGAAAAAAAGACGGAAAAGCGCCCGGCGGTGTGAAAAGTTGTTGCGTTTTCCCGGCTTTTGTGTATAATAGACGTGATTGCACGCTGAGAGGTGGAATCGCTTGCTTCACGGGAGCGTTACGGAAATGATTACCGAAGAATAAAGGAGATTACCAAATGGCATACCAAGGACGTTATGGAAACGATCCCCCGAAAAAGAGCGGCGGCAGCGGCGCGTGGAAAATCGTGCTGGCTGTCGTCCTGACGATCATCATCATGCTGGGGCTGATGGTGGGCGTGGTTTTGTGGTACGTGAATTCCAAGCTCGGCAAGGTCACCCAGGCAGAGTTCGTGGAAAAGGACACCAGCGGCCAGGACCTGTCCGCCCTGATCGGCAACCTGGATGAAACGGATCCCAGCATTGTTACGATCTCCACGGAGGCGACCGAACCACCCACGGAGGAGCCCACCGACGCGGATTACGGCCAGTCCGGCCGGGTGGTGAACATTCTGGTGATCGGCCAGGATTCCCGGGAGGGAGAGGATCACAAGCTGTCCGACGGCATCATGCTGCTGACGCTGAACAAGCAGACCCGCACTCTGACCATGACCTCCTTCCTGCGGGACACCTATGTCAAGCTGGCGGATTACCGCGGCCACGAATGCGGCTGGAACCGCATCAATACCAGCTACGCCCTGGGCTACTCCTGGTACGGCGACGCCGGTGCCATGGAAATGCTGAATCTGACCATCGCCAATAACTACGGCGTCAATGTGGACGGCGATGTTGAGCTCAGCTTCGACACCTTTGCAAAGGTGGTGGACTACGTGGGCGGCGTGGACATCGAGCTGGTGGGCGACGAATACACCCGCATGAACGAGGTTGCCGAGAGCTGGAACGCTGCGTGGAGAGCAAAGGGCCTGGACGCGGAGGAGCACGTCACAGAGGGCATGAACCATCTGGATGGCTTCATGGCGCTGGAATACGCCCGGGAGCGGCACGTGAATAACGCCGACAGCGATATGAACCGGGTCAAGCGGCAGCAGAAGATCCTGACTCAGGTGGTGGAGAAGTGCACCCAGATGAGCGCCACGGAGCTGGATAAGCTGATCGACATGGTGCTTGGCGAGATCGTTACCAACATCAGCACCGAGGACATGAAGATGTATATCACGGAGCTGACCCCGTACCTGTTCAATCTGAACATGGTCTCCAACCAGTGCCCGGCAGAAGGGACCTATTGGGGCGAGATGGTGGAGCTGCCCGACGGCACCGGCGGCGTGCTGAAGTGTGACTTTGAGGCCAACAAGCGCCTGCTGGCGCCCATCGTCAACGGCGAATCGTAAATAAAAGACCCTCCGCCCCCACGGCACTGCCTGGGGGCGGCCTTTGCTTTTTCGGGTCCGGCCCACATTCTTTGTTGAAAAATTCGTCGGAATCTGATAAAATATAGGAAGCATTGGGAAGAATTTCTGCGAAGATCAGGTGAGATCATGAATACCAGGCAGGATTATATTGCGGTCTTTGACTCCGGGCTGGGTGGGCTGAGCGTTTTGCGGCACCTGCGGCGGCGGATGCCCGGAGAACGGTTTTTATATTACGGCGACTCTGCCCATGCCCCCTATGGAGTCCGCAGCCGGGCGGAGGTGGAGGCGCTGACCCTGAGCACGGCGGAGCGGCTGATGAGCCGGGGCCTGAAGGCGCTGGTGGTGGCCTGCAATACGGCGACCTCTGCCGCCATCGAGCCGCTGCGGGCCAAATACCCGGACCTGATCGTGGTGGGCATCGAGCCGGCGCTGAAGCTGGCGGCGGATCGGTTCCCCGGCGGGCGCATCGGCGTGATGGCCACTCCGGTGACCCTGCGGGAGGAAAAATTCTGCCACCTGCTGACCCGGTATGCCGCCAAATGCCAGGTGTATAAGATCCCTGCCCCGCAGCTGGTCCCCCTGATCGAGGAGGGACGGGTGGATACCCCCATCATGGAGCAGACGCTTCACGGACTGCTGGACCCCTTCGCGGACAAAATGGACGCGCTGGTGCTGGGGTGCACCCATTTCCCCTTTGCCTCCCACGCCATGGAGCGCCTGCTGGGGCCCCGGGTGGCGGTGCTGGACGGGGGGGACGGTACGGCCCGGGAGACGCTGCACCGCCTGGAGGCGGCGGACCTGCTGGAAAAAGGCCCTGGTCAGCTGATCCTGGAGAACAGCCTGGGCACACAGGACATTCTGCGCCGCTCCCGGCGGATGCTGGGACTGGCGGACTGAGGAGGAGCATATGGAAAACGACATTCTGGTGATCGGCATCGCGGGAGGCACAGCCAGCGGCAAGACCACGCTGATGAAAAACCTCATCAACGAATTCGGCGGCGAGGTCACGGTCCTCAGCCACGACAACTACTACAAGCGCCACGATGAGATGCTCTATGAGGAGCGCTGCAAGCTGAATTACGACGAGCCGGGAGCATTTGACACCAGCCTGATGGTCTATCACCTGGAGCAGCTGCGCCGGGGCTTTGCCATCGAATGCCCGGTGTATGACTTCACCGTACACAACCGTACCGACGAGACGGTGCGTCTGGTGCCCAAGCGGGTCATCATCGTGGAGGGCATCCTGATCTTTGAAAACGAAGAGCTGCGCAATCTGATGGACATCAAGATCTTTGTGGACACCGACGCGGACATCCGCCTGTGCCGCCGCATCAAGCGGGATGTAAACAAGCGGGGCCGCTCCCTGGAAAGCGTACTGACCCAGTACCAGGAGACGGTGAAGCCCATGCATGAGCGGTATGTGGAGCCGAGCAAGAAGTACGCCGACCTGGTGGTGCCCGAGGGCGGCAAGAACCTGGTGGCGCTGAGCATGATTACCGGCCACATCCGCCACTATCTGGACGAGGTTTGAAATGCGGTTTGAAAGCCTGATCTTTGACATCGACGGAACCCTGTGGGATTCCCGCGCCCTGGTGGCGGAGGGCTATAACCTCCAGCTGCGGGACGAGGGGCTGACGCGCTATTGCGTGGACGCGGCCCGGCTGCGCCCCCTGTTCGGCAAGGTGATGACCGTCATTGCCGACGAACTGTTTGCCGACTTTCCCCCGGCGGAGCGCTATGCGCTGATGGAGCGGTGCATGGCCCGGGAAAACGCCTATCTTCAGAAAAATGAATGCCGCATCGGCTATCCCGGTATCGTGGAGGCGCTGCGGACCCTGGCGGGCACCCATCGGCTGTTCATTGTCAGCAACAGCCAGCGGGGATACCCGGAGCTGTGCATCGAAAAGCTGGGCCTGGGAGACTGCATCCGCGGTCACCTGTGCTTCGGCGACACCGGCGCCAGCAAGGGAAAGACCATCCGCGCCCTGATGGAGAAATTTGACATCACTGCCTGCGCCTACATCGGCGACACCCAGGGGGACCTGGAGGCCACGGTGGAGGCGGGGGTGCCCTTCATCTGGGCGGCCTACGGGTTTGATACGCCCAGCGCCTTTGACCTGCGCATCGACACGCCGCTGGACCTGGTGCAGCTGGAGCGGGAGGGAAAGCTATGAGCTTGGCCGTGGATTCCTACTGCATCCAGTGCTACCTGCGGCGCAACGCGGAGCTGGTGCGTCCCCTGGGAGATGAGGCGAAAACCACCGAATTCCTCAAGAAGATCATGCAGATGTACATCGATGCCCCGGCGGATGCCCCCTCGCCCTGGTTTGGGCCCCAGGTTGCCGACCTGCTGCATCAGATGTACGGCCTGGAGATCGACCGCTTCCGCCAGGAGAAGGTCGATTCCAACCGCTTCGTGCTGGAGCGGATGGAGCAGATCCGCTGCCGGGTAGAAGCGGCGGAGGACCCGGTGCTGGCGGGACTGCAATTTGCCATTTTGGGCAATTATCTGGATTTTTCTGCCTTACAGGGAAATGTCAGCTATGAAAAGCTGGATGAAATGCTGTCCGGCGCAAAGGATATCCAGGTGTCCGGGGCGGCGTTTGACGCCCTTTGCCGGGACTTGCAGAGCGGAAAGCGGCTGCTGTATCTGACGGACAACGCCGGGGAGATCGGCTTTGACCGCATTTTCGCGGAGACGCTGAAAAAGCGCTATCCCCAGCTGGACATCACATTCTGCGTCCGCGGCTTCGTGACCCAGAACGACGCCACCCGGGAGGATGCCGCCGCCGTGGGGCTGCCCTTCCCGGTGATCGACAACGGCAACCGGGTGGCGGGCACGCAGCTGGAGCTGCTGGGCCGGGAGGCCCGGGAGGCGCTGGACCGGGCCGATGTGATCCTGGCCAAGGGCATGGGCAATACCGAGACCATGCTGGGCTGCGGCTACAATGTCTATTACGCCTTCCTGGTCAAGTGCCCCCGGTTCGTTCAGCTTTTCCGCCGGCCGCTGTTCACCCCCATGCTGGTCCGGGACCGGGACTGCGCGGATATTCTGGGAAGCACCTGAATTTCCAGAAAATGTCCTGTTTATTTCACGGTTTTTATGCTATAATGGTCACAGTCACAGGGGGAGCCGACGGCTCCGCAGAGTCTTGACAGGAACGGAGGTTTTGCAATGTCTTTGCTCGCGTTTTTGGGCGGCCGCTATGATAAAAAGGCCTGGGGGCGGGCGCTGTTCGCCTCCGGGTGCAAGCTGCCGGACAAGCCGGACGTGAAAAAATACGAGAAGGCCACCCAGCAGATCATTTCCAATGACTGCAAGATCATCAAGGAATGCGCCCATATCATCCTCACCACCAGAAGCGAGGCGGTACGCAGCAAACGGAAGATGATCATGTTCAGCCGCTACAATCATCTGGCCCGGCTGGAGCCCTTCGCCACCCGGCAGCAGCAGGAGCTGATCGCCGAAGCCAAGGCCGCTGCCGCCAAGGCAAGGCGGGTAAAATAAGGGCAACACCGCGCAATTGTGTCTGCGAGCCGCAGCCGTCTTTTTGCCCCACTT
>OLHA01000065.1_pt1 | contig 60871 bp, 45 predicted proteins | sample 1605961 | NCBI WGS metagenome assembly OLHA01 (sample SAMN03283288) | human gut metagenome | biome: human-associated habitat; material: feces | host: Homo sapiens | place: Peru | collected 2012
GCTCTGCATAATAGGTTTCTCTCTTTCGTGCCGGATTTTCTTCCGTGGTACTTCTTGCAATATTAAGTTCCCTCGGGGCATCTATAAGCAGCCTTGCGTGATTTCCCGAACCACCTACATAGACCACACGGATGTTATCGCCAATGTTTACATATTGCCCCTGTTTCAATGAAAGTTTCAGCATTTTGTTACCTCCATGTATGTATTCCATACCCTGTTTCCACTGGTATGTCCTGCGCATTTTCTTACGCATCTGTATTTTTATAAAATGCTTCTTTTCTTTTTATTTCAAAAATGCGACAATGTTTTATAGAATGTTGCATTTTATGTCACAAAAGCATTTTATTTTTGGCTTGAAAGGAGTATTTTTATGGGAACAACACAACCAATCCGTAACCGACAGGAACTGCAAGATTTCAGTTCATACTACAAACAGGTAAAACCACATCTGCGAAATCATGCGTTAGTCGTGCTGGGCTTAAATACCGCTTTAAGAATCAGTGACCTTTTGAATCTTCGTTGGAAAAATGTGTATGATTTCAAAAAGAATTGTTTTCGCGATCATCTTCTGGTATGGGAACATAAAACAGGAAAAAGGAATTGTATTGCAATCAATCAGAATGCCAAAAAAGCGCTGTATCTGTATTTCGTGGAAAGAACCCCGGCTCCGGAAGAATATGTTTTTTCTAAGCGGACAAATCCATATAAACCGCTCAGCCGCTCTCAGGCTTACCGCATTATAAAAGAAGACGCGGCACACACAACGAGTGAAGAATCCATCAGCTGTCATTCTCTCCGGAAAACTTTTGGCTATTATGCGTGGCAGGAAGGTGTCCAGCCAGCACTTTTAATGAATGTCTTTAACCATTCTTCGTTTCATATCACGAAGCGTTATCTTGGAATTGAACAGGACGAAAAGGATCTTGTCTATCTGAATATTAATCTGTAAAACGTTCGGGGAATGCTTTGTTTCAATCCCCTATGCAAAGCGTTCTCTTTCATAAAATGTTTGACTTCTATCATAAAATGCGTTATTCTGTTTTCAATAAATATCTATATTCCAAATCTGATGACAGAGCATTGTTGCCAGAAAAGGCAGCACGCAGCAATCATGGGGAGCATTTCGCTCATAAATCACAATTGGAATTAAAATTTCATAAACGTGTCATAGCAGAGCTGTTTCTTATTTTTTCATATTGTAAAAACAGACGTTTATGATATATACTAAAGGAAAGGCAGGATACCACATGGAGAAATCTGACATTCTGACAGCTTCACTGCCAGATGCCAACGATGAAACAACCGATCACAGCACCATTTTTGATGATGTTTTCCGAACAATTGCTCAGAAAATGCCACAGCTTCTGATTCCTCTGATCAATGAAGTATTCCACACTTCTTACAGTGAAGAAGAACATTTTGAACAGTTGCGGAACGAACATTATGAAAAATATGGCACTGTGATTACAGATTCTATTATCCGGATTGGCAATCACATTTATCATCTGGAATGCCAGTCCTCGAAAGACAAAACGATGGTTATACGAATGTTCGAGTATGATATTTCGATTGCGATCGAGCACGCTTCTTATGAAAATGACGAAATCTGGGAAATTGAATTTCCACAGTCCTGCGTTCTCTATATCCGTAACCACCGTGATCTCCCAGACTATCACGAAGCGGTCGTGAAGTTTGCGGATGGACAAAAAGTGCGCTACCGTGTTCCAATTTTACAGGCAAAAAAGTATACCGTTGACCGCATTTTTGAGAAACGGCTACTGATTTTGCTACCGTATCATATTTTACGGTATGAGCACTTTTTGAAGCACAACGGGACGGATACCAGAAAGTTACAACAATTGTTAGCTGATTTCCGTGAAATTAACCGAAGACTTGAAGAAACAGCTGAAAAAGAAAATAAATCACATCTTTATATGGATATGATTGTTCTGATTGAACAGATTGCAGATTATATCATTCCAAAAAACAATACCATTAGGAAAGGATTGGGTGATGTTATGGGTGGCAAGATTTTAAAATTACGGTCGGAGGAATTGCTGGAACTAGGCGAAGCTCGTGGCGAAGCTCGTGGGGAAGCTCGTGGAAAAGCAAAAGGCAGACTTGAAGGCAAACGCGAAGAAAGACTCGATGCAATTCAAAATATGATGGATCTTGGATTGACAAAAGAACAAATTTTAAGAAAATATTCTCTTGAGGAATATGAGGCAGCATTGCGTTCTATGCCAGCAAAAATATAACCGAAAAGAAAATTTAAAATATTTTCTTTTCAGGGGTTAAGGAATGCTTCCATCGTCCGATATATTAGGTGTAGATAAAAATGCAACATTCTATAAAAGAATGTTGCATTTTTTATTAATTGTACACCAGTGCCACCCATTTTATACATTTATAAAAAAGAACGGTTCCCAACTTACCGTCAGAAACCGTTCTTTTTGTTATTATTTTTTGATAGCATCCTCAAATGCTTTACGCACATCATCATTATGATTGGTAATGATAAGCACCGCATACTGCCCTTCTGTAAAGATCAAGCCGTCCTGAATCCTGCTGACCTGCTTTGGCTCATAGGACTGCAGCAGATTATATCGATCCTGCTGATGCTTTGTCAGACTTTCTTTTGCCTCGTCCACATCTGCTTTATCTTTCACCGCGATTACAACAATTTCATCTGCTTTGTGTCCATCCGAGGAATAACTTACAAAATAACTGTCTACCTTTTTATATTCCATATCAGAAATATGGGAAAAATTGTCCTCTGCATCTTTTTCTGTACTGCTTGCATTAAGCATCTCCGGAAGATCCGGATCTGCGGCCTCCATCGCCGTGCGCAGATCATACATACTGACCGTATTTTGTGCGCTTTTCCCGGAACCGCACCCGACACACGCAATCAGCAAGGTAAGCACAGACACCAGACAGATGCCTTTTTTTATTTTTTTCATTCGATCAATTTTCCTCCACTGTTTCCTCGGTACTGAATGTTGCGCCGTTTGCTGCGGCTTCATTCATCGTCATGTCTGCGCCACCGATGCTCTGTTCTTCTGTTGACACTCCCATATCACCGTTGTTCATCGGAGTCAGCCCTTCAAATGCTTTCTGAACTGCCTTGTCTATCTTCTGCTGCTCCTTCTCGCTGATATTCTGACTTGTATTGTCCGTGTTATATCCCGGCATGGTAACATTAAACAAATATCCTTTTCCATCCGGGTCCTGAATCCAGTTGTAAGTTCCCAGACTGTATGGCATATCCTTATAGCTTCCGGACATCAGGAAATTGTCAATGGCAGAAGCTATGGCATTTGCCACCTGCGCTTTTTCCTCTGTAATATCCTCTTTAAACGCAACCATGACCCCACCAAGCTTTTTGTCCATGGCAGCACGCAAGGCTTTCGGCAGATCATATATACTGTCCACTGTTTTCTTGTTCTGGTATGCCATATTGTACTTTAATGAGCTGGCTGCCGGGAAGTAATCGTGATCCCAGCTCTGGGACTGTCCATACATGGCATCCGTCACATTAAAGTTCGCATAATTTCCATTTCCTGCATCGGAATAAATATCGGTAATGTACCAGTCTCCGTCAATTTTTACCAGGTCCCAGCTATGAAATTTTTCTGTATTATGCTCCACTTTACATTCAATTCCCATCATCTGCATGAACATGCGGAATGTCGTCGCGTAACCGACACATACGGCATTGTGGTATTTTAACACCCCATATGGATTATCACAGTCTTCCTGTGTACTCGGAATAACGGTCAGTGCACCGGAATCCTGCTGCAGTTTTTTGGTCATCCAGTCATACACGGCCTTTTCTTTTTCAAAATCAGACATGCTGTCCTTGATCTTCATATCCTTGATCGCTTTTTTTGCCATATCAAGGGTTTCTTTTTCTTTATCCGTCAGCTTAGAAGTGTCTCCGGATTTGTAAGCATCCGAAATATTTGTTGTTGGTTTAATTTCATAATTTTCCGCAATTTTTACATAATCTTCGGTTGTCTCCGGATTTTCTTCCTTCTTCTGCTCAGCTATGTAGGATTTTAGAGTTACCAGATTAAATGCGGAAATCGTGGTACTTCCTACAACACCGGCTGCCAGTACCACCGCAACGACTCCTTTCCACGCCCCGTTCTTTTTCTTCTTTGGTTCTTCCGGCTGTACGGAATTACTTTTTACACTTTCATAGGTTTCCATAATTTATTCGCCTTTCTTCCTTTTTCTTTATGCTATCAACAGAATTATTTTTCTATGCTTCCTAATTATAGCAATAAAAAAGCGAAAAATACGAATCTTTAAAGAAATTTAAACAAATATTAAGATACCCAAAAACAGGGACTTCCTTTTGAAAGTCCCTGTCGTGCCTGATAATTTTTACGTAATATCTTCTTCTATATGTTCCCGTCCCTGCGCAATGATTCTTCTTACATGCTCATCCGCCAGCGAATAAAATACAGATTTTCCGTCTCTGCGGCTTTTTACCAGTTTGTTCTGTTTTAAAATCCGAAGCTGATGGGAAATGGCAGACTGCGTCATCGACAATACTGCCGCCAGATCACAGACACATACTTCGGCTTCAAACAACACAAACAAAATCCGGATACGGGTGGAATCTCCAAATACCTTGAACAATTCTGCCAGATCATACAATTCTGTTTCTTCTGGCATCGTATCATTGACGATCTTCAACAGATCCGGATGTACTTTGTTCTCACTGCAACATTCTATCTTTTCTCTTTCCATGAGTTTCTCCTCTCCGCCGGAAAATGGATAACCGCAACATTATAACTTCTTTACAAACAATGCGCGGATCGCATTTAATACTGCAATCACCATAACTCCGACATCTGCAAAAATCGCCATCCACATATTTGCAATACCAATGGTTCCAAGGAAGAGGCAGATCAGCTTGATTCCGATTGCAAAGTAAATATTTTCATATACAATGCGCATACATTTCCGGGCAATCCTTATTGCTTTGGAAATCTTGATCGGATCATCATCCATCAGGACAATATCCGCAGCCTCAATCGCTGCATCCGATCCAAGTGCGCCCATCGCGATACCTACATCCACGCGGGAAAGTACCGGTGCATCGTTAATTCCGTCCCCGACAAAGGCAACCGTGGATTTTTCTGGCTTGTTCTGCAGCAGCTTCTCCACCTGTGTTACTTTATCTGCCGGAAGCAGCTGGGAATGAACTTCTGTAATACCAACTTCTTTTGCAACCTGCTGTGCCACACGGTCATCGTCTCCTGTCAGCATCACAAGACGCTGCACACCGGAATGCTTAAGCGACTGCATTGCCTCTGCGGCATGTGGTTTGATCACATCTGCGATCAGAATATGCCCCGCATAGTTTCCGTCAATGGCAAGATGGACAATCGTTCCGGTGCAACTGCACTCGCGGTAAGCAATGCCTTCCTTTTTCATCAGCTTGTTATTTCCGGCGGCAACCTTATGCCCATCGACTATGGCAATCACTCCGTGCCCGCCAATTTCCTGCACATCGCTCACACGCTCCATGTCCAGTTTCTTTCCATATGCTTTCTGCAGGCTGATACTGATCGGGTGTGTGCTATGGCACTCCGCAAGTGCCGCATATTCTAACAATTCTTCTTCCTTTTTTGTATAAACCGGATGTCCGGATTTTACCGGGCAGCTCTCGGCGTCACAGGTATCACTGTGGATTCCGCAGACTTCAAATACGCCCTGTGTGATCGTGCCCGTTTTGTCAAATACAACAGTTTTGGTGGCTGCAAGTGCCTCCAGATAGTTGGAGCCTTTGACAAGAACACCTGCGGCACTGGCTCCTCCGATTCCGGCAAAGAAACTCAGTGGAATACTAATGACAAGCGCACACGGACAACTGATAACAAGGAATGTCAGGGCACGGTAAATCCAGGTTCCCCATTCTGCCGGAAGTCCCATAAAAAGCATTCTTACAATTGGTGGCAGAAATGCAAGCGCCAGTGCACCGTAGCAGACTGCCGGGGTATAATAGTGTGCAAATCTTGAAATAAAATTCTCAGAGCGTGATTTCTTGGAACTTGCATTTTCAACCAGATCAAGAATCTTTGACACCGTAGATTCCCCGAATTCACGGGTGGTACGGATCTTTAACAAGCCGGACAGGTTAATACATCCGCTGACGATTTCTTCTCCAACAGCCACTTCACGCGGTACACTTTCTCCGGTCAAGGCACTGGTATTTAAAGAAGAATGTCCTTCTACTACCACGCCATCAATCGGCACTTTTTCTCCTGGCTGAACGATAATCACGGTACCGATCTCCACCTCGTCCGGATCAACTTTTTCCATCTGTCCGTCTTTTTCGATATTTGCATAATCCGGACGGATATCCATCAGATCGCTGATGTTCCGGCGGCTTTTCCCAACGGCATAGCTTTGGAACAATTCTCCGATCTGGTAGAACAACATAACTGCAACGCCCTCTTTATAATCTCCCAGCGCGATCGCACCTACGGTTGCGACTGCCATCAGGAAATTTTCGTCAAAGACCTGCTTGTTGCAGATGCCTTTCCAGGCTTTTTTTAAAATATCATAACCGATCACAAGGTATGGAATCAGATAAAGGACAAATTCAAGTACCTTCGGAATAGAAACAAAGTTCCCTGCTACCGCAAATGCAATTATTAAAATAGCAGATAAAATAATCCGTTTTAATACTTTTTTCTGTTTTTTATTCATAGCAGCCTCCTGTCTGATATCTATGGGAAAAGCCAGAAATCCTTTCCTGTCTGCCGGAATGATTTCTGACTTTCTGCCCTGGACATCATCTTTATGTTCGGATTAAAGGAAAATTTCACAATCGTCTTCTACTTTTTTGCAGTTCTTTAATACGTCCTGCATAACAGACTTTGCGTCTGCACCGTCTTCAAATTCTACGTTCATCTTCAGTGTCATGAAGTTTACGGTTGCGTCCTTTACTCCTGCAGTTGCTTTTGTTGCTTCCTCCATTTTATTTGCACAGTTTGCACAATCCACATCAATTTTGTAAGTCTTCTTCATAGCCGGTTTCCTCCATACTTTTCATTTTACATTTTATTATTCTTTCATATGAGCACTTGTTCATATGTTTGATTTTATTATAGCGTAAATTCAATAAATGTCAATAGGAGCTTTCATGATTATGAAAATTTTAAAATTTTATGATTTTTATTTCGATATAAAAGACAGGTTGCTGATTAGACCTTGCATTTTCCTATGTTGGAACATATAGAAGATTTCTTACAGATTATGTCCCTCCTTTTTTCTTCTGAGACTTATAGAATTTAACTTATCGATTATGTCCCACTTTTCTTTCCTCTTGGGACTTATAGAACATTTCTTGCAGATTATGTCCCGCCACTTTTTCCCAGCGGGACTTATAGAAGATTCCTTTATTATTATGTCCCCTCAACAACATTATATGGGACATACTGTAATTTTTTTCTCTATATGTCCCAACAGATCTAATCTACGGGACATTTCTTATATTTGCTCTGCATATGTCCCACTTTCCGATTCTGCCGGGACATTTCTTACATTTTTTTCTGCATATGTCCCCGTTGTCAGACATTGCCAATTACAAATATGTATTATTTAAAATTCCTCATCCAATCCCTCGTCCGATTCCGTACCTTCATAAAGATATTTCTCATTCTCCAGATCCGAATCATCATAGATCGGCTGCACCAATGATTTTTTTGTCATCTTTTTATTTCCGACAAGCCAGGCTGCCGCTGCTGCAGTGATCGGTACCGTCAAAACTACACCGAGCGTTCCAGAAAGCCCCTGCATGATCTCCGTGCCAATCACATAGGAATTGATCAGCTGATTATAACTTAAATTATATGCATAATTGACCACAAGGGTAGATAATGCACCCCCAACATAAGCAAAAATCAGAGTATTTGCCATCGTTCCCATCATATCACGGCCCACACGGATACCGGATACAAACAGATCTTTCCCACCCAGCTTGGGATTTCGGTCATACAGCTCCTGAATGGTAGAAGCAATCGACATTCCAACATCCATCGTTGCTCCAAGTGCTGCTATGATAATTCCGGCAAACAGAAGCTGCCCGATCTTTATATGTGTATTCTGTGCAACATAGTTCAAGGTTTCAATATCTGACACATTGTAACCAGTGATGCCTGCGGCTTTGCCGAACAGAATGGCCGCAATCGCTGCTATGATAACACCGCTGACCGTACCGATTACAGCAGACGCTGTTTTTTTGGAAACCCCACCTAAAAGCCACAGTGTCAATAGTGTTGATAACAAAACAACTACAATGGTAATTCCAATTGGTGATACTCCCTGATACATCAGTGGAAACATCAGATAGATGATACAAATGCCGGTAAATACCAGACTCGCGATGGCTTTGATTCCTTTCTTTCCGCCAATGACACAGACAATCAGACAGAAAAACAAACCAAACAGATAAATTGCTGCGGTCCGATCCTTACTGTAGACGGTCACTACATTATTATCTCCTGTCGTACTGACGATTACGATCACGTGCGAACCGATCTGGCAGTTTTCCATTCCAAACAGAGAACCACTCGGATTCACTGCATCCAGTTCTTCTCCGGTATGCGCTCCGGATTTTATCTGCACACGCACTTCCTGTGTTCCATAACGCTGCCCGTCTTCCGCCAGATTATCCTTTGTAATTTTTGTCACGATGGCTTTTTCGTAACTTTGGCCTTCCGTGGAAACCAAAGGTACTTTTTCGAATTGATTTACTTTTCCCAACAAGAGCAGGAACCCCAAAAGGCACAGGGTTCCTACTAAAAATTTCTTCCAGTTTTTCTTCATTATTATTTAGCTGCTTTCTTTACTGCTTTCTTTGTAACAGTAATCGTAATTGTTTTACCTGCTGCCTGATACTGGCTGGTTGCTGCTGCCTTCACCGTAATTGTAACCTTTCCGGCCTTTTTTACGGTAACTTTTCCGTTCTTATCAACAGTTGCAATCTTTTTGTCGGAAGAGGTATAGGTAAGCGGTGTTTTTGCTTTTGCATTTAAGGAAAAGGCTTTGTCTCCTACGGTTTTTTGGTAAGAGTTCTTCGCCTGAATGGTCTGCTTTACCGCATCTTTTACGATCGTATAGGTAGTAGATCCCTGTAACGTTTTTCTGGTCGTTGCATCATAAGTTGTTACAGAAAACTTTTTGTCCGTTACTTTTACTACGGAATAGGTTGGTGTCCAGGTCTGGCTTCTCTCAGAAATGAAGTCCTGTTTGGAAGCAATCAGGTTATAGAATTTTGAACCTGTTGCAGAGTTTGCTTCTAAATATACGGTTCCTTCCGGATTGGTAACGGTTCCGCCAACGGTCTTGTTTACGATTTCATAGCAGTTATTCTGTGCCTGATAATCACTGTCTTTTTCAGCTTCCTCTACAGATTTGTATCCATAAGTGCTGTAAGAAATATGATCCTTTCCATCCCCCTCAAGCTGGAAGGTTCTGGAATAGGTATGATCATGTCCCTGCATCACCACATCAATCTTATACTTATCCATCAGTGGAGTAAGCTGTGTACGAAGCACCATACCATCGGAATCGGAATGATCGTAACCACTGCCGTAAATATCCTGATGGAATACCACAATACGCCATTTGGCATCTTTATTCTCATTGATTGCTTTTTTCATGACATTCTCATGCGTTGCACAGTTATAGTTGTTTGTGTCAAGAACAATGAACAGGACATTTCCATAACGATAATAGTAATCGGTTCCTGCCTTTGTCTTTCCCTGTACATAACTGGTATCGGTATCGGAAAAAGCATTTGGATTATTAAAATGCAGGCTGTACTGATTCGAAACACTGTCGTGGTTACCAATGGTCGTTGCTACCGGAAGGGAAGTCAGTGCCTCTGCCCCAAGATATCCTGCATATTCCCGCTCGTTGCTTCCGTAGTTCACCTGATCTCCTGCGGACACAAGAAAACTTACATCGGAATGATCTTCGAGTGCTTCATTTAATACGTTGTTCCAGTTATAGCTGTCATTTCTTGCAGCAAGATTTTTTTCCGGTGCAGAAGTTACAACATTTCCTGCATTTTCCATCTTTTCACTCTCACTGCTGGTCTGGCCTTTGGAAGCCCCGATCTGCGGATCCCCGACATACAGGAAAGAAAATTCATCAAATGCCTGTGTGGTATAGTTTTGTGTATCCTGCCACTTTCCATCCTGAAATACCTGATAATAATAGCTGGTATTTTCTTTTAGACCGCTTACGGTTACTTTATTGGAAAAATATTTCGTGGTATCTATGGTCACAGCTTCGGTCTGCGCTCCGGTGAACTCTGTCGCACCATCCATATTCTGTCTGGTAGAGATTCTCACCTTTGGAGTCTCAGCCGTTTTGCTGTACCATGCATAATTTAATTTTGTCTCATCCGCACCCGGAGTCAGTGATACATGTTCATACTCACTGCTATAAGCAGCCCAGTTCTTTTTCCAGTTGCTCCAGTCTGTAGACTCCCGGGAAGCATCATTCCAGTGTTCCGTTGCTGCTGCAATCTTTGTCGGGATACCAGTGGCAAACATTCCTGCCAATACAGCGGTGGAGAGAACTCCTGCTGTAAGTTTCATCACATTTTTTCTCATAATTCTTTTGTTCTCCTTGTGAAATCTGTAAGATTTATTACAGGATTTATAATAAACGGGTTATGTAAGATGTACTATCCGGTTTCTGTAATCCTTTTGTAAAAACAAAAAGAGTGGATGCTTTGGGACATCCACTCCACATGACGGCCTATGCCATGCCGTTTACGGTTTTATATTTATAGAGCATCTCCGCGTGGTTTTGTTCTTCCACCTGGATATCTGCCAGAAGTTTGCGCACATCGGAATCCCCGAATGCAAACACATCGGTATTATACGTTCCGGACACCATTTTTTCAGAACCAATGCTGTCTGTAGCAAGGAAATTATCGTTTTTCTTATCTTCCGGATTGGTCATGGAATCATATGTTGCCTTTGGCTCATACATCTTTCCATCCCTGTCATTGACGTTGCAGGACGGGACACTGCCTTTCATGACCTGTTCCAGAGACTCCACATGCTTTTGCTCCTTTTTTTCCAGATCGGCAAACAAATCCCGAAGCACCGGGTCCTTTGCTTCCTGTCCGTAACGTTTGTACTTCTCCACGCAGGACAGCTCCTGTGTGTGCAGATCCTCAATTGTAGCCATCTCTTTTTCTGTTAAAACCATGGTTTATACCTCTTTCTTTCCATAAGATAATCTTGTTGATTGCAGAACATGAACACTCCGCAACCTTCTCCTCTAGTATCTGTAAAAAAATGCAACACATACCTGGTAAAATTTCGTCAAAAGGGCTTGAAACTTCTCACAACAGATTGTATAATTTCGTTTGTATTTTATACAATGTTTACAAAAAGGTGGATTATTTTATGGAAGAACGAGAAAAATTAAAATCCCGTCTGGGATTCATTCTCCTGTCAGCCGGATGTGCGATCGGAATCGGAAACGTATGGAAATTTCCATACACTGCCGGACAGGGCGGAGGCGGTGCCTTTGTGCTGTTTTATCTGTTGTTTCTGATTATTCTCGGACTCCCGATCATGACGATGGAATTTGCGGTTGGGCGTGCCAGCCAGAAAAGTCCGGTCAAAGCCTACCATGCACTGGAAAAACCCGGACAGAAATGGCATATCCACGGGATTATCACATTGATCGGCTGCTATCTTCTTATGATGTTTTATACAACGGTCACCGGCTGGATGCTTCATTATTTTTATATGACGGTCACCGGACAGTTTCAGGGACTGGATGCCGACGGTGTATCCGGACAGTTTACCACAATGCTGAGCAAACCTCTGACCATGGGCTTCTGGATGGTGGTAGTTGTTTGCGCCGGCGTATTTGTCTGCTCCCGTGGACTGCAGAACGGTCTGGAAAAAGTAACAAAGGTCATGATGACTTCTTTGCTTATCATCATGATCATTCTGGCGGTCAACAGCTTTTTTATGAATGGTGCAAAAGAAGGCCTTGCCTTTTATCTGATCCCGGACTTTGAACGGATGAAACAGATCGGTATTGCAAAAACCATTACGGGTGCCATGAACCAGGCATTTTTCACGTTAAGCCTTGGAATCGGCGCGATGGCAATTTTGGGAAGTTATATCGGAAAGGAACGCTCTCTGCTTGGTGAATCGGTAAATATTGCCATTCTGGATACGTTTGTTGCTATCACCTCCGGACTTATCATTTTTCCGGCATGCTTTACGTTCCATGTTGACCAGACTTCCGGACCAAGCCTGATTTTTATCACCCTGCCGAATATTTTTAACCATATTCCGCTTGGCAGACTCTGGGGAAGCCTGTTCTTTTTGTTTATGTTTTTTGCAGCGTTTTCCACAATCCTGGCAGTATTTGAGAACATCATCTCCTGCGGTATGGAACTGACCGGATGCAGCCGCCAGAAATCCTGTGCCGTTAATCTGGTACTGATCATTGTACTCTCCCTGCCATGTGTACTCGGATACAATGTATGGAACTGGAAAGGTTTTTCAATCTTTGGCGGGTCTGTGCTTGACCTGGAAGATTTTCTGGTAAGCAACCTGTTCCTGCCTCTCGGTTCCCTGGTATATCTGCTGTTTTGCACAAGCCGCTACGGCTGGGGCTGGAAAAACTACACAACCGAAGCCAATACCGGAAAAGGATTAAAAATTAAAAACTGGATGCGCGGCTACATTACCTATATTCTGCCGCTGATTGTGCTTTTTATCTTTGGATTTGGCATTTATGATAAATTTTTTACAAACTAAGGAGGATTTCTTATGTATCACGCAAATGAATCACGTTACGAAACCATGAAATACCACCGCTGCGGTGACAGCGGACTGATGCTGCCGGAAGTATCTTTGGGCTTCTGGCACAATTTCGGAGATACCGGTGTGTATGAAAATATGAGACAGATGTGCTTTACGGCATTTGACCACGGAATCACACATTTTGATCTGGCAAACAACTATGGACCGCAGCCGGGCAGTGCGGAGGAAAATCTCGGGAAGATCCTTCGGGAAGAGCTTTCTTCCTACCGCGATGAACTGATCATCAGTTCCAAAGCCGGTTTTGACATGTGGCCGGGACCTTATGGAAACTGGGGCAGCCGCAAGTACCTGATTGCCAGCCTTGACCAGAGCTTAAAACGGCTCGGTCTGGACTATGTGGATATTTTCTATCACCACCGCATGGATCCGGATACGCCGCTGGAAGAAACCATGGGTGCACTCGACCAGATCGTGCGAAGCGGAAAAGCACTGTATGTCGGTCTGTCCAACTACGATGGGGAAACGATGAAACGCGCGGCTGCCATCTTAGAAGATCTGCACTGCCCGTTTATTATCAACCAGAATTCCTACAATATCTTTAACCGTACCATTGAAGAAAACGGTTTAAAACAGGCCGCAGCAGATGGGAAGAAAGGAATTATTTCTTTCAGCCCGCTCGCACAGGGTATGCTGACCGACCGTTATCTGCACGGTATTCCAAAGGACAGCCGTGTCAATACCGACGGACGTTTCCTGCATGCCGACCAGTTCGATGAAAAGCGGCTGAACAGTATCCGGAGCCTGAATGAGATTGCGGCTGCCCGTGGTGAAAGCCTCGCACAGATGGCACTCAAATGGGTGATCCGGGACGGTGTGGTTACGTCCGTTCTGATCGGAGCTTCCCGCCCGGCACAGATTCTGGAGAATCTGAAAGTGTTAAACTCTGCTCCATTTACGGAGGAGGAACTGAAAAAAATTGATCAGTGTGCACTTTCTCTCTAGGTAAAACAAAAACCCCGGATATTTATTTCCGGGGTTTTGTCTTTTCCTGCATCTGCTACTTGACTTTGACTTTTAATTTTAAAACTTTGGTCTTTCCATTGTTTAAGGTTACTGTCACGCGAATGGACGCAGTTCCTTTTTTGTTCGATTTTATGGTACCCTTCTTGTTTACAGATGCAATTTTTTTGTTATTGCTCTGATAAGAAATGCTTTTTACATTGTCCATATTTAAGGTGGCTGCCAGAGAAACCTTCTTTTGTTTTCCCTTCTTCACCTGAACGGTTTTATTCTTCAATGTAACCGTTTTTAATATTTTCGTTGTGACCTGATCCATATCTTTCTGATCCATAAGGACATAATCCTTATTGGAATCTGCTGAAAAATTCACATTTCCGGCTTTTGTAACCGTATAACTCTTGTCGTTTACAAGGACATAGGCACCTGTCTTTTGATCTTTTGCACACACATACAGCTTATTTCCGGTCTGTATGTCTGCTGTATTTACGGTCAGTGTATAGCTTACGTTGCCAGCCGGATCGGTGACCTGGATCGTCACATCTGTGTGTTTTCCATCGTTTTCTTCCAGTATCTGATTTATCAGATCAGCGGTCACCGTTGTTTTGATGGATTTATTTTTCCGGGTTCCGGTAACGGTTACGGTTGGTGTATTTTGTCCGGCCGCGTTTCCATCGGACGGTGTTTGTATACCAGCTGTATTTCCGTCAGACGGAGTTTCTACATCGGTTTTGTTTCCGTTGGACGGTGTTCCCCCTCCGGCTGTGTTACCACCCGAAGTATTTCCGCCACCGGAACTTCCTCCGGAAGATGAGCCGCCTCCGGTCGCTCCACCGCCTCCGGAAGACGAGCCGCCTCCGGTTGTTCCACCGCCTCCGGAAGATGAGCCGCCTCCGGTTGTTCCACCGCCTCCGGTGGAACTGTCCTCTTTGATTGTAACGGTCGCGGCTTCACTTGTCACTGTTTCGTAATAAGTCTGTCCATCCTTATCATCCGGCTCATATACTGCCTTAAACTGATAAGAACCGCCACGTTTTAAGCCTGATACAACCGTATCGGCTTCCCCATATACGAGTTTTTCCTGTGCCTTTATTATGGTTCCGTCCTGATAAAAAGAAATCGAACCAAGCGGAATACTGCCATTTCGGACTCCATCTACCTTTGCATACAGATGTACAGAATTACCGTTTTCTGTCTCTGCCGTAAGGCGAATCGATGGTTTCGCCGCTGTAATGGTAAAGGTTCCGACTTTTTCCTCTATCACATCGTACTGGTTTCCAGTTACTTTAAACCACACCTCATAGCTGCCCGGCTGCACCGGAACAACATTTTTCCCATCCTGCCGATAGAAAACTTCAGGCTTTACCTGCGAATCTACCGTCTGTCCGTTGTCCGTTCGGACTACATTTACCGTGGAAACAAGGCAGCTCTGTTTCAACCCTGTGTATGCAGCTGTCTGCTGGATGGTATCATACTGCATCTTTACGGCAATTGGATTTACTGTCACGGTTTTGTTTGCCTGAGAAGGAAGTGCCCTATCATTTTCATTGGTTGCTCCTGCATAAGAAACTGTAATTGCATTTTCTCCCATATGAAATCCGTTTGCCTCTGAAACCGGAATCTTTATGGCTGCCTCTCCGTTTTGAAGCGTGATGCCGGATACTTCATAAGGTGTCTGGTTAATGTATACTGAAAAACCAGCAGACGGCACGCTCTGTCCCTGTAAGCTGCTATCTGTATAGACCGTCTGCACGGTAAGATTCAGTTCATCCTGCATGGACACGGCCGTTGGTAATCCATTTATCGTAGTGGTTGTTTCCTTTGAAGTAGCCGTCGAACCGGATGTATCCGGATCATTGTTTACAATCAGAATTACGTTCTGTTCGATCTGTTCATCCGCTGAAAATGGACGGATTGTGATATAGTAGGTTCCTTCTTTTACTGTAGAACTCTCAGTCGTGTGATAGCACATGGGTGTGATCGTATCATCTGTAATTTCCTCATATGATACCCTCGTCATAAACATTAAATTTAACTCTGGAATACAAATAAAACTATCCCCGTTCTCTGTAACTGTTTTTGAAAAATAAGCAGTTCCATTAAATGTTACTTCATATTCCATCGGAACAAACCCTAGATCCCGATCATACTCATCCGTTTGCTCCAGCCAGGCTACCTCTGCCAGATATGGTTTTGGATTCTTATTTTCATACTCACCGACTTTTGAAATCTCCGAAACCGTTGTGGTAATTACCGGATTTTTTATGGTCATATTTTTTACTGCAACCGGTTCATTCCCTGACAACTCACTGGTTTTCCAGATTTCTCCGTTTCCAGACGATGTCCGTTCCAGTGTCATTCCCGCCTGTCCGTCTGTCGGTGTAAAAGAAACCGCCGTATCCGCAGCCCTTCCAAGTTCCAGATAGGTGTGACCATACTCCGCAATTCCGGATTTTCCATTTCTTCCATTCAGGGTTTCAAATGTAAGTGCACCCGTAATGGTATCTGTAACATTCAGCTTCTGTTCTTTTCCTAAGATCAGTCGGTTTCCTGCTGAATCCGCACTCACAATCGAATGTACCTGTGGAGTTTCCATCTGGGAAAGATCAATCGCACTTGCCCCTTCCAGCCTGACCGTACAGCTGTCCAACGCTGCCGGTGCAAATGTTCCACCGCCCTTTACTGTGAGGTTTCCTACTTTGCTTATACCTGGAATTCCGGTATAGGACTGGTCGGTATCTATGGTCAGAAATGTCTTCCCTGCGTGATTTTCAGATACTCCGTACACCTGTTTCGTATCGGAACCGGTAAGTGATATTTCCACATCGCCGGAAACCGTATATTGTCCATCCGCTGCCGGTGGATCCGGCTCCTGCATGGAAAACCAGTCCCCCTGATTTACATACGGTTCCCTGGCACCGGATGCATAGATTTCCCCATTTTGCGTACCGGAAACGTGCGCAAGCACGATCTGTGTCTTACCGTCATATGTTCCGTTCATGGAACCTGCATAAATATTCCCCAGATTGGTGCCACCACCCGTAATCAGAATCTGTGCCCCTGATCCCGGATGATCCCCCATATTCTTTCCATTCTCATAAAGGGATCCGCCAAAGATATCTACATAGCGGAATCCGCTGTCGCACGTAACATTCTCAAGAACAAGTTTATGCCCATTTGCAAAAATTGCATCGTGCAGACGATTGGAAAACCGCAGCGTAATGTTTTTAAATGTCACATCCGTATTCAGGATAAATCCCCCCTTACGGTTGGAAAAAGTATTTCCATTTCCGTTGACGGTCACGCTTTTATCAAAAATAAACGGTTCCGCAGCCTCGGCATTTAAAAAAGCACCACTTCCCAAAATTGAGATTTCATCCCCATTGCCGGCAGCCGCATAGGCATCCTCAAATAAATTGTAGGGATTTCCATAGCTTCCATCTCCGGAATGAATAGAATTTCCATGTTTAAATTCCGTATAGATCGTTTTTGCCGCTGTCTGCACAGCCTCCTGCGCCTTTACCGGCACGACAGGCTGCACGGTAATACACATGGTGAGCACGATAAAAAATGCCCATAGACGTTTTACTACATTGTCTGGTTTCATCTGATTGTTCTTTTTCATCCATTTCTCCTGATAATCAGAACAGGGGGATGAGTCAAAAACTCATTCCCCTGTCACTTCATTGATAGTCTCTGCCATCATCCTAACATGGTTTCCTATCATCGTCAACAAATTTATGACCTGTTTTTATACCTATATCATCTGCTGATTTTATATTTTATTATTTCTATCTGTTCTATCTGTGTGATATCAATCTTCTGATTGAAAATATAACGAGCCCCACAATATTTCATTTCACTTGCAGATGCATAGCCATCTCCAAGTTCTTCAAGATCTGTATCATCCATGAAAGGATGTTTCTTTTTTTCAGCTCCTTTTCTGTCATCGGTAAGAGGTAACTCTCCTATGGAATATTGCTTTCCGTCTTTTGTTGTTGCAACTACATGATAAAAACACCCTTTTTCTCTCCAGTCATTGACGGGACAAATACTAACCGTATAAGGTGTAATTTCAACAGGGATTGTTTTTTTTGTTTTCTTAACATCCGCTTTTAACATCTTCTCCTTCATTGGAACAACTTTTCCCTTAACCAAAACATTTTTTAATGGCGTATTTGAATTATCCGGTGATTGAAATCCCTTATATACTTTCGGATTTTTCCACGCAGTATCATCGGAATAAAAGCCGCATACATTGATCTGAATACCATCACCTGTATCTATTACATCCACCTTACTGGTAGTATCTAACCCACCTAACCAATAATTTGTTCCTTCCAAAGATTTTACGTTCGGAAGGAACACCTTTGCACGCATAACCTTCGTATTTGAAGCAACCTGAATTGATGATATGATTATCTTTTGTTCTTTTCTGCCATCATCGTCTCTACTGTTTGATTTTGCATCAGAATTTTTTCCACACGCACACAGACAATATAGCATTGTAAAAATTAATAAGTACAGACTGATTTTCTTCATTCATAATCCTCCAATTTCTTTTTCTTTAAAACACTAAGGATTAATATGCTTCCTATCACTATAATTCCAATGCCAGCCACATATTTCATCGAACTTCTGCTCTGTACTCCAGCTCCTGTACTTACCTCAGAATCTTCAATATAAGTATCTGAAATCTCCGCTACAGACTCAAATGAATAGACACCGCTTTCCACATTTTGAGTTTCCGGAATTTTCTCCATAACCGGATACTGATACCCCAACGAAATCCAGATACGTGCTGTTTCATCATCCATCCCAAGTGCAACCGGCTGTCTCATTCCCGGTTGACTTCCCACCAGTACTACTCTCGTACAGTCCGATAATGCCTCTCGTTTTTCCAGAAGTATATCATAGTAAGGTTCCACTGTATGTTCTGCTGTCTCTGTAATCATCCATTTTCCAGCATGATTTTTTACTTCTTCCTGTTCTGCTTTTGTCAATACAGACTTTGCTTCTTCACTCAAAGGAAGTCCTTTGGCTACGGTAAACATTCCATATGTCTTTTCCATTTTAAAAGGAATGACCCATACATAATTTGCACTTTCCAGAGCACTTGTGAGTTTTTTCGTATCTGCCGTCTGCAATTTTATAAGATTACAATCCACATATACTTTTAATGCCTTGTCATAATCGATGGTTGCATCCGGCTCTTCTTTTTTCATTTCATCCTGTAAATTACTGATTTCTGTCCAATCCCTGCTCGTTATTAACTGATCCTGATCTGAAACCGGTATTTCCGCGGCATAGACAGCAGAACCTGCTATCGTAAAAATTGTAATCATCATAAGCATTATTTTTAAAATATTTTTCATGGCTATTTCCCCTCTCTTGTGTATACTATACTTCATTTTCCCCATTATTCTTTCTGCATGTTAAAATTGGTTTGATTTTCGTCAAAATCTGCATTAAAAATCCCATAGCATACACCATGGGATTTTTTCAAAGATATAACACAATCTGAACCTCAAATATATTTTCATCGATATTTATAGATTTCCATCCCCCGTATTTGTCTACAACATCTGAAATATTCTGCATACCGATTCCATGCAATGCCTGTTGTTTCTTCCTTGTCAGTAAACGTTCTCCCTGTTTATTGACTTTTCCATCAAACGTATTTTTCACCTGTATCCCCAGAATTCCCCTGTCATATTGTATCCGAATCTCCAAAAAACGATCTTTTATCTGCTCCATTGCCTCAATTGCATTGTCCAACAGATTTCCAAACAAAACATTCCAGTCATATCCATCCACTGGCAACTGGCACGGAATCACGATCTGCGACTGAATCTGACAGGACATTGCCTCCGCTTTTGCCAGTTTATGATTCAAAATCATATCCAGTTCCAGATTCCCCGTATTCACATACTTATGCTCCGTCTGCAAATGCTCACTCATTTTATTTACATATTCCTGTGCCTTATCATACCTTCCTTCATTAAGATATGTCTGCAGAAGATACATATGGTTTTTCATGTCATGCCGCAAAGAATCCAGCTTTTTCTGATTCTGCTGCATGATATGCATCTGCTCCTGATAGGCCATCATATGTTCCTTTAAAAGCCGTTGCTGCATTTTATCCTGATAAGCTTCTCCCAAACGGTCATACAAATAGAACATTCCAAGATCTACAACGATCATAATAGCCAGTGATAATACTGTTTTTGGCGAATTTTCGCCGGATACACTCTCAAGAGCATATATCCAGACAATATTTCCGGCTAATACAAGAATCATAAAGTAATAGTTCTGTGTTTCCATAACCCTTCGCCGACATATCACCTGTCTTATTCCCATTGCTATGAGCAGATTGACCATTGCACCTGTGATGGTTCCCATTGCCCGCCCTTCGGAAAACAAAGAAAAATCTCCCAGATAATAATACATGATAAATTCTATGGTAAGCCCCAGCAATACTGTAAAACAACCTGCCATTATTTTCTGCAGTATACTTCCTTCATACAATATACCTTCTGCCGCCCAGAGAAGCAGTACCATACTCACCGTAGTTCCCATGGCATTTCGAAAACCAAATGCAACAACTGTATTAATAAGCCATACGAGCACATAAACAATATTTGCCATCCGTGGCAGTTTTCTTTTCTTTTCCAGAAAAACATCCGTCACTTTAAAACTTACATACACGCTTAATATGTTACATACCGCTTCAAATATTCTTTCTATGTTATTCACCCGCCACACCTCATCTTTTCCACAATTGCATGATCAAGGTTATTTTTCATAGACCGACTGACCGGAATGTCATCCCCATTGATCATGTGTACGCTGTCTTTCTGAAAAGATTCTGCATACCGCAGATTAATGACATAAGATTTATGTACCACACAGAATAAATGCGGATTCAACGCAGGAATAACCTCCGAAAGTTTTCCATAAACACATAATATATCATTTGCTGTTACCACTTGAATTTTTCTGGCAAGGCTCTGCAAATAAAAAACAGAATGTTCTTCTATCCGTATCGAATTTCTTCCTTTCCCAATTTCTATAATATGTGGCTGAAACTGATACAGCCTTTCATATTCATCTAATATATAATCTACTCGTTCCTGTTGTATGGGTTTCACGAGGAAATTCATTGGACGCAGATCAAAAAGCTGCATGGCATACATTTCTTTTGCCGATACAAAAACAATCTGCATGGATTCATATTGGATCTGGGATCGAATCCAGTTTCCAACGATAATCCCCGAGCTGTCCCCTAATTCAATATCCAAAAATAACAAATCATACCTTTCGCTTTGCTGCAGTTTTTGAATAAATTCTGCTCCACTTGTATAACCGTCAACATCCACTTTTATTCTTTTCATTTCTGCAAACCGAAAAATACTTTGTTCCAATTTATAAATAAATTGTATATCATCATCACATATTGCTACTTTTATCATTGTATATCCTGTAATTTATTTTCCTCTCTATTTCAGGATTTCCTGCAGCCGCGCATCTGTATGCAGGAGTTCCTTCGCGCGATCCCGGTACTGCTGCTCATGCAGATACGTGTAGCGGAACGGCTTGATGGACGGTGCCAGATCAACTGCTTTCTCAAAATCCTCTCGCCGAAGATCCAGTGTTTTTACATAATCCCAGAACCCCGTCTGCGTAAAAATCGTGTCTACCCTCCGGTAACGATGATCCTGTACAACACTCATCAGATAGGTTGCAATGCCAACCTGAATACCATGAAGCTGCGGATGCTCAAGCATCTTGTCCAGCGCATGGGAAATCAGATGTTCGCTGCCGCTCGTTGGCGCACTGCTGCCCGCAATCTCATTTGCAATTCCGCTCATCGCAAGAGAATCCAGAAGTTCCTTTAAAAACAGATCATCCTGTATCGAAGTAAACGGTGTGCGCACAAAACTGTTGACTGCTTTCTTTGCAATCATGACAGCAAAATCGTTGACTTTTCCGTACCCATGTTCTTCCTCAAAAATCCAGTCATACAGTGCCGTAATTTTTGATACCATATCGCCGATTCCGGAATATAAAAATTTCTCCGGTGCACTGCGGATAATCTTTGTATCCACCACAATCCCATATGCAAGTTTTGCCGGAACGGACTTGCGCCGTCCTTCCACCAGAAGGGAAGCACTGGCACTTGAAAAGCCATCGCTCGATGCCGATGTCGGGATGCTGATAAACGGCAGATTTCGCAGAAATCCACAATATTTCGCACCATCAATCACTTTTCCGCCACCGAGGCCGATGACTGCCTGCGTCTTCGCCGGCATGGAAAATGCAAGACTGGTCAGATCTTCCAACCGCACGGTATCAAGTTCCTGATATTCTAAAATATCAATGTCCTCCTGCTGCAATGCTTCCATAACGGTAGAACCAAACATTTCTACAAGACCGTTTCCAAACAATACAACTACTTTCTGTAACTGTAACTCTTTTAAGTAAATCCCCAGATTGTCCAATGCACCCGCACCGATCTTTAAAAGTGCCGGAATGGAAATGTGTTTTCCTGCCATAATAAATGTTCTCCTTCTCATTCTCTTTTCTTTCGATTTTAGTATAAACAAAGGTTCCTGAAATTACAATCAATTCCCCCGAAAAAACGCACACGCTTCTCTTTACAATTATGGGTAAGAAAAAAGACGATTTCCTGCGAAACCGTCTTTTTCTTATTAAAATTTTGACGAAACTCCTGTAAATTTACTTTGTCACTTTGATCGTCATCTTTACAGTCTTTGTCTTTCCGTTCTTTAAAGTGACTTTTACTTTCACAACTGCTTTGCCAGCTTTCTTTGCGACAATTGTACCATTTTTATTCACTGTTACAACCGGCTTTTTGGAAGATGTATAAGTGATCTTCTTTACATTTTCCATGTTCAGGTTCTTGTCAAAAGTAACTTTTGCCTGCTTTCCGTTTGCAACAGTTTTTTTGGTATCCTTTAATGCAACACTCTTTAAGATTTTACTGCTCAGGGCTTTTGCATCCTTCTCATTCAGCAGTACATAATCACCGGCATCTTTGGTATCCGCTGTCACAGTTCCGTCTTTTGAAACCTTATAAGTCCTGCTGCTGATCAGGACTTTTTCTCCTGTCTTTTTATCAACTTTTACAAGTGTCAGCTTTTTGCCGGTCTGCAGATCCTTCGCATTGACAGATACGCTGTTCATCACTTTGCCGGAAGCGTTCTTTGTTGTCTGGGTAATCGTGATGTCGCTGGTTCCTGCCTCTTTGACTAATTTTGCGACCACATCTGATGAAATTGTAGTCTTCTTTGTCTCGGAAGCGTTCTTTACTGTTTTTTCCAGCTGTGCCCGGGCATCTGTCACTTCTCCCTTATCGTTCTTTTCAACGGTAAGTGTCGCATTTGTATCTTTTGCAATATTCTCAAATGTTTTGTCCGTTTTCCGGGTTTCCGATGGTTTTGTATCTGGTGTTGTTGTGCTGCCGGAATTTCCACCAGAGGTACTGCTGCCGGAGGAAGAATTTCCTCCATTATTTCCACTCTGGCTGGTCTGTTTTACCGCAATCAGACCATCGGCATCTGCTTTCGCAGCTTCTGCGTCACTGATCGCTGTTCCTTTGAATGCATCAAAGTAAAGTACCGACTCCACATCTACCGCGGAACCTGCCGGGTTGGAATTACACCAGAGTCCGAATGCCTGCACATCTTTTAAAGCATCCCCATTAAGTTTTCCACCCGTCTTCCCTTTAAAAGCTGAGAATGGAACGGTTACTTCATAGGCATCTTCTGTCTTCGCAAGATTGGTCAGATATACTTCATACTCTTCTCCTCCTGCCTTGATCTGTACAACAACCTTCTGACCTTTTCCATCAAGTTTTGTCCAGAATTTCAATGCATTGTAGGCTGAAAAATCTGTATTGTCCAGACTTGCATTTACCAGACCCGTCCAGACTTCCGAACCGGTTGTTTTTAATTTGTAATGAAATGCAGCACCATATGTACCATCTGCCTTATGCTCCCGATCCAGCGTAAGGGACGAACTACATCCAGCGGCAGAATTTCCACCGTAAGCTGCATCCAGAAGTCCATTACTCCCGACATAGTAGTCAAAATTTTCCAGCACACCTGCCGGAGCTTTGTCCTTTTCTTTTCCGATACTCAGATTTGTGATCGTGGACAGTTCTTTTCCATCTGCAACAAGTGTAATGGATGCTACATCTGTTTTTCCGATCTGATCCATTTCCTTTTGTGTCAGCTGCGCCGTATAGAATCCGTCGGAGCCTTTTGCAGCCGGCAATGTCAACTGTTTGCCTTTTGCCGTATCCTTTACAACAAACGATACCTCACCGGCATTGGAAACACTTGCCTTTAACACAGTTGGCTTTAAAATCGTATCCATATCAAACGGTGCTACCATGTATCCGCTGACATCTTTGTAATTATCCGTCTTTACTCCTGCGTACTTATCGATATTTCCATAGAAATTCGTACCGTTTCCAAATACTGAATCCTCATTGTTGTAGTAAGAAATGAAATCATTGATCATTTCCTGTCCCATGGTATCACTGTATTTATACGGCACATAGAAATTGGTATCGCTGAAATTTGCCCATACCATATAATATGGCATGTCGTTTTCCTTTGCGATATCATTCACTTTCTGATACCAGTTCACACCCGACTTTGCCTCACTGACCGGATTATTTTTTACAAGAAGCCCTTCGTTATCACTTCCATCCTTTTTCATCACACGTACACCGGTCTCCGAAATCGCAGCCAGCTTATTATGCTGTTTTGCAAGTGATGATACAACCTGACAGGTCTGATCCAGATGATCAAAGAACGACGTATCTGCTTCAGCCGGATAGGTATTAAAATCGTTGTAATAATCAAATGCCAGAATATCTACATAGGCATCTCCCGGATAACGCGACATATACTCTGCCTCGGTCTCCAGCGGTCCGTTTGGCGAATACACATAAAGCATATTGTGCACGCCTTGGGATTCCAGATAATCTCTGGTATATGCATACAGACTCCTGTAACTTTCTGCGGTGTTTGCACTGCCCCACCAGAACCAGCCGCCGGTATCCTCATGGAATGGCCGGAAAATCACCGGGATATTCTCTTGTTCCAATGCATTGGCATAGACTGCAATCGTATCAAGATATGCCTTAAATACCTCATTCTTCTCTCCACCAGGCAAAATCTTCTTTAACGAATCACCAGATAAATCTTTTGCTTCATTAAAATCACAGTTATAGAAATCGTAGGTTCCATCTGCATTCTTTTTAATCTTTGCGTTGGTGAAATTCGGCATATGGGTGGATAAGGTAACGATTGCACCGTTTTGGGCCGCCTTTTTGCTGTAGTCAATGGAATTCTGCAGTGCAGATGCCGCATCCATACCACCAGCCTCGCTTCCAAACAATGCCAGGGAGTCAATGCCGAAAATACCGCTGACGGAACCGGTCACATCTTTTACATCTCCCAGATCGTTGTTTCCTACGGAATGGCTCACATCATTCTGATGTCCAAACAATACCTGATCACTTTCGGTCAGTCCCTGCAGATATGCATACAATGCCTTTGCGCTATTGCTGGCATCCGGATCTGTCATGGTCAGGGTTTTATCTGTTGCTTCTGGTTTTGCCTGTGTTCCGTCTGTATTCGGTGTTGCGGTAATTGCCACAAAATCACCACCGGCATCCTTCTGGGAAAGTATCAGATTATCCAGATAAACATCCCCTGCAAAGGAACTGTTGGCTCCGATAAGTCCGATTGTCAGATCATCCATTGGTGTAGCAGATGGAGAAAATCCTAAAGTAACTGTAACTTTCTTATATCCGTTTCCTGCATCTGCTGCCTCGGACGAATCTATGCTGGTATCTTTGTTGATTCCGCTGTTGGAGAAAAATTTTATCTTGGAAATATTACTGCTTTCCGGATAAATCAAATCCACACTCACCTGATTATAATTGCTGATATCAGCCGGTGTCTCCGGTGTGAATTTCACTTTTGCCTCACTCCATGATTCACCGGAGTTGGCTGTATAATCCAGGCTTACTTTTAATCTTCCGTCTCCGCCATTTGCGTCATAGGAAAGCTTCGGAGCAGCATTTTCTTCTCCACCGTGGAAATACTGATATCCGGTTTCGCCTGCCCACAGATTTACCTGAGATTCATCATTTAAATCAGAGAGAACGGTTGGCTCCTGTTTGGTCAGCCCTGACTCTGATTCTGCCACGTCATAAACTTCAATATCCGAAATGGTAACCGTCCCTGTAAAATCAGAAGATGTATTATACTGGAAAAAAACAGACTGCAGATCACCAGCTTCTGCCGTATATTTAAATGTAACCGTTGCTTCTCCATCCTTAAAATTTTCTCCTTTTAAAAACGGATAGTCATCTGACTTCGCATACTTCCATCCATTCCCTGACTGTATTGCGCTTGCAAGCTGAATGGCATTATACTCTCCTTTTGGATTTTCTGCCCCATCAAGTCCAGTCGCATCAGAAACTTTAACTTTTGCCTTTACTTTTACCGTTGTTCCTACTTTTACATTTTCAAGCCGAACCGCATTTGGTTGCTCTTCTGTATTATTACTTGCAAATGCCTTATCTGTCCATTTGGCATCTTTAGCTGCATCAAATACCAGACTCGCCCCATCTGCACTTGCCCATACCTGGTTTTCTGTTTCCGCTGCATACACAATCTCATTCTGTAAAAATGTGCATGCCTCCGGTGTCAGTGACCCCATCATTGCTGCTGCCAGCGTGATGGCAACAATCTGTTTTCCTACCCTTCTCATGTTTTTGCTCTACCTTTCCTTTCTTCTCCATTTTAGTTGTAAAAACCTTCCAGCACCCTCCATCTATCCGGTTTTACTTAATAAAAAAGCAATTGCATGCTGCTTCCCATATTTCAGGGAGAGGGTACTGCATACTTGGGGAGTGCAGTAAAAATATGGGAACCAGTGTGCAATTGCTTTATTTATTTGATAAATTCAGTATACCACAAAGTAATTTTAAGTCAATATTTAGTTAATATAAAATTAAACATTGTAAAGTATTACTTAATTTAATGTTTTTTAATCTTTTTTTAATCTTTTAATTGGGCACTTTGCCAAGGGACGAAAGTACCAGTTCCTCCGTGTTTTATTATTTTAAAACGCCTTCTGAACAGAATTTATCTGCATTTTGGAGTATAAAAATAGCACCTGACAGATTTTTATTTCCGTTAGATGCTATATAAAATATGACACTTACAAAATTATTTTTTTACAAGTTCCATTTTGTAACCAAGTGCATCAATAATTTTTACAAACAAAACTAATGATGGGCTATGTGTTTTCTTTTCAAACCGTGAGATACTTTGCTGTTTGCTTTCCGTTAAATCTGCTAATTCCTTTTGAGAAATATTAGACTCTTTCCGTAATTTAACAACGTTATCAATTAAATTGTTTTCTATTTCTTCTGCACGAAAAGTAGCAGCTGGTAAACCACTTACTTCCCGGACTGGAATTTGTTTTTGTTCAATCGCTACTGCTTCCAATAAGCCTTGCATTGTATCATCAAAAAATTTGCTCATGATTATTCCTCCTTCAGAATTTTCACTACTGCCTTTAGAGCTTTCTTTTCATCAGGCGTTAAGTCTGCCTTTTCGTCTTTTGTATATACGTTGACAAGGTATATTATTTCTTTTATATCAACATCTACATAGATTACTCTTGCACCACTTCGTTTTCCTTTTCCTTTATTCTCCATTGGAATACGGATTTTTCTTAATCCTCCAGTATGAGAAATAGTATCTCCAAGCTTTGGAGTTTCCAGCAAAATTTCTTGCAAGTCTTTTAAATCGTTGTCTGTCAATCCTAAATCCTGCCATTTAGCAGTAAAAATTGGTGTTTCAATAAAGGTTCGTGTCATATTCTTTATTTTCTCCTTTGTTGATACCCCTATATTACATCAAATTTGTTGTATTCGTCAAGTGCATTTTAATTTTCGTGAGCAATATACAACCTGTCCGTTTGCGTTCTCTACTGCCGGTTGGTGTGATTTACTTTCTAAAAACAGATGCTTATATATAAAAGGCATACTGTTTTCAGAAGAAAACGTATGCCTCAAATAAAAATCACTATTATTTATTTCGTAGAAACCGTAGAAGCAACAAATTCCAGATTTCCCTCTATCTCAACCTTACCATAGCCATACGGAAGAATAAAATGATCTCCCTTCTTCACGCTGGTATGGTTTAAGAGTCCGTTTCCTTCTACCACGCTGACGATCAGGAACGGATATTCCTGCTCAAATTCAGCCTGACCTTCGACTTTCATGTGGAATACCTGATAGTACTTGCACTCGATCAGCTTCTGCAGTTTGTTTGCCTCTGCCTCACCGGTCTTTATCATGCACTCAGAAAGCGGTGCTGCCGGAACTTTGATGACATCGAGACTCTGCTGAATGTGAAGCTGACGCGGCTTCCCATTGGAAAGACGGTCATAATCATAAACACGGTACGTAATATCACTATTCTGCTGGGTTTCAAGGATGGTGATACCGCCTTTGATCGCATGCACGGTACCCGGATCAATCTGAATAAAATCACCTTTCTTTACTGGAACCTTACGGATCAGCTCACTCCAGCGTCCGTTGTGTACCATGTCTTCAAGTTCTTCGTGTGTCTTTGCATTGTGTCCGATAACAAGCTTGGAATCCGGCTCACAGTCAAGGATATACCAGCACTCCATCTTGCCAAGAGAACCGTTTTCATGCTCTGCAGCATAAGTATCATCCGGATGTACCTGAATACTTAAATCCGCCTTTGCATCAATAATCTTGATCAGCAGCGGGAATACCTTCCCCTGTGTATTTCCAAAGAGTTCTCTGTGTTCCTCCCACAGATCGGATAATTTCTTTCCCTTATACGCACCGTCTGCAATCGTACAGGTTCCGTTTGGATGTGCTGCGATTCCCCAGCATTCTCCGATGTCATCGCCCTCGATGGAATATCCATACTCTTCACGAAGCTTTGTACCACCCCAGATATTGTGGGTAAATACCGGCTCCATAAAAAGGATCTGCTTATACGGCTGGTTACAACTTAAATTTTCTCCATTCATTCTCATCACCTCTCTGTACCAATATGCGGAATCTTTTGCAATCCTGCGCTGGGTTGTGTAGTCTACATAAACAAGTCCAAAACGTTCTTTGTAACCTTCTGCCCACTCGAAGTTATCCAGAAATGTCCAGAGGAAATATCCGATCACCGGCATTCCCTCGTTAATCGCACGCTGTACCGCTCCAAGATATGCATCCAGAAACGTAATCCTCTCTCTGTCGTGCACCTGTCCGTCTGCGGAAATATTGTCAAGATCCGACATCCCGTTTTCCGTAATATAAAGCGGCAGTCTGTAACGCTCGGTAAGGAAACGGATGCCATAGTAAAGTGCCTCCGGTGTCACCGGCCAGCCGGTTCCTGTCTTTGCTGTGCCCGGTGCACGGTCCACATACTCCGGGTCTCCATCTGCTCCACAGCGGATCATGTAACCGTTGTAAATATTCTGTCCCATGAAATCAAGTGGCTGATGAATCAGCTGCATGTCTTCTTCGGTAATCTCCGGAAGATAGTCTGCAAACTTTTCCAGCCCCTCTTTCGGATACTCTCCTAAAAATACCGGATCGGAAAACCATGCCACATTCCAGGTCCAGTTATCCATCGGATTTTCAAATCCAAAGTACACTTTCTTTGCCGCTGCGATATCATCGGCACTCTCTGTCGCCGGATATGCAACGCCACAAGTCGGAGCATATCCAACCCATATCTTCTGTTTTGCATATTTGCGCAGATTGATGACCGCCTGACCATGTGCTTTCAGCAGATTGTGTGCCATCTGAAAAGTCTCCGGAATGGAATATTTCATTCCCGGTGCATGTACCCCATTTAAGTGTCCCAGTCCAATCGCACACTGCGGCTCATTGATCGTGATAAAATCACTGCACAGATCGGAGAAATTTTCAGCAACAACTTTTGCATATTCACCAAACCACTGTACCACCTCATCGTTCAGCCAGCCGCCTTTTTTAAACAGCTCATACGGAAATTCCCAGTGAAACAGCGTAATAAACGGACGAATTCCATTTTCTTTCATGCAAAGAATCATATCACGATACATCTGCACAGCTTTCTCGTTGACCTTCCCGGTTCCCTCCGGAAGAATCCGCGACCAGCTGATGGAAAATCGATAATTTTTAATTCCAAGCATACGCATCAGTGCAAAATCTTCCCGGTACCGATGCATATGATCGCAGCAAACCTCTGCGGTCTGGTGTTCGTATACTCTGCCCGAGCGTACAAACTCATCCCAGATATTTTTTCCCCTGCCATCTTTTGCATCGGTTCCTTCTACCTGATAGGCACTGCTTGCCACCCCCCAGACAAAATCTTTTGGAAACATTCCATTCCTCCTTTTATTTTTCCGATGTGATTACAGAAATCAGCTCAAATGCGGCTGGCATTGTCTCACCCCCAGAGATCAGACGCACTTCCACCGTATGAGTACCGTTTGCACCGTGTACCATAACCGGAGTGAGTGTCAGGGAATCGCCCCAGTCCTCATCAAAATTTGCATCCAGTGTCACCGCATGTGCCTCATCGTGATCAACGATGGCAAGCGCCACCGGTGCTGGCTGCGTCACACAGCGCTTAAACTGCACGGCAATCTCACTTCCCTGTACCGTAAATGTAAGAGATGAGCCTTTTTCTTTTGCCGCCCAGCCGTTCTTAAAACAGTCTTTGACTTCTTCCTGTACTCTGGTATCTTTGACAAAGCCGTAATTTTCAGGCTCATAGTTACGATTATCCAACCGAACTGCTTTCTCATAGCAATTCTGTGTCAGCGGTGCAGGAAACTCCGGCTCTTCATCATCCGTCTGTGCCATGCGGATTTTATCCAAAGCATAGGTAATCACAGATGCAACCAGCTCATGCCCTTTGTCGTTTGGATGCAGATCATCCTCTGTAATCTCGCGGTTTGGAATCCGCCCCGCAACGACCTCCGGATAAATACTGCTCTGCATGCTGACCGCCGGAAGCTGATAATGTCTGGCTATCTGACCGTGCATGATCTGCGCATTTCCACCGTTATTATAATAAACATTGTGCACCAGCATCACAGCAGGTTCGTTTTCATCCTGCCATACACGGCGTACCAGTCCTTCATATGTCTCACGGAAAAATTCCGTCGATTCATCATTGACCGAAAATTCAATGATAACAAAATCCGGTTTATGGGAAAGCAGATCGGACTCGGCACGGGCCGTCCCGAAATGTGATGTTGTTCCACCGATTCCGGCATTGATATAATGAAATTTGGCCTGCGGAAATGTTTTCTCCCACCACTGAAATACGCGGTAAGCATAACACAGCTCCGGTGCGGATGCAAGACATCCCTGCGTGATCGAACCACCAAGGAAACCAATGTTTAATGTTTCCCCGGCCTCTGCCCTTGCCATTAATTTTTTCATCCGGTACAGATTGCCCGGATTGGAAATACCTCTTTCATATTCAATCTGCATTGTTATACTCCTTATATAATGTAATCAATTTTTAAAAAAATTGATTACATATCCCAAATCTCCTCTCCGAGGCTTTCGATGAATGCGGTAAGTTCCTTACTCATCTGTTCTGCCTCCGGAATACGGATATGTCCCGGTGTTCCCTTTCCGTTCTGTGAATACAGGAAATGGTGTACCCGTGGACTGTTTACTGTTTTACACACTTCCTCAATGGAAATGTCCCAGTTTTCGTTATGTTCCAATATTGTGGTTGTCAATATAAAGGTTGCCTTCGGATATACTTCCATAAGATGCTCTAAAAATCTGCGGTAATGCTGCCGCCAGTTTTCGGAACGTGCACTGTTATAATCTTCTGCCATATAATCATCCGGGTGGTTATCATTCTGCCCGAATGCAAAAATCACAACATCAGGTGTATAACGTGAAAAATCCCATGGTTTTACTTCACTGAGTTCCGGTTGGTATTCTATTTTATCATAACAGGATTCTATTCCCAGATAATCCGGCTCCATAAACCAGCCGGTTTTGTCAAGAAGGGCGATACCCCCCTGTGATGTGTCATGCAGCTGTGCATGCAGATTCCGCGCGGTCATCCACGCATAAGAATACCAGCTGTTTGAATATTCCCCATCGTGTTCCGGATCCGGTTTTCCTGCATAATCCACGGCTTCTGACACCTCACCACAGGAAACGCTGTCTCCGAAAACTTCGATTTTACGGGACGGAAGCGGTGCCGGAGTAAGTACCTTAGCATCGCTTCCCAATTCAAATCCCAGTAAAGTGACGATATGGCAGGAATCCATTCTTTTAAACAGAGTGAGGGTATGTTCTGTATGTTCAAGATCTTGGGCTATCACATATGTTTCTGCCTCCGGATCCGAGGTGAGTAAGAACTGTCCCTGCTTACCGTCCAATATATATCCCATCCGGTTCGACCAGTATGCCCGTTTGTTTTCCAGTGTCACGGCGATCTCCGTTCCGGTAAAACGAATCTGTACAAAACTTGCCGCATAGACAAGTACAGGTGCTTTTGGATTATCAAAATCAATTCTTCCACAATATTGTAATCTCTTGTCGTCCGGTGAAATATGCATAGTTATCTCCTTCCGATTTCAGTGTCTGCAGGTGTTACAACACTATTTGTTTTTATGTAATCTACAATCTCATCCAGTTTTGTAAATGCCAGGCCAACGTAGCTGTCTGCCGCACCATAATAGATCGCGATCTTACCAGATGCACTATCGTGAATGGTTGCACATGGGAAGCATACGTTCGGAACGAAACCTCTCTCCTCATACCACTCTTCCGGAGTCAGAAGGAAATTCTCACAGCGGTACTTCACGATGGAAGGATTATCAATGTCAAGGATTGCCCCACCGATGGAATAAACATATCCGTTACATGTGCCGGATACCCCATGGTAGAATAACAGCCATCCTTCGGAAGTCTCGATTGGAGCAGCACCGCCGCCGATCTTTAAGGACTCCCACCATTCGCTTCCTTTGCCCATGACATGTCTGTGTTTGCCCCAGTATACCAGATCCGGGCTTTCACTTAAGAAAATGTCACCAAACGGTGTATGACCACTGTCTGAAGGACGGGAAAGCATCATGAAGTTTCCATTGATCTTTCTAGGGAACAGCACGGCATTACGATTGAATGGGAGGAACGGATTCTCAATACGTGTAAACGTCTTGAAATCTGTTGTTTTTGCCATGCCGATTGCTGCTCCGTAGAAATCCTGACACCAGATGATATAATAGGTGTCTTCTACTTTTACAAGTCTTGGATCATATGCATAGATTGGCATAAATGGCTCGCCGTTTTCATCTACGAATGGAATCTTGTTTTCTTCAAAATCCCAATGAATGGCATCTTTGCTGTGTCCAAGATAAATATATGGAATACCATTGGTCTGCTCTCCACGGAACACACCGATGAAAGCATCACCATATGGCATAACCGCACTGTTAAAAATTCTTGCAACACCCTTTAACGGATTTCTTCCGATAATCGGGTTTTCACTGTATCTCCAGATCGGGGCTCCGTTCTGAGGTCCTTGTGGTCTCTCCTGCCATGGTACATTTGGTACCGGAGCTGTCAGCATCTTTACTTCACTCATAATCAACTCTCCTCTTATTTATGATTTTTTAAATACTCTAAGTTCTTCTTAATCAGGTCGCATCTCTGCTGTACACACAGTACGCTTCTTCCCGGGTCCTGTGGGGTGTTGAATACGTAATCGATCAGACGGTCAATCGTTGTAGTCGCCACATGCATTCTTGTGTCAGAAGAAGCATAGTAAATAAATACTTCGTTCTTATCGTTTACGATTGCACCATTGGTAAATACAACATTGGATACATCTCCGACACGCTCCTCACCTCTTGGTCCGATTAACAGTCCGGATGGCTCTGCAATTACCTTAGACGGATCGTTTAAATCCGTGGCAAATGCATAGATCACATAGCGCAGACCTGCTGCAGTATTTCTTACACCGTGTGCAATGTGAATCCAGCCGCGGTCTGTTTTGATTGGAGTCGCACCTGCACCGTTCTTTGCCTCGGTAATGGTATGGTACTTACGGATGCTGGTCATCTTCTCTTCGTCAATGACTGCATGTGTGATGTCCTCGCAAAGACCGAATCCAATACCGCTTCCGCTTCCGGTATCAATGAAGTCATCCATCGGACGGGTATAGAATGCATACTTTCCATCCACAAATTCCGGATGCAGCACAACATTTCTCTGCTGTGGGGAACGAAGGGTCTTTAAGTTTTCCAGACGCTCCCAGTGCTTTAAATCTTTTGTGCGGACAATACCTGCTGCTGCAACGGCCGCAGACAGATCGTTTACGCTGGTGTCTTTGCTCTCGGAACAGAATACGCCGTAAATGTATCCATCCTCATGCTGTGTCAGACGCATATCATAGACATTTGTTTCTTCCGGACATACATCATCCAGAAGGATCGGGTAATCCCAGAAACGGAAATTATCAATTCCGTTATCACTCTCTGCCACGCCGAAGAAAGACTTTCTGTCATTTCCCTCGATACGGGCAACCAGATAATACTTTCCGTTTAAATAAATTGCTCCGGAATTCATGACTGCATTGATTCCGAGACGTTCCATAAAGAATGGATTGGTCTCCTCGTTTAAGTCATATCTCCAGGTGAGCGGAATCATATCTCTTGTAAGAACGGGATTCACATAACGGTCAAATACCCCATTATAAAAGTCACTTTTTTCATTTTTGCGGGAAAGCAGCTTTTCCTGCTTTGCCAATTCTACATAATATCTTTCATGCATTGTTTAAAGTCTCCTTATTACTTCCATACACATTCTTCCGTTATGATACGGACATTTCCAAGGTTCTACGATTGGACGGTCGGCAATCGGACTTCCATCCGGATGTACTTCCCAGAACCACTCAGAACCGGTTCTCTTGTCAATGACATGTTCTTTGATGAATTCCCATTCTGCCTCAGATGCTTCCAGGAAATTCTCTTTCTGCGGATGCTTCTGGTATTCATTCAAAAATCCAATGACCGTCTCTGCCTGCACCCACCAGACCCGGTGGTCATTCACTTCCCCTTTGCAGCATTCATTTGCCAGAGAATGACCGTCAAACGCAACCGCGTAGACATTTTCTGCAAGAGTCTCGGTAATCGGTGACATTTTTTCTTTGTAATGATCATCCCCAAGCACTTCCACACCACGGTCCATCAACCATGCTGTCTCAATATCATGACCATAAGAATACAGATCAATGATGGTGTTGTAGTTCTTGTCAAAGAATACTTCCTGTCTCTTAAGTTTCGGATTGTATACCTTATCTGCAAATACATCCATAATCCACTTTAACCGCTCTCCCACCTCTTCATCATGGGAAACCCGGTAAAACTCGGTGTAAGCCTCAAACACATGAAGCAGTGTATTCATGGTTTTTTCGGCAAGCACACCATTTTCCGATAACTTCTCATTGGATTCCGGCTGGAAGTCTTTGGTAAAAGCTTCCAGATATCCAACCTCATCCGTACATTTGCTTTCGATGAGAAGCTGCAGTTCTTTGGCAAGCTTTAATGCTTCTTCATCCCCGGATGCATCGTAATAGGAAGAAAGAGCATAGATGCAGAATGCCTGATTGTAGGTATGCTTTGTTGTGTCAAGCGGCTTTCCGTCATAAGTCATGGACCAGAAGATTCCACCATTTTCTTTGTCGATGCAGTGATCACGCAGGAACTCATAACCGTGTCTTGCCTCGTCCAGCAAGGTTTCATCTTTCAGCAGTATGTAGGCATTCGCAAAAAACCAGGTGATTCTGCTGTTTAAAATACATCCCTTTTCTGCTGTTTTGTCTACGTTTAAATTGTAGTCCATATATCCATAATATCCACCGTAAGTATCGTCCCTTAATGCTTTCCAGAAAGGAATGATATTTTCCGTCAAATGCTTTGTGACTTCTTCTTTCATCATGCTCTTATTCATCCCGATACCTCTTATTTTCCAAAATCATTAACCCTTTACCGCACCTGCTGTAATTCCACTGTAAATCTGTTTCTGGCAGCAGACAAATACGATCAGCGCCGGAAGCAGGGAGATAATAACACCTGCACAGATCAGATTGTACTTGCTTCCCATTGGTCCTACGAATGTGTAGAGGGAAAGTGCCATGGTACGGATCTCTTTTCTCATCAGGTAAAGGTTTGCTGCGTAGTATTCGTTGTACACACCAACACCCTTTAAAATACAGGATGTAACAATTGCCGGTTTCAACAGTGGAAGCATAATCTTCCAGTAAATCTGCCAGTAATTTGCGCCATCGATAATTGCCGACTCATCCAGTGAAAGCGGAATATTTTCCATAAACTGAATGAAAATATACATGGAAATAACATCGGTACCACAGCTCATAATGATGTAACCGCCCAGACTGTTTACAAGATGTAAATCTGACATAATCTGATATACAGTAACCTGCATCGCTACGGCTGGAAGCAATGCTGCGATGGTGTAAAGATTACGGATAAATGCATTACCCGGAAATTTAAAACGGTTTAATACATAGGCAAGCTGGGAACCGACAATTACGGATACCGTAAGTACAACAATCATGACGATTACAGAATTCAAAAATGCACGTCCCATATTTGCCGTCTTAAATGCATTTACAAAGTTGTCAAAATTCAGCCAGCTTCCCGGAAATGCCATGACATTGGTATTCTGGTACTCGGTATCTGTCTTAAATGCCGTTGTGATACAGGAAACAATCGGAATGATTGCACAGAATCCGAAAAAGATCAGCGATGCATATTCCACTATCGTCCAGATAATGCTTCCTACGGAATAATGTTTTGCTTTTTTACGTTTTACTACTGCTGTATTACTCATTATTTCGCCGCTCCTTTCTTCATTTTCTCCTGTTTTTTGATCTGCTTAATCACCTGTTTTTCTGCCTTCAGCCGGGCTTTCTTTGCCTTATAGGATTCATCCTCCGACGCGGCATCCCTGAACACATATTTAAAGAACACATTCTGTAAGATCGTACAGATAAAGATGATCATCAGCAGAACAACAGACATTGCCGATGCCAGACCTACTTTCTGGCTGGTATGTGCGATCTTGTTCATAATTACGAAATACGTTCCTGTTCCGTTTGCACCGGTAGTGATTACGAAAGGCGCCTCAAACGCACTTAAGGAACCGGTGATGGAAAGGATGACATTTAATGTAATAATTGTCTTGATACTTGGGAGAATAATATGTTTGAACTGCTCCCATTTATTTGCACCATCCAGGGACGCTGCTTCGTACAGTTCGGAATCTACAGACATCATAGCACCGATGAAAAGCACCATATTCTGTCCGGTATACCGCCATACGGAAGTCGCCGTCAGGGACCAGTTGTTTACACTCTGATCCTTTAACCAATATGGAAGATTTTCTAATTGAAATCCACACCACTGCAGGATTGTATCAAATACGAATCCTCTGGTGAAAAAGAATTTAAAGATAAAACCAATGGCAATACCACTGATGAGGTAAGGGAAAAACATCAGCCCTTTGAAAAGATTTCCACCCTTTACCTTAAAGCTTAAAATTGTTGCAAGATACAGTGCAAGTACAAGCTGGATCAACGCACCGACCATATAGAATAAACTAAGTTTCAACGCTCCGAAACAGTCTTTTCGTCTGAATACGTCCAGGTAATTCTGCCATCCGACAAATACACGTTTGTCTACCGGCGTTGTATACTTCATTTTATAAAAACTGAATTTGATCATTTCCGCAAACGGAAAATAAGTGAATAAAAAGAGTAAGAGCAATGGGATAATCATAAAACCGATACAGATAAATACCTGCTGGCCGGCTCTGCTCTTTGCCCATTTTTTAAAATTAAATGATTTTGATTTCATACTACGTTCCTCCCATATGAAACAGGCAATCATGCCGCCGGACCGAAAACAGCTTTCCGGTCCGGCAGTCTAATGATGTACCTTTATGCAGCGTGAAACTACTCTGTAATTTCTACGCCCTCAGATTCCTGAGCATCTGTCCATTTCTGGTTCCACTCGTTCATGATATCGTCAAAGCTCTCATCACCATTTGCTGCATGCTCAATGATTGCCTGAATCTTATCATTACCGCCGTTGTTAATGTTCAGTTCTGAATCAGCATTTAATGCATTTAAAAGATCCTCTTCGCCCTCTGCTGCCGGGTCATTTTCAAGGAATGTTACACCGGAGAAGTCAAGCTTTGTATCAGAAGATGACTTTGCAACCGGAAGTCCATCCTCGTTGTAAGAGAATCCAGACTTTTCTGTCATCCACTTAACAAAGATTAAAGCTGCCTGCTTCTCATCATCAGAAGCGTTTACGTTGATACCATAAGAGTAATCTGCTCCGGCTAATGCATACTGCTCACCGTTTACTGAAATCGGGAATGGCATATATCCGATGTCATCTGCGTTCTCACCGGCTGCTTCCATCTGTGGGTAAGCCCATGATCCAAGTACCATACATCCGATCTGTCCGTTGTTTAACATGCTCTTAGAACCTTCCCAGTCGGTTGTAGAGTAGTCTTCTTCCGTAAGTCCTTCTGCAACTGCATCATAAAGAATCTTGTATACTGCGTATGGATGTGTACCATCGCCATAATCCTTGAATGGATCTTTTGTGTGAAGAAGTTTCTGGTTCATATAAGTGCTATCGCCTGTTGCGTTGATTGCGACATAAGCATCCCATGCACCCATGGTCCAGCCTGCTGCATAGTTTGTGTAAAGTGGAATTGCATCGGTCTTGTCCTTGATCTTCTTTAATGCATCAATGAACTCGTCCGGAGTCTTTGGAATATCGGTCACACCGGCATCCTCAAACACTTTCTTGTTGTAAACGATACCCTGTGTCGTTGCTGTGGAAGGAACACCGTATACATCATCTCCATAGAGCCATGCGTTTGCGTAGTTGATCTGCTCGTTCATCTCATCAAGTGTACCGTATGACATATAATATGTACTGAGGTCTGCCTTATCTACTGCCGGGATCATGGTAATGGTTTCGTACTGTCCGGACTGTAAATGTGTCAGTGCATCATCGGCATAGTTTGTATCTGTAGTGATTTCAACCTTGATGTTCGGATACTCTTTGTTGAAGTCTTCCAGATAAGATTTCCAGTTCTTTCCGCCGTAATCATCGGTATCCATATCTGTTCTGTGGTTGAACATTGTAATTGTTGCGCTTAAGTCTTTTCCTGTTTCTCCCAATACAATGTCTGAATAGCTTACAAGACCATCTGATGAAGCGCTGTCTGCCTTCTGTGTTCCGTCGGCAGAGTCACTTCCCTTAGAACCGCATCCTGCGAATAATGTTGCGGTCATTGCAGCCACAAGACCAAGTGCCATAAACTTTTTAAATTTCATGTTGTTCTCCTCCTTAAACATGTGAATTATTAAGTTAATTTAAGTATACATTTTTTGTTAATTTAATCATCATTCTTTCTTGCTTTTAATCATATTATGTTGCATTTCCTATCATATTCCCTACAATGCACAATTTGAGTTTTATTTTTTTGTGCATTATTCCCATATATTATTCTTCATAAAGTTATTTTAAGCTATGTCAGTTTTATTATTGTTGATTTTTAGTTTTAGCCCAATTATACTATTATCATAACAAAATCTGTTGATGAAAGAGGTTGATTTTATGGAGCAGTTACAGCATCACTGGATTTCCGGGAATGTCCCGAAACAGGTATTATCCGACAATATGAAAAACTTTATTTCCTTTCCGCTGTCCGGGGACACGGACGACGGTTTTATTCATCTGCTCGGGAAAGGAACCTATCTGTTCCCGACCAGCTGTTCCCTGACGTTCCGGATCAATGCGCCTTATCACTTCTTTTACCTGTATGAAGGCGCGCTGTCTGTCTCGGACGGAGTCCATATCTGCCGGCTGGACGGACGGCATGCCGCACTCCTTCCCATTTCCGGAGATCTGTCCATTCAGATTATAAAGGGACGCTGCCGTTATTTCCACCTGTACCTTTCCGGTCTTACACTTTCACACTTTTGCAGGCTGCTTCCATCCCCTCTGGCTTATCCTGCCGAAAGTTCTTCTATGTTTATGATGTTTCGCGCAATGGAACACTTGCAGAATTTATCCGAAGGGGACGGTACGGATTCCCTGTTTTCCTGCCGTACAACGATGTGGATGACCGATATCCTTACGGAAATGGCGGTATATTCCAGTCAGCCGGACAAAAAGAAAGATACCATCCCGGATTATCTGAAAGATATCCAGCATTTATTTGACACTCAATATATGCAAAATTATTCCCTGGACGAACTGGAAAATACGTATTCCGTCAGCAAATACCGGATCTGCCGCGAGTTTTCTAAATACTATGGGGCTTCTCCTGTCCAGTACTTAAACCATAAGCGGATTGAAGAGGCTAAAAAACTGCTTCTGACTACCAACGACACCATACACGAAATCGGAAGCAAGGTAGGAATTCATAATACCAATCATTTTATCAATCTGTTTAAACGGGAAACCGGGGCAACCCCACTTGCATTTAAGCAGGATGCCCCGGTTTCTATATCCGAGCTACACTATCTTTAAATACCACATGTCCATCTACAATGAACACACCGGCTGTATAGTTTTCATTTGAAATTTTGCGGACAATCTTATGAATGGCTCTGCGTGCCATCTCCGATATATCCACCTCATATGTCGTAATTCCGATATCGCACAGCCCCGGATAAAGAAAATTGTCAAATCCCACAACGGAAACATCTTCCGGAACCCGGTAGCCTTCATTTTCAAGTTTCCGGATCAGATACGAAGCTGCAAGATCGCAGTTACAGACAAATGCCGTCGGCATATCTTTCGGAAATTTATAATATTTTTCCAGATCCATCCGCCCGGTTTTGGTATCCCGGTCATCCATTACATAATCTTTTGGCACATCCATGCCGTGTTCCATCATTGATTTCAGATAACCAAGGTAACGGTCTGTAATACTGTTCGTCATACCAACGGTTCCCACATAGGCAATTTTTTTATGCCCCATGGAAAACAGATAATTGGTCAGCGCATAGGTTCCATAAAAACTGTTTGGAATCACGGTGTCAAGACCAACGGCATCGTTATAAAAATCCAGGCATACCAACGGCACACCGCCTTCTTTTTCAATCTGTTCAATGTAAGGCTTTGTCATATCACCGAGGATGATCAGACCATCCACCTTTTTTTCCTGAAGGACAAGCGGCATCTGGTTTTCCAGCACACTCTCCCTTGAAATACTTTCGAGCAGCGTAAAACACCCACGGGAAACTGCCCTCTTGTTTACTTCCTGATACATTTTCCAGTAAAAGGAATCATATTTGTCCAGATAAACTTCCTGTATCAGGACTCCGATATTATATTGTTTTTCCGCAGACTGCCGTTTCGTCTCTGAAGGACTGCGGTATCCAAGTTCTTCTGCAAGATTCTTTATTTTCTCCCGCATTTCCTCACTGACACCTTTTTGTCCGGACAAAGCTTTTGAAACAGTTACTGTGCTGACACCAACCTGTTCCGCAATATCTGCAAGTTTTACTGCTTTTGCCATAATTCCCTCGATATTTTCATACTCATTCATTTATGCAGCCACATAAACCGGCTAATTTAAGTTAATTTTACATTCTTTTTTCTCTTCTGTCAATTAATCTGCCACGAAATGGAATAAACAGCTTCGGTAATCCCCCTGCTCAGAAGGAACCAGCATACCGGCATTCATAAGCAGGTCTCCACCGTATACGCATCCGTTCTCCATCCCTCCTTCCAGGCGATAATCCAGATTCGGATTCAGTCCCTGCAGGCGTACTTTTAAGCTGTGGTAATTTGGCCTTGCATGTACGGTCACGAAAGTAACCAGTGCCTCTTTTTTATCTTTGGATACCACCATGTAACAATCATAGAAATGATTTTCCCGGTAAGAAGCGATACGGTAATAATCCCCCTCCCTTACCAGATCGTTATACTTGTGATACATAGCTGTCTGCTGCGGAATCTGTTCCTGCTCTTCCTTTGCAATCTTTGTGATATCCAGCTCATAACCAAAGGTTCCTGCCAGAGCAACTTCCCCTCTTGTCTTAAACGGGGTATTTCTGCCCACGGTATGGTTCGGGCAGTCCGAAACGTGTGCGCCCATTGCGGACAGCGGATAAATCAGTGCCGTACCTTCCTGAATGCCAAGTCTCTCGATTGCATCCGTATCATCCGAGCACCAGATCTGTGGGCTGTAATAAAGCATACCCGGATCAAAACGTGCTCCACCACCGGAACAGTTCTCCAGAAGAAGATCCGGGAAATCACGGGTCAGGCGTTCCTGCATCTCATACACACCAAGCACATAACGGTGGCTTAACTCCCCCTGGCGGTCTGCCGGAAGCGCAAGGCTTCCCAGATCGGTAAGCTGACGGTTCATGTCCCACTTCACATATTCGATATTGGCACTGCTTAAAATTGCACGGATCTTTTCATAGATGCAGTCCCTCACATCTTTTCTGCTGAAATCCAGGACATACTGATTTCTTGAAAGCGTTCCTGTACGTCCCTTGACAGCGATCGCCCAGTCCGGATGCTCTTTGTACAATTCGGAATCCGGAGAAATCATTTCCGGCTCCATCCAGATGCCGAATTTCAGACCAAGCTTATTTACTTCATCCACAAGATATTTCAGTCCGCCCGGCAGCTTATTTTCATTGACAAACCAGTCTCCAAGACTCGTACTGTCATCGTTGCGGTGTCCAAACCAGCCATCATCCATAACCAACATCTCAATACCGTACTGGGATGCAAGTTTTGCGATGTCGAGAAGTTTTTGCGTATTAAAATCAAAATAAGTGGCTTCCCAGTTGTTAATCAGAATCGGGCGCTTCTGGTTGCAGTATTTGCTGCGGATCAGATGCTGGCGATAGAAATCATGGAAATTTCTCGTCATTTTTCCAAGTCCCTCTGCGGAGAAGGTAAGTGCCACTTCCGGTGTATAAAAGGCTTCTTCGCTTTCCAGTTTCCAGGAAAAATCTGCCGGATGAATTCCCATGACTGCACGGATACTGTCAAACTGGCTTTTTTCCAGCTGTGCGATAAAATTACCGGAATAAATAAAATGCATGGCATACACTTCACCGGTCGTCTGTGTCGTGGAAGATTTCATCCATGCCATAAACGGGTGTTCCTGATGGGAGGACTCTCCACGGATACTTCCCACACTGGTCTTTCCATATCCCAGCGGACGGCGGTCCATCTGGCGTTCTCTTGCCCATGAACCGTGAAGTGTCAGCATCTCATAGGCATCATCATCCATATCCATGCATGCCGAATATGCCTTTGTGAGATAAATTGCCTCTTTACTCTGATTGCTGATACGCACGCTTCTGGTAATCATATCGTTTTCTTCAAACACGGTATAATACAGATCCACATTCAGCTGTAACACTTCATCTCTGCAGTGAAGAATCAGTGTCTGTGCTGTATGCTCCCTGTCAAATGCGGACGGAAGTCCCGGAAGCTGCGGTTTCTGATCTGTGATTTCATAGGAAACATAAGTCGGCATAACTGCATGCTGACCTGCCTGTGTACGCACGGCAATACTGCTTTCCCTGTAATCTCCCACTCCGTTTCCCGAATATTCTGCCGGAAATGTATCATAAAAAGAGCAGCGCTCTCTTTCATTCCCGGACGGAACAAACGGTGCCTCTCCGGTGCGGAGCAGATAACGCAGATCCTGTCCGCGTACGCGCTTGCCGTAATATACGTGACCTACAAAGGTTCGATGGTCTGCAAGACCTATGATATAGCTGGTATTCGCTGTCTCCAGACAAAACAGATCCAGATTTTCATCAAATACGATACTCATGTTAATCCTCCAGTATGTTTTCTTCTATAAATTTCACTGCCAGGTCCTTGTTTTTTAAACCTTCTGCCAGACCTACCACACAGGTATCCGGATACCAGCCGGTTTCCTTCACCCAGGCATTTTTTTCTAACTTTATGCCGATCGGATATTTTTTCCCTGTTTCGGTACTTTTTACATACACCAGATCATCCTTATATTTTTCCAGCAATTCTTCTGGCAAATATTCCCGGATGTCTGCCAGATAGTCAAACTCTCCCAGTGAATAAAAGAAATCATAATCCGCAAAAAAGACATCTACCGACTGTGTCATAAAACGGCTCTGGATCATCTGAATGCTCTCTGCGGATGCCCCGTCGTTTTCATTTGCCGAGGCTCCCAGATTACTGCTGACAAGCACTTCGCTTTTATCCGGATCCAGTCCGTTTTCTTTTAGAAAATCATTATAATAACCGGAATCCCCAGCCGGATTGTCCGCAGACTGCATGGCATTTACCGCCATAATTTCCAGTGCGGTATCTTTTTGCGTAACATAATGGATGATCAGAAAGCTGATGATTCCTATAATGGCAAGTGCGACAATGGTCTGCAATCCATAGTAATGAACCAGATACCATATTTTATCTTTTCCATGCAGCTCTTTTAACTTTTCTCTTTCTGTCTTCGGCTCCTCTTTTTTATAGAGGATGCTGTCTTCTCCTGCTTTGGAAAAATCCGGTTTTATATTCTTCTGATCATCCATAAATTTTATTCTCCTGCGTATGTAAGCATTGCGTTGCGCAGCTCATCCAGTTTCTTTTCGGAATCTTTGATGTCCGTTCCTACAACGCCAAAATAGAATTTGATCTTTGGCTCTGTTCCGGATGGACGTACACAGCACCATGCATGGTTGCTCAGTTCATAGTAAAGAACGTTACTTTCCGGAAGTCCGGTTGGTGTAACTTCTCCGCTTGTCATATCTGTTCTTGTATCTTTCTTGTAATCACGAAGTGCTAAAACATCCCATGCCCCGATCTTCTTCGGCGGGTTGTTGCGCATCTCGTTCATCATGCTCTGGATCTTTTCTGCACCATCCATACCCTTTAAAGTCATGGTCTCCAAGCCCTCTTTGTAATAGCCGTACTTCTCATACAGGGAAAGCATGTCATCCCAGAGCGTGATTCCATTGGATTTGCACCATGCGGCTACCTCACAGAGCATCATGACTGCCACACAGGCATCCTTATCTCTTGCATAAGTTCCTGCCAGACATCCGTAGCTTTCTTCCAGACCAAAGACATACTCATAACTGTTCTGCTGTTTAAAGAATTTGATCTGCTCACCGATATACTTAAATCCGGTCAGTACCTCGATCAGTTTTACTCCGTAAGCTTTTGCGATTGCCTTTGCCATATCGGTAGTTACAATAGTCTCTACCAGTGCTCCGTTTGCCGGAAGTGTTCCGTTTGCTTTCTTCTCACGCAGAATGTACTCTGCAATCAGCATACCGGACATATTTCCGGTAAAACTTACGTACTCTCCGGTCTTTGTATCCTTTGCATACACACCCAGACGGTCTGCATCCGGATCGGTTGCCAGAACAATATCCGCATCCACTTCTTTTGCAAGTTTCAGCGCAAGTTCAAATGCCTTCGGTGACTCCGGATTCGGATAAGAAACGGTCGGGAAATTTCCATCCGGAAGTTCCTGCTCTTTTACCACATAGACGTTTTCAAATCCAAGTTCCTTTAACACGCGGCGCACCGGAAGATTTCCGGTTCCATGCAGTGGGGTATAAACGATCCGGATGTCTTTTGCCATTGCCTTTATGATTTCCGGATGGATAGACTGTTTTTTCAGTTCTTCCATATAACGGTCATCCATTTCTTTTCCGATTGTATGATAAAGTCCGGCAGCTTCGGCTTCGGATTTCAGCATAGTCTTTACCTGTGAAAAATCGGTGACTTTTGCCACTTCTGCGAGAATGTTTTTATCGTGCGGCGGAGTAATCTGTGCACCATCCTCCCAGTATACTTTGTATCCGTTGTACTCACGCGGATTATGGCTTGCCGTAATTACAATACCTGCAATACATCCAAGTTCACGGACGGAAAATGACAGTTCCGGTGTCGGACGCAGGGATTCAAAACGATAAGTCTTAATCCCGTTTGCATTCAGGCAGAGTGCTGCCTCATCGGAAAACTCCGGGGACATGATACGGGAATCATAAGCGATCGCAACACCCTTGTCCTGTCCGTTCTGGGAAATGATGTAGTTTGCCAGTCCCTGGGTTGCCTGACGAACCGTATAAATATTCATACGGTTTGTTCCTGCGCCGATTACCCCGCGCAGACCACCAGTACCAAACTCCAGCTGACGGTAAAAACGATCCTCGATCTCTGCATCATTTCCTTGTAGTGCCAGCAGTTCTTTTCTGGTTTCCTCATCAAAATAACTGTCTGTGCACCATTTTTTGTATGTATCCATATAACTCATTTCGGATCCCCCTTCTATTCTGCTTTTTATTTAAGTATACCATAATTTAAGTTTGTGTAAATATGTTTTTAGTCTGAATTTAAGCTAAATTTTCATTCTGAAACTTGTGAAAATTTCCGATAAATCACTTCGAGTGCTTCTTTTCCATACACTTCATAATCGTTTCTTTTGACTGGTTTTGTGCCGTCTCCATGCCAGGCCGCCCATTCCCAGATGCCAAATCCTCCTACCCATTCTCTCTTTTGGCAGGCGGCAAACATTGTCCGGAACCAGTCTGCCTGTCCTTTTTCGTCATACGCGCCCTGCACGCCCCAGTCGTTTGGCACCTGATTCGAGCCTTCCACAGACATGCAGCCTGCCTCGGCAAAGAAAAACGGCTTGTCAAACTTCTTTACCACCTGTTCAATACGATCCAGCTGATTGTCCCAATCGTCAATCGGATAATACCCGCTGGATGAAATCACATCTACCGCATCCCACCATTTCACATTGTGTTCCTGGTACTTATCCGTATTGTAGGAAACCAGTCCATCATACTTCCGGCGGATTGCCGCAATCACTTCCCGCCATTCCGCTTCGCGGCGCTCGGTCTGCACCATCTCGCAGCCTGCAATAAACAGATCCACTCCGCACTGCTGCGCAAGTCCGGCATAGTGTTCCTGAAATGCCCGGTAAGAGGCAAACCAATTGCCCCACTTCGGTTCACACACGACATCTTCATCAAAGAAATTGATATGTGCCCGCCAGGTTCCATCCGCGCAGTTTGCGGTCGGTTTCAAGGCAACGTTAAGCCCCAGTTCTTTGGCATAGCCGATCATAGCGATCAGTTCTTCATCGGTCACATTCCGGTCTGTCCGATAATCAATCTCCTCGGAAAATGCGGTCTTTTGCATACCGTTCGGCGCAAAAATGACATAATTTGCCCCCGTCTTTTCTTTCATGAGCTTTAAGCTCTGTCTGGTTTCTTCTTTTTCAAATGTACCTCTTGCGCAAAATGGTGCAAAGGTAACTGCATTGATTCTCTCCATGTTTTCCTCCATTGTGTTTTCCAGAAATTTACTTCAATATAGCATATTTTTTTCGGGAGGGGAATTGGTTTAAACATAAGTTTTTTCAAAACGACGGAAGAAGGGAGTCATTCTCTTTTTCCAGAAAAATTTGCAAATCAGCTCCGGTCCTGATTTCACGTACGTATTTGCGGGTTTGCAGGATTACGCTATTTGCGTTATTTGATGGAACTCCGGAGCAGTTGCAAATTTGTTCTTTCAAAAGAAATGATTCCCTTCTTCCTGTGTGTTGGAAAAAAGATAAGTACTAGGATAAGGATCACAAATCCATTTGCTTCTGTTTTGGCACGTGGTATAATAAATTTGCTTACACATAACAGAAAGTTACGGAGAATATAGGATAATGAATATAGATGAAAAAAAGAAACTGGCACTGGAAGTGATTGCGCGACTGAAGCAGGCATACCCGGATGCGGCCTGCAGCTTAGATTACAATGAGGCCTGGAAACTGCTCGTCAGTGTGCGGCTGGCGGCACAGTGTACGGATGCCCGCGTGAATATGATCGTACCCAAACTATATGAAAAATTCCCGGATGTCAATGCTTTAGCAGATGCTCCTGTGGAAGAAATCGAAGAAATTGTGCGTCCCTGTGGACTGGGAAAAAGCAAGGCAAGGGATATCAGTGCCTGCATGCGGATGCTGCGGGATGTGTATGGTGGAAATGTTCCAAACGATTTTAATGCCCTGTTAAAGCTGCCGGGTGTCGGGCGTAAAAGTGCCAACCTGATTATGGGAGATGTCTTTGGAAAACCGGCGATCGTGACGGATACGCACTGCATCCGCCTTTGTAACCGGATCGGACTGGTGGATCACATCAAGGATCCAAAGAAATTAGAAATGGAATTGTGGAAGATCATTCCTCCGGAAGAAGGCAACGATCTGTGCCACCGTTTTGTACTGCACGGACGTGACATCTGCACGGCGCGCACCACACCGCACTGCGAACACTGCTGCCTGCAGGATATCTGTGCACAGCGCATATAATCCACATCTGTGCATGTTACCCTGTTATGATTACACAGAAGGCAATGCTTCTTCTGGTATCAGCCTTTGCATATCCGGTGGCAGGGGAGCCGTAAACTCCATCGGCTGTCCGGTCATGGGATGCGGAAACGAAAGTTTCCATGCATGCAGTGCCTGACGGCCAATATCATATTGCCCTTTTCCACAGGAAAAAATCTTTCCCTGAGGAATCTGTCTCTCCCCGGAATTTTCATCGGCCCGACGGTCAATCTGATTTTCCCCGTATGCCGGGTTGTACAGAAAATCTCCCACCAGCGGATGTCCCAGATATGCCATATGCACGCGGATCTGGTGGGTTCTCCCGGTCTCCAGCTGAAGTTTTACCAGACTGCGGAACTTCTGTGCATTTCCGGTCTGCCATCCGGCCAGAACCCGGTAATGCGTCACCGCCCGGTCTCCCCGCTTAAGATCAACCACACGACGCAGACAGCGATCCTCCTGTCTGGCAATCGGGGCATCAATGACACCGGAAACCGGCATAACCTTTCCCTCCACAATCGCAAGATACGTCCGGTGAATCCCGGGTGCTTTTAGTCCCTGCTCGGCTTTTGCCCGCACCATCTGCCCGAGAATTGCGGCAGAAACCGCATGTTTTGCCACAATGGTAAGCCCGGAGGTATCCCGGTCCAGCCGGTTGATACAGCGGAACACAAAGGGAACGTCCTGCTCTTTGAAATACCATGCCAGTGCATTGCCGAGAGAATTGTCCGGATTCCCGCGGGATGGATGAACCGGCATTCCTGCCGGTTTGTTGATCACAAGCAGATCCTCATCCTCATAAACGATGGCAAACGGCAGTTTTACCGGACGGATCTGTCCGGAATTTTCCTTTTCCCGAATCCATACCGTCAGAACATCCCCTTCTGAAAGCATGTGGTTCATATGTACATACGTTCCGTTCAGGCAGATTGCCTGTTCGTCTTTGCGCAGATCCACAAGATTCTGCCGGGAATACCCTTTTTCTTTTAAAAATCCACTGATTTTCTGTGGTTTCTCCAGACTGTTAATCTGATATAATACGCTTCTGTCCATAATGGTCATCATTGATCTCTTTGCCGATCTTATTTGCATACATCATCATTCCAAGACCTGCTGCAAAAATAAGTACCGTCACAATGATTCCAGCCACCGAAAAACAAAGCTGGCTGAGATATCCGATGAGCGGTGTCTTTGCCACTACTTTCCCTGCGATCTTATCATATGCGGCAGTGTCCCCGTCACGGAGGGTAATTGTCTGTGCTGTGCTGTCATTGCCATCCACATAGTACACATCCACATCACGGCTGCTGTCACTTTCCTGTACTGCCACAATATTTCCCTCTGTATAAGAATCTTTATCGACTGCCTTGAGGTATACTACACTGCCATGGTTTGAAATATTGCCGGTTGCATCTGTCCCCACCGTGTGTGTGTGGTAACCGAAAATTGCCGGAAGGACTACAGGAAGAACTGTCAGTAAAAACACAATCATAAGTACATACCCAAATGCTGTGAACATTCTTCGTTTTCCCTTTTTTCCATCCATCCGCTGTCTGTCTGCTTTGTTTCCATTGTTTGCGTATTTGCTCATAGTTTACCCTTTCTTTTTGGTGTATCTTTTGATACATCATTTTATTGTTACCATTATATGCAAAGGCATCTGCCTGCTACACAATCTGCTGATAATCCCCTACGGCTGCCGTAAGTGCCGCATTCTTTTGCATCTGCAGTGCCTGATCGATAATCTGCGGCATCTGCAGCGCCGTATTTAATGCACCCGCAAGCTCCTTAAACTCGTTTTCCGGAAATGTGTTCGTATCCGCGGTATAAGCCGCATGATGCATGGTCTCCTCAAATGCAATGATCAGCTGGTTATTTAAAAAAGCACGGTGCACCGCATCCACGATCTCCCCTTCATAATTGATATCAAGGTAAAAATCACATTTTTCAAACAGATGATCCAGTACATTATTTTTCACATTCGGATACAGAAAAACATTTTCACCGGCACCTGCTGCCATCAGCCGGGAGGACATCTCCGTAATTGCGGCTACATGGAACTTCATTCCCGGCACCATCTGTGCCAGTTCACCCAGATGCGGTACACGGTCGGAATTCGTGCAGATCAGCACTTCCGGCCGGTGCTGGTTTTTCCGGACAAAACTGTAGATATAGCCCAGCTGTTTTACCATCTCCGGGGAGGCACCAAGTGCTAACAGCCGCTCGTAGGAATTCTTCCGCTGCACATAAATCTTTTTTGTCCTTGTCGCCTGATGGTTCAGGATAATCTGCATATTTCCCGGGATTTCATCCCCCACGGGTTCGTTCCAGAACAAAAGATCCTTCTTTCCGTTATCCGGAAGAATCTGCGATGCAAAGAACGGATATGAGAGAGAATTAAAATAAACATTTGCCCCTGCCAATCCCGCACATTCCAGAAAAAAGCGGATCAGCTCCGTCTTCGAATGCAGAATCTTGTCTTTGCCTTTCCACGAAACAATGATCCCACCGGTGACAAAATTTTCCATCACCCGCTCCTGTCCCTGTGGCGAATAGAATTTGCGGAGTGCCTTCTGTCCCTTTTTGTTGAAAACTGTGCGGCAGAAAATCTCCCCGTATTTGTTGTAATGCTCACTGAGCCGGACAATCCCACGGTCATCCATCCAGTCCACCACCTTTACCAGACGGTGGTTTGTCGGTTCCGCATAGAAAATACGCGCCCGCTCCTTTTCTTTATCCATCACTTTTCCACTCGTATTTGAGCTTTCAATTCTCCAGTATTCCGGCACACGAATCTGGTTAAAATATTTCGGGTTTTCTTTTCTTCCTGTGGCACCGTTTTCACAGAAATATCCGTATACGGAGGCTACTCCTTCCGGCAGAAAACCGCCATCCTCCACGGCTGCTGCCGTAAAATCAATTCCGGCATTTTCAAAAGACTCATATAAATTCCGGCTCTCCATGGAAAAACTGTCAAACAGTAGTACTATTTTAGAAGACTGTTCCATCGCTTTACCACCTCCTTTGTCAGAAATGCTTCTGCCTTTTGATAGGAATGTTCTGAAAAAGATTCCATATCATCCTCTGTCAGCATATGTACGATTTTCTCTGCCAGCAGACTGATTTTTTCTTTCTGGTCCATTTCATCACGAACCGGTATCCGGTATCCATTCTCTCCATCATCAATAAAAGTCTGGTTTCCGTATCTTACATCAAATCCAATGACCGGGAGTCCCGAACCGACAGCCTCCATCAGTGTCAGTCCAAATCCTTCACTCTGTGAGGCAGAGACATAGGCATCATACGTTTCGTATACATCATCCAGATTATGCTGCCCCATCAGGCGCACATACTCCTTACAATGGTAACGGTCAATCAGACGGCTTAAAAAGCCTTCTTCTCCACCCTTGCCATAAATATCAAGAGAAATATCCGGCACCGACTCATGTGCCTTAACCACTGCCTCAATGATCCAGTCACAGTGTTTCTCCGTTGCCAGACGGGATGCCGTAATCAGCGCATGGTGCTTTCTCGGCTGCTTTGGCCGCTTCAGTTCATCCAGACTTCCCACCGGGATTGTGACAATCTCCGGTTCGATTCCTTTGTATTCCTTAAACTGCTCCCGCATCAGCCGGTTCTGTGCATCCGTTGCCGTCACATAGAAATCAATATGTCCGGTCTGTGCAAATGCATATTCGTAATAGTTGTTCCAGAGGATATTTCTCCTATCCGTACCGCCCTCGCTGAAATGATCTGCGTGTACAATACTGCCGACACGCGCCGGTCCACAATTTTCCAGAATCGACTGCCCGATTCCGGTTGTACGGTCGATAATCACCACGTCTTCTGCCGTCAGGTGAAGTTTCCTGACCATATATCCGACCAGTTCTGCTTTGGAATAGAGCATGGCATCCGGAAATTTATAACATACATGATCGTCATCATCTATCATCTCCTCATAAGCCACCGATCCGTCTTCATTAAAGTAACTGCGGCTGTACAGGTGTGCCTTACCGTCCAGCGGACCATAATACTCGGAATAAATCCTGCAATAGGTATAATAATCCTTGCGGATCAGACAGCCGTCTGCAACAATTTCCACACGATGTACCTTATCGCCGGTTGTATCCGTCATATAGACCGTGTAATATTTCTGCTGTCCTTCAAATACATACCGGCAGGTTTTTCCATCCCTGGAAAATACCGGATTTTCCTCTGCAAATGTATCTTCCAGATCCTTCAATGTAAAAGATACCGGAGCCGTCTTTGTATCTGTGAAAAATGTATACAGCCAGATAATCTCCTCGTCCAGAAAGTTCAGGTTTTGTGTCATGTGCTCGATGTTCTCTGTCGGAAACATATCTGTAAAAATAAACCTTGCCGGGATGCCTGCCCTGCGGAACAGATTCGCCCGGTAGCTCTGCGCATATTCCACACCGCTGCTTGCCCAGCCGATTCCCAGATTAAAATTATAAACCATCCTGTTCTCCTTTAATTATTTGCGGCTACGGATAGATGATGACCGGCTGATTATTCTTTCCCGGCTTCACATCGCTCAGAAGAATATTTCTGATTATATTCCGTTTTACCACTTTCTCTGTATCCAAATACGAATCAAAAGCCTCATTCTGATACTCAAACATCACATTTCTCTGTGCAGATGCCCTGCCGGATACCGCATACTTAAACTGTTCCAGATAATCGATCAGCTCCACCCAGCCATCATCTACGGCGGCAAGTGTTGCCTCACGGACAAACTGTTCATAGCACTGCGCATTTCCAATCCGCGCCCTCTGTCCGGCAAGTCCCTGACGAACCCGCTGCATGAGATAGTGCTCCACGGATTTATGATCACTCAGATCCTGATGGTCAAGTTCCCCATCCAGCGAATAAGAAATATTATCCAGAATATAACGGTTCAATTCCGAACGTTCCAGATGTCTGTTTTGATCCAGATATGTTTTGATGTTTTCCCCTGCAATCTCCAGAAGTTTCTCTTCCTCAATTTTTGCCCCGCCAAGCAGATTGGCACGGGTTTCATAGATCAGATTCCGCTGTCTTTGCAGCACCTGGTCGTACTGTACGGATTTCTTCCGCCCCATCTCCTCTGTCTCCGTATTAAATTTCTGGCTCTGGCTGATGATGCGCTTTAACTTATGCCTTCCGATGTGCCGCTTTCCATCAATGTATTTCTGCATTTTTTCATCATCCTCGGCACCGACAATATCATCCTCCAGGCTGACATAATACTGGCTGAACCCGGGATCTCCCTGTCTGCCGGAACGCCCCCTGGTCTGCCGCTCCGACCGCGAATTATCCATGCGACCCACACCGATAACTGCCAGACCTCCCAGTTCACGGACACCTTCTCCCAGCTTGATATCGGTTCCGCGCCCCGCCATCGTGGTTGCCACCGTCACCGCTCCCAGCTGTCCGGCACCTGCAATGATCTGTGCTTCCCAGAATGCATTGCTGGCATTTAACACATTGTGCGGGATATTTTTCTGAATCAGAAGCCGTGAAAACAGATCCGTATCCGTAACGGAATTAAGCACAATGAGCACCGGCTGCCCTGTTTCATGAATTTTGATTACATCCTCTGCGGCCGTCCAGAACTGCGCCCTTGCATTGGTAAAATATTTATCCTTCCGGTCTTTGCGGATGACCGGACGGTTGGTCGGAATCCTCACCACTTTCTTATGGTATACTTCGAAAAGTTCGTCCTTTGCATCCGTTAAGGTTCCACTCATTCCTGCCATCTTTTCAAACATCATAAACAGATCCTGAAATGTCACTGAGGCGACGGTGCGGTACTCCTGTGAGATTTCCACCTTTTCCTTTGCCTCGATTGCCTGATGCTGCCCGCCCCGCAGCTTGACCCCATGCATCAGTCTTCCGGTGGCTCCGTCAAAGAGTTCTACTTCTCCCTTGTCCGTCACCACATAATCTTTTTTATTTTTCATGACTTTGTGCGCACGCAGTGCAAGTGTCACATGCCGGTTAATCTCAAAATTTTCTTTGCTGTAAAAATTATCGATTCCAAAAAAGTCTTCTGCAAATTTCACACCTTTTGGTGTGAGCCAGACCGCCTGATCCTCTTCCTCATAATCAATCTCTTCCACCAGTGTTGTCACAAAGAAATCACACACTTCATACAGATTCGACTGCACACGCGGCACACCGGAAACGACAAGGGGCATGACTGCCGAATCCAAAAGAACCGCATCCGCCTCATCAATGATCACATAATAGAAATCACAGAGAAACCGTTCGTTCTGGTTTTTTACCAGGTTGTCAAACAGATAATCAAACCCAAGCATACCATTGGTCATATAAATAATATCCGCCTGATAGAACTCCTTTTTTTCGTTCTCCGACCGGTCTTCTTTCTCATTTGTTGCCGGATAGGAACAGGAAACTCCCATAAAATTGTAGACAGCCCCCATCTCCTCCCCGTCACGCGAGGCAAGATACTCATTCGTAGTCACCAGGATACAGCTTTTGCCTGTCAGTGCATTCAGATACAGTGGCATCGTGGCAGACAGCGTCTTTCCCTCCCCGGTATTCATTTCTGCCAGATACCCCTGATGCATCGCAATACCTGCAAGCACCTGCACATCGTAGGGGCGTTTTCCCAGAATCCGGGCATCCGCTTCCATAATTGCCGCAAATGCCTCCGGCAATAACGCATCAAGCGATTCCCCATCCTGATAACGCTTGCGGAAGGTATCGGTCAGACCTGCAAGTTCCCGGTCACTCAGATTTTTTATTTTTTCCGCGCTTTTTTTTACTTTTTGAAGCACTTTCTTTAAGTTTTTTAATTCTCTCCTGCCCGGCATCGTACTCTTCCTTTGAAATTTCCCGTAAAGTCAGCGAATGGAATGTAAAATCCGCATTCCCTCCGTTGATCAGTTCTATACAGTAACTATATGTTTTAACAGACGGCTGAAATACCGCCTTTTTCTCCCGGACAATGATACTTTCTGCCTCCACATCATAACGGTCGTAAAACACAATCCTGAGCATGAGTGGTTTGCTTTCCTTGTGGTTATCGGCTATGTCCGAAGTGATCTCATATGCCCGCTCCCCATCAATGAGAGGCAGTGCCGGCTCCACTCTCTGCCGCTGGAAATTTGTCTGGGAATACCAGCGTTTGATCACCGTTCCCGGCGGCATCAGCCGGTTTTGATACACAACCGACTGATCCTCTTTAAATTCTATTTTGGATCCGTATACATATACATCCGACAGATAATTTCCCCATCGGATCATCCATGTGTCATCTTTCATATATCCTCTCTTCCCACTCCGAAATCTTCTTCTAAAAGTTTCCGGTACTGGCTCTTAAACCATGCCATAACCGTTGCACTGTTGTCTGTATGGCGGCCATGTGCACCCTTGCCATATACCTCTACCCCTGTTGATTTCAGATGTGCCAGAATATTCTGGTATCCGTCCGGATCATAGTCATCTTCGTACAGATACGAAATCATGAATTTTGTTCCTGACCAGTCCGCTGCATCAAACCGTTCCCACAGCCGGTTATTAAAAGCTGCAATTGCATCATCCCCCAGGGAATTGTAATTTTTCATCAGAATATCCAAAGAAGTGGCAAATCCCCCCGCTCTCACGATACGCTCATTTTTTGCCACATTTCCCATATTCGTCAGCGGCTTTGCCAGAAGCAGCGCATGAGGGTGCAGTTTTGCGCCATAGTAGAGAGAACCATACGTTCCCATGGAAGCCCCCGAAAGAACCACATCCTGCTCCGAAAATCCCAGTTCTTTTATCCGTTTTCGGATCTCCTGCAGGATCATATCTTCAAACGCTGCATCCCCCACATAAAAGGCACCGCCTTCCGACCGCGGATCGGTCAGAAGCAGAAACGGGCATCCAAAACTGCGCATCATATAGTATCCCTCAAATCCCTCCTGCGCACGGTATCCGGAAAAATATACCGCAAGCGGTGGTTTGAGGTTTCCTTTTTCAAAATATGAAAAAATCTCCTCTCCCCTGTCCGATACCAGTCTTTTCCCACCCGGCAGGAAAAAGCCGTGTCCCCTTCTGGAATGCCGGTCATGCAGGGAAATCACCGTCAGGCTTCCCTCTCCTCTTGCCTCAATGGAAGCAGACACCGGACCGTACTCCCCATCATTATCAATACAAATCACCCCGGCTAACTGCTCCTGCCCAAACTCCCAGACTCTGTCCAGTTCTCCAATCGAACCATTCACAAATTTAAATATCTTTAACCGGATTTCCACCGATCCGGTTTTTTCGTATTCCAGATACAGATCAATCGCCTGTCCGGCAAACACCGGGATATTGTGTTTCCAATAGGCAGCCTGTACGAATTCCTCTCCAAAACTTCCCTCCAGAAGCATGTGGAAATTTCCATCACACGAAACGTTTCCTTTAAAAAAAGGACTCACCGTCAGGGAACCCGGCGAAAAATTTTCTCCATAGGGATTGGGATAATAGTTTATTACTTCATGGTCCAGAAACTCCTGCACATCCCCGGTATAGAGATACTGCCCCATTTTTTCCGTAAAAAAGCATCCGGTTACAGAATCCTCCTCCACCGGCACACGTTCTGTTGCAAACAGGCAGTATCCGCGTGTCTGTTTCCAGAGTGCTTTTTGTTCATTTTTTGTGATTTCCCTGTCCAAAATTACCAGATCCATAAGCTGATCCGGAAACTTTCCGGTTTCTTCCACCCGGTTAAGGATAACCGTCTCCGGTATCCGGTATTTTATTGTCCAGTCTTCTTTCGAAAGCAGTAATATATGAATCTTATCCACTGATTCCCAACACCTTTCTCCACGCTGCAAGCAGAATATCCGTTGTATAGCAGCGCCCGATCTCATAACACTGTACCAGTGCTGCATTCCAGTTCTCAAAACTGTCCAGATAATAATGCAGGCTTTCCTCTATCTGCGAATACTCATGGATCAGATACCCGTTCTTTTTGTGTTCCAAAAACTGATCCGTATGCATGCTGATGCGCGGAACACCTTTGCTGATTGCTGTAATATCCACATAGACATCCACCGTCTTTCGCAGATCCAGAATCACACGCTGCTCATTGATGCATTTGCTGATTGTCCGCTCATCCACACACACATCCACAAAAAAACGCTGCGTGACCTCTTTGCCGTCGATCTCGTTTTCTGCCACAAGATGTGGCTCTTCCTGCAGGACCCAGCGCCTGTCATAGCCGGAAGTTTCCAGAAAATCTGCCAGTTCTTTCTTCAGTCTCTCCTCATAGCCCCAGGATGCCTCACGGGTAAAAATATGTACCCTTGCCAGTTCATTTGCCTCCAGATAATGTGCAATCTGCAAAATGATCTGATGATATTCCTCCTGCCTGATCCCGTCTACCGGCAGCAGAATGTTCTGTACTTTCAGCTGGGAACTGATTCCAAAATCCATGCGTGTATCATATGGGGAAATATCGGTAATATGTAACACTGCATCTCCCAGATAATTTTCAATTGTTGCCGTCGTCTGTCTGGAATCGGTGATCACATAATCCGAGGCTTCCAGAAAATCCCGGATTTTTCCAATCTGTGCATAATCGTACCTGTTCTCAAAAAAAGTCGTAACGACCGTCCGGTGTGCCAGACACCTTTCCAGAACACCGATATGCAAAGGATGTGCCGCCACGAAAAATTTATCGTCTGCCTGTGTGTGCTGCAGATAAACAGCAAATACCTCTTCTATCACTTCCTCTATGGACGCATACCAGTTCTTTTGAAACGGCCCTTCCCGGATCTGCCCGTTTTCCCGGATATCGTAACAGGGAAAGCTGCTGTTAATCTCTACATGCCCATCCTCCATGAACTGACGCATTTTCCATATTCCCTGCGCGGTCAGGTAATCCTGATACTGCGGTATCCCATTTTCATAAACAACGGAACCGGACACAAATCCCCGGTCATCGTAAAAATTTTTACGGATGACCTGTTCGTTCCGGTACATGGCAATCGCAATCGGATTTCCATCCTCACCGAATTCCACCTGTGCATACTTTTCCCCCTGCATATAGGCAATCACTGCAAATGGGGAATACACAAACGCTACCCCTTCGGGCCACTTGATATCCAGATAGGAAAGTACCGCTGTCTTTGTCTGCCGTATCTGGCAGACCGCATCAAAACAGGACCAGTATGGGGCACGGTACATTCCCTGCCGGTGCAGGAAATGACGGAAATTTGGTGAAAACCCAAGCAGCAGGATCCGGTATTCCACATCCACATTCCGGTGGAACAGTGTAATCTGCTTGATCGTCTCGTCAAACTCCGATTTCGTTCTCCGCTCATACCACGACTGTTCTTTCTCGCTCCATGTATTCTGTTTGTACCATGCCGGTATAAAATATAACATAACAGATGTCTCCTTCATTCCAATCAGACAAACGGTGCATACCGGTCCATATGCCGGTACACTTCTGCCTCCCGGTAAAATGAGATCCAGATACCGGTGGACATCATGACCGAACACGGAAACATCGCAAGTGTCGGATCAATATATCCCCCAAACTGCAGGAAAAGCGGTACTCCCACGCAGATTCCGATTATGACGGAACTGTAAATGGAAAACCTGAGCACACATCCCTGCAGATACCGTTTCGTTGCCCTGCCCGCATAAATTCCAAGTACCGAATCCCCCGCATGCATCAGATCGTCCGCCATCTTTCCCGGAGATAGCATGACAAACGAGAAAGAAACCGTAAGGATGACGATCACAGCAAGATAGACCCAGATCCCGAGCCGTGAAGTCAGATTCATATGATCTGCCACCCATGCCATTGTCCCGTTCTCCGGATACAGACTATGCAGTGCGTGGGCGACTGCCTGTGGCAGCATAAATGCCGCAGATGCAAACATCATAGGTGTCACGCCAATCGGATTCAACTTGTAGGCAATATAATTTTTATCCGCATGAATATTATGGATGGAAACCCTCTGTACGGCAATCCGTTTCTCGGTTGTCTCCATAATAATCATAACCGCAATCTCTGCCACACCGATTGCAACCGGGAGCAGCAGTTTTTCCAGCGGCTGCCCTGCAAGCATCGTAAGCATACCATCCACAATATTTACCAGAAACACACTGGTCTTTCCAAGGATTCCATACTTTGTGGCGCGGTCTCCCATATAAACGACAATGAGCATTCCTGCGATCAGTTCCATAAATACAACCGCCTTTGCCTGTAAAAGCGCGGTACCTTCCACTTTATAAATATATCCCTGAACATACTGGTATGCCTGCCCCGCAGCGATGCACATCATCAGTGCCACCGTCCACTGGTTTATTTTTTTCGGGGAAACCCTGCGGGTTTTATCCAGTGTGGCAACTGCCACAATAAGAACCGTCAGCATGGATGCCAGCATGTACGGCCAAAGACCTAATATAAAAACCGAACAGTTCCTGAGATCTCCGGATACTGCCTGCATAATAATGGACTGTGCATTGACATCAACCTGACGGTAAGCATCCACGTCCACACCATATAACGGTATATTTCTGCCAATCATATAAAGGAGCATCGTAAGCAGCGAATACAGGATCTTATATAACAGAATATGTTCTTTTGACTTCTTCAAATTTATCTCCCATAGTTTCATATAGCATTAGTGACCATCTTTCGATGGCCACTAACATTATAAGCAATTTTTCATCTAATTGCTACTTATTTATCTGTATCTGAAGAATCCTCTGCATCATTCTTTGCCGGTTTTCTTCTCTGGTGGTCATATGCACCCTTTCCGGTAATTGCTGCAACCGCTGCTGCAATCCACCACCACCAGGTCTTTACTCCATCCTTCGCAATCGCATTTGCCGCAAGCGGTACCTGCTCATCTGTGATGGATGTCGTTCCCTGATCACTTATGGCATCCCCTGCCTGATCCTGTACTGCAAGTGGTACCTGTTCATCCGTGATCACAGTTGTGTCAGCCTGTGCTGCAGGAGTAACCCCGGTTCCGGCTGTTGCCGCTGTCACAGCCGCTCCATTTCCGTTTGCCGGAGCAGCCGGTGTCTGCGCATTGGTATTGGTATTTGTATTTGTATTGGTATTTACCGGTGTAGAGTGTACCCTTGCCGGTTTATTTGCCGGACGGTTCTCCGGTGTTACATAACCAGATGTTCCTGTCTCGCTTGTGCTTGAATTTCCGCTGGCACTGGTAGAGTTGTTCTCGCTTGTAGCTGTGCCGGCATTTTCTGATGCACTTGCATTGTTGTTTCCGCCTGCGGAGTCCCCACCTGTCGTTCCTCCTGTGGAGCCACCGTTCGAACCAGATCCTGCAGACTCACTGGCACTTGCAGAAGTGCTGATGCTTACGGAAGTGCTTTCACTCTGTGAAACGCTGGTACTGGTTGAGGTGCTCTGGCTTACAGAGGTACTTACACTCTGTGATGCACTTACACTGGCAGATACGCTCTGTGACTCACTTACACTTGTTGATGTACTCTGGCTTGCGGATAC
>OLHA01000072.1_pt1 | contig 57992 bp, 53 predicted proteins | sample 1605961 | NCBI WGS metagenome assembly OLHA01 (sample SAMN03283288) | human gut metagenome | biome: human-associated habitat; material: feces | host: Homo sapiens | place: Peru | collected 2012
GGCAGAGTTCCTGCACCTCAGCTTCTGTAAAACCGGTAAACTCTGCCAGTTCGCGTTGGTTGGTCATGGAGTATTCATCAAACATATTGAGGGCGGAATGTTCGCCGTATTTTTTGATGGGAAGGATGCCGGTCATGTAGGCAAGCACACAGTAAGGCTGATTTTTCAGCAAATCTCTGAGAAAGTTGAGATACTTTTTCTGCGCCTGCGCATCCATCGGGTTCACCCGGAAAATACAATCCCATTCATCAATCACGAAAACAAAATAACTCCGCGTCTGGGAATAGATTTCTTCCAGAACCGATACCAGATCCTCCTCATAATATGTGACCTGTGGAAACTCCCTTTTCAGTTCCCGCACCACTTTTCTGGAAATCAGTTCCATCATATCCTCCACGGATTCTGTACGCCCCAGAAACTGCTGCATATTCAGATGAATCGCATTGTATTGATTCAGATGCTTTTTAAAATCAGGATCTTTTGCAAATTTAAAGGGTTTAAACAATTCATAGGAATCATCCCCTTTTCCATAATATGCCACCAGCATATTTGCCGCCATGGATTTCCCGAAACGGCGTGGACGGCTGACACAGATGTTTTGATGCTCCGATTTTAAATTCTGGTTTGTAAACGCGAGGAGCATGGTCTTGTCCACATATATTTTTGAATTTGCTGCTCTTTTGAATTCTTCATTTCCCGGATTTACATAGATTCCCATTGCTATGCCCTCCCAAATACGCCAAACAGTTTTTGTGCCGCCTCTTCATCATCCATAATTCTTGCACTTGGTTTCTGTGCATTCTCAAGCATCCGTTCCACACGATTGGCAAGTGCCACATCCACAAACCGGCCGATCTCGATTCCACGCAATTCAAAAAACAATGCCGGATTTGTGTCAAGCCGTGCCCCCACACCGTAAAGTGCTGCTGCCACATGTTTGCACATCAGTGCCCAGTCCGGACAGCTGCACTGAAAACTGATCTCACTTGGCTGTGGAAAAAGCCCATCCTCTCCCTGAAACAGTTCTTTCATATCATCCGGGAAATCACCGGACAGTAATCGTTCCAGAGTCTCAATCTTACCGCACCGTTCAAGAATTGCCTCACACTTTTTCTCTGTGAGCGGGCTGATACGGATTTCCACACGGTAGGGAGTTTTTCTGGTTCCCTGCACTCTTGCAATGATTTTTCCTTTCTGGATTTTCAGGTCGATTACCGTTCCGGTCCGCACATAACGCTTCCCACGCTCCAGCCGGCTTGCAAAATCCGCATAGTGCTCCAGATTGTCACACCAGGCTTTTCCCCACCAGCTTTTTGCAATTGCCCTTCCGGAAATAACAACCGGCTCCAGCTTATTTCCCTTTTCTTTTTGCTTTTTCACGCTCTCTTTTAAATTTTTCTTTAACAGAGATTCACTCGGCTGGGCAAATGTCTGATCAATTTCCCAATATCTTCGCATACCGTTTACTCCAATCGCAATAATGAGAACAATTCTTCGTTACTTAACTCCGTAATCCACTTTTCGGAGCCGCTTCCGATTACGTTTTCCGCCAGTTCCTTTTTCGATTCCAGCATCGCATCTATTTTTTCCTCAATCGTTCCCTGAGAGACAAATTTATGTACGATCACATCTTTTTTCTGCCCGATCCGGAATGCCCGGTCCGTTGCCTGATTTTCTACTGCCGGATTCCACCAGCGGTCAAAATGAATGACATGGTTTGCTTTCGTCAGGTTCAGTCCGGTTCCGGCTGCCTTTACCGACAGCACAATAAACGGTACATAGGCTTCTCCCTGAAAGGCATCCACAATTTCCGTCCGCTTCGCCACCGGTGTTCCTCCGTGCAGCACATAGCCCTTAGCATGAAAAACGGTCTCCAGATACGCTGCCAGATCGTCCGCAATCTCCTTAAACTGCGTAAAAACCAGCACGCGCTCACGCTTTTCATAGATTGTCTCACAGATTTCTTTCAAAAGCTGAAATTTTCCACTCTCTGATGGTGTATAAACATCCTGTCCCAGATACTGGTCCGGATGGTTGCAGATCTGTTTTAACTTCATGATTGCCGTAAGCACAATCCCCTTTTTGGCAAACTGGGAAATGCTGTGTTCTGCCTCCATCTGCCGGACTTTCTGCTCCATATCCGAAACCACCTTGCGGTACAAAATGGTCTGTTTCCTGGTCAGCTGTGCAAAATCTGTCATTTCCACCTTTTCCGGCAGATCTGCAATAACGGTCTTGTCCGTCTTGACACGACGGAGCATAAACGGGGTAATCATGGACTTTAATTTTGCATATCCCTGCGGATTTTCTTCCAGTCCTTTCGTAAACTCATGGAACTCTTTGGATGTACCAAGCAGACCATGATCTATAAAATCAAACAACGACCATAAATTGGTCAGGTCATTTTCAATTGGCGTACCCGTCATGGCAATCCGCATCTGTGCCTGCAGTTTTTTGATTTCGCGCGTCTGTTTCGTGCCCGGATTTTTGATTGCCTGTGCCTCATCGAGAATCACACAGTCCCACATCGTTTCCTGAAATGCCTTGATGCGGGAAACCATGCCATATGTCGTTATCGTAAGGAATGCAGACCCTGCATCAAATTCCTGTGCAAGCTGCGCAGATGTCTTTCCGTGAATAACCTGAAGCGTCATATCCGGGACAAACTTTGCTGCCTCCTTCTGCCAGTTTCCGATCAGGGATGCCGGAACGACCAGAAGCGTTTTTGCGCCTTTGTCTGATTTTCTCATTTTTTCCAGATAGCACAGAACCTGAAGCGTTTTTCCAAGTCCCATATCGTCTGCCAGGCATGCACCAAATCCCAGTTTCTGCATATAATTCAGCCACGTATACCCATCCTTCTGATATGGACGAAGCGTTGCATGAACGGTTTTCGGCACTGCTGCCGAACGGATACCGGATGGTTTTCGCAAGTTGCGCAACATTTTGGAAAGCCATGCCCCGTTGGTCACAAGCGCTCCTACATCTGCGGAAACTTTTTTCCCGTTTCCAATTTCCATCTGCAAAGCTTCCCGCAGTGTGATGCTGGTGTCCATGCCATCCATACGTTTCAGAAGTTCCCGCAGTTTTTTATGATTTACCTCTACCCACTTGCCTTTGAGAAATGCCAGCCCCTCCGTCTGCGCCAGCAGAAGCTCCACATCTTTTTTCGTAAGTGCCTCTCCGTCCACACACAGCTGTGGCTGCATCGAAATCAACGAATCAAATCCTACCATGGCAGGTTTCTTTTCGCCCAGCCGGATTTCTACCGAACACTCCATTGCACGCTTTCTCCACCAGTTCGGAATCCGACAGAGAATCCCGGTCTGTTCAATTTTTTCCACATCACGCAGAAACTGATATGCCTCTTTCCCTGTAAAACGCAGAACATGGAACATCTCCCCACTTTCTACCAGTTCTGCAATCAGATCCGATACCTCTGCCGCACGGTTCAGGCAGGACAACAATGCCAGCAGCTTATCTCTGTCATCCTGATATTCGGTCAGCGCGTATTTCAGCGGCATATGATGCACGGCATGATCCTCTCCGAGCGAAGCATAGGTTGCCATAAAAACAAACGGATCTTCGCCATCTTTATTTTCTACCAGATGCAGAAAGATACGCTCCGGTACATGCAGCTTCTGGTTCTGCTCTGTGAGATACAATTCCACACTGCCTTTATAGCCTGAAATTTCCCTCTGAAAAATCTGCTCCAGCTGCGAAAATACTCCGGCAATCCACTTACGGTCAATATATTCTGCCCCAATCGCATAAGGAACTGACGAAAGCAGATGCTCGAGATGTTCCTCATCCGGCGCCACATGTGTCGCTTCTCTTGTCAGTTCCAGTTCCGGCATTTCTGTAAGACACTGGAAAAATGCCTCTGACAGTTCATATAAAAACAACTCCGATGAAGACATTTCTTTTGACCGCCTGGAAAATCCCATGTGATATAAGGTTTCGTAGCGACTCTCCAAAATTTCTTTTTCCTGTGTGTCCGGGTAAAATCCGGTTGGGGTAAATATATACTGGTTCATTTTTCTATCGTCTCCGTTTCTATCTTGCAGGTATAAGTTTTTTCCGCTTTCCTGTAATTAATTCCGACCAGAAGCAACCTTCCATGATAGTCCTTTAATGCCTTGTCATACTTTTTCTCCCGGATCTGATCAAGCGCTGTCTGTGCAGACTGATCCCATTTTAATTCCACAATCATAGCAGGACTTTCGGCATTCTTTCTCGGAACAAACACCAGATCCGCAAACCCTTTTCCACCTGCTAATTCCCGATAAACTTCATATGTTTTCTTTGCCGCATAGTATGCCAGTGACAGTACACACGCCAGAGAATTTTCATCATTATATTTCAGAATGGAAATATTCTCTTCATGCACCTGCTGAATTTGTTGTGCAACATATTCTTCATCCTCACGAAGTGTAGCTTCCATCAAATCCTCTGACTGTCGAATGGCCGCCATCACCGGTTCCCAGCCGCCGTCCTCGATACAGTTAATAAACTCTTTCTGCACTTCCTGATTTGGGATGCAAACAGTCTGTGCATAAAAATCATATGTCAGATATCCCAGATGAACCAACAACGTCAGTACATCGTCCGCACTGGCAAACGTTGTCATGTCATTTTGGAATTTGTCCGGATTTACCGGAATATGTTCCCCCGCAATCAGCCGGGTGGTCAGTTCTTTTAACCCATACCGGTTCATCTGGATGTATTTCTTTAATGCCTCATACGTCTCTGTTTTTGTCCAGTAGCTGTCATAGTCATGACCAAGCATTGACATGACAACAGAACGTGGATTGTAAATCTGCACACCTTTTAAATCATAGCCATCATACCATTGTTTCGTCTTGTCGTATGGCATGTTGTACTGGCGGCAGAGTTCCTGCACCTCAGCTTCTGTAAAACCGGTAAACTCTGCCAGTTCGCGCTGGTTGGTCATGGAGTATTCATCAAACATATTCAGGGCGGAATGTTCGCCGTATTTTTTAATTGGGAGGATGCCAGTCATGTAGGCTAATGCAATGTATGATTTTCCCTTGAGCCAGAAACGAAGGAAATCCAGATACCGGATATGATCCTCATGGTTATCCGGGTATTTGCGGAAAATACAATCCCATTCATCGATAATGATTACAAATGCGCGTTTCGTTTCCGCATAAATGGTCTGCAATACTTTCACCAGATCATTCCAGTCAAAACATTCTAATTGTCCATATGCTTTCTTTAAATCCCAAAGAATCCGCCGCTGCAGATAATCTATCATTTCCTCGACAGAAGAAGTGCGTGTCATGAAATCAATCATGTTAATCTGGATGACGTTGTATTTATTTATATGCTCCTCAAAGCTGCTGTCTTTGCTAATCCTGTAAGGTTTAAACAATGCATGTGAATCATTTTCCGCGCCATAATAGGCAGACAGCATGTTGGCTGCCATGGATTTCCCGAAGCGGCGGGGACGGCTGACACAGATGTTCTGATGCTCTGATTTTAAATTCCGGTTTGTAAACGCGAGGAGCATGGTCTTATCTACATATATTTTTGAATTTGCTGCTCTTTTGAATTCTTCATTTCCCGGATTTACATAGATTCCCATTGTTTTTTCCTCCAGCTCAATCCACAATCAACACGGTCTTACCTTCAAACGCAACTCCATATTCTTTGATCTGACTATCTGTAATCCCTTTCATTTTCAGTTCTTCACTGTATTTTCGTTCCCTGATCTGTGCAATTGCAGACTGCGCGGTCTCTTCGAGACTTTTTCCCTTTCTTGCGCTTCGTACTTTAAATTCTAGAATCACAGCATTATCCTTTCCCGGATGTTTTGGCTCCAACATAATATCGTATCTGCCAAAACCACTTTCCCGATTCGACCTCAGATAATACCTGTCCCGCAAATCAATCAGCAGACCTAAAACAAACCCGTGATAAAAACGTTCCGGTTCAGCCCCGGAAGCCCGGTCTCCGGTATCAAAATAGCTGAATGTCTGTAATGCAATACGGTTCATATATTCATTCATCGCATCCACATCCCCAGCAACCATTGCCTTAACAAAATCGTTGTAATCCGGCTGTACTGGGGCAAACCAATCGTGAATCATTCTCTGAAACATAAGCTTTACTTCAAGATTGGTAAGTGCAAGCTGATATTTCGGTTCCGTTCCTTCCGGAATATCCTGATATTTTTCATAAGACAAAACCTTTAAATACCCGCCTGCGAGTAAAAGGCTCCATACGGCCTTTTCATTTCCATCCAGCTGATTGTATACAATCTGTTCATCAATTTCCGACCAGATACATTCGCCACATAACAGCTTCTCAAATTTTTCTTTGATCAGGCGGTTTCCTTCACGAACCAGTTTTCCGACAAGACTATTTGCACTTGTGTTTGCCCAATAGGTTGTATACTGCTTTGCATCCAGATAATTTAAAATCGACCACGGATTGTAGATATCTTTGTGGGTTCCAAAAATAAATCCGTCATACCATCTTTTTACCTCATTTTTTTCGTTTTCCAGTCCGAAACTCTCTAGCGCAGAAAACACTTCCTGCTCCGTAAAACCAAAGGATGCAGCATATTCATTGGATGTTGTAGTGACCACTTTTAAATTGTTCAGATCCGAAAAAATGGATTCCTTACTGACCCTCGTAATTCCTGTCATAATTCCACGCTCTAATGCCGGATTGGTCTTAAATGTCGCGTTAAACAGACTTCTTGTGAATGTCACAAGCTGTTCCCAGTAGCCATCTACAAAAGCTTCCTGCATTGGCGTATCATATTCATCTAACAGAATAATCACTTTTTTCCCGTAATATTTATACAAAAATCCTGACAGATAATATAAAGAAAGTGTTGCATCTACATACTCCATATCAGTCATGATTTTTTTATACAACTTTACTTCCGTATCCCGTAGCTTTCCACTTTCCGTTATAAAATCGTATTTGACATAAAGCTGCGCAATTAATTCACAGATCTTTTTTTCTGCCAGCTGATACGTGGGTTCCTTCACATTTGCAAAAGACAGGCTAATGACCGGATACGTTCCCTGTATATTACGGTACTTCTTATCCTCCCAGATTTTTAAATCCTCAAACAGATCCGAACGTCCGGAATATTCCACGGAAAAGAACTGTTCTACCATACTCATGGTCAAAGTTTTACCAAAACGTCTGGGTCTTGTGATCAGAGTAACACTGTCCCCACAATCCCACCATTCCTTTATAAAATCCGTTTTATCAACATAAAAATGATGATTTTCAATTAATGTGGAGAAGTCCTGTACTCCGATTGCTATATTTGCAGACATTTGCAGTCACCCCCTATCTTTGCCTTTTTTCATATAGTATACCCTATCCTTAAATGATTGAAAAGCAAGCTTTTCAATCATTTATCTCCATCAGTTCCTGAGGTTTGCAACACAACACCTGCGAAAGTTTAATAACATACTCCGCCTGCGCTTTGTTAATGTCTTTCCTCCGTTGTTCATACTGCTGAATCGTCTTGACGGGAATCCCTGTTTCCTCCGCAAGCTGGCTCTGACTGAGTCTGGCTCTTTTCCGTAACAACTTCAGATAACTTTCTACCCTGTTCTGCTGAGCAATCTCTCTTAATTTTTGCACTCCTTGCGTAATATCCATCTCATGATATGGATGATATAAATCACGGATTTTCTCAACTGGGACTTCTTTTTGTATCACCGCAAAGGTTTTCCCACTCATCCATTGATAATATGCCAACAACCATCCGGTCCAATATTCCGGGCTTTTTTCAAAATAATATCCCGGCGCAACAATTTCGTCATCCGGCACATCCATCACACGAATGGTCAGCTCTGCCCCTGACATTCCCGCAATTACAAATGGGTCTCCTTTTGAAAAACGCTCACTGTATGAAGATTCTGTAAAAAGCCGATAATACTCGTTCAACTCATATCCACAATCATATACGGCATAATTGAGCATCTCGCCCAGTACACGCTGTGCAATTCTTAAATATACTTTATCGTAAGAATAAATCATCGCTTTTCATCTCCTCGTCAATGATTCTGGAAATATACAATTCCCCCCTGTGATAGGTTTCCTTTTCCATATCCTTATATCCGTTTCTGGCATTCCGGTCCCGCAACATCTTTTTCGAATACCACGCGGCAGAAGAAACGTGTTCTTTCGCTATAAATTTAAGATGCTGAAATGCCTTTTCCGTTTTAAGGCAGTATTGCTCTCCAAGGCTTCCCAACTGCATAGCTTTCCCTAATTGCTCGTACGATATAACACCGCTGATGAAATCCCTTGCATAAGAAAAATAACTGTCATCTGCACGATATCCTATAATTACATCCACTCCTGCTAATGGAACTGGAAAACAATCGGTAATGTATCGTTTTGCCTCTCTCTCCAGCGGTGTTGCCAATACAAACGCGCGGTTATTCAACAAAAGCTCCAGCCAGTGCAACAAGGTAAAGCTACCATCATTTATATTTAAAATACGCAGGCCATTTGTCTCTATCTCATATTCATTAACATAGCCGTCTTTTTCCTCCGATACCGCCCATTCCTTTGCCAAGGCAATATCTTCGGTACAGTAGAAGCCCTGTCCATAATCATTGTGTTTTTTTCCAACTCCATATATCGGAGTTTCAATTATATGATCCGATCCATGAAATAATTGCTTTTTCAATAAAAAAATCCTCCTTCAGGCGTATTTTTATTATACGTCTGTGGGAGGATATTTGTAAATAGTATTTATTTTTTCATATTTTCTAATCTTTTCTCTGCAGGCTCATATCCCCCGCATCTGTTATAATACCGCTCCGCCTCTGTCATCTGCCCCAGACACTCATAAATCACACCAATATTATAGCAGGCAAGATAGGAATTGACTCCCCTGGCACGTCCCTCCGGCATCTTTAACGCCTTCTTAAATTCTTCCACTGCAGCCTCAAACATTTCATTATTCATATAAATGAGTCCCATCAGGAATTTAAAATCTGCAGTATTTCCAAATTCCTCATAAACATTTTCCAGAAACAGTGCATGATCTGCCTGTCCCGAATTCAATAATGCATAACCATATGTCTCTACCATGTCGATCACATATTCCAGTCTGGGATTCAGATCAAAATACAATCCACAGTCAAAATAAGCACATGCCTTCGTATACTCCCCAGCCATATAATAACTTTTTCCCAACTGATACAAAACATACGGAATGCGGGTATCCTCCTGAAACTTTGCTGCCAATGAATCATTCGCTTTCATACAATCTGCAATCTTTGTGAGACAATCCTTCTGCCCTGTTTTGCCCAGAACAGACTGTGTCAGCCCCTGCAGTTCCTGATTCAGAAGTTCAATATTACGTCTCGCTTTTTTCTTTCGTTCTTCCTCCGGCAGATCATATCCGCTGTGCAATATGGTCACCGGTGCCTGGTAGGTTTCGTAATCCTCACTTCCATCCAGCGCCACTACCTGCTCATGAATTCTGCCTTCGTAATGATACCTCTTTCGTGAGAATATGCGGTTGATCCACTCCCGGTTTTCCGTTTTCTGTTCATTGTGCTCAAAGGTATTTCTGCGCTTTATTCTACCTACTTTATCCGGATTTTTCCGAATCATCTGTTCCAGTGCAGGAATATCTATCTGATCGAGATATTCATCGCTGTCTATGACCATAACCATGTCGTGGGAGGCTTTGGAGATGGCATAATTTTTTGCGGCGGCAAAATCATTGCACCAGGTGAAGTGTTCCAACTGGACATTTTTCATTTGTTCCAGCATTTGTTGTGTTCCGTCGTTAGAACCAGTATCCACAACTATAATTTCAAACAAATCTTTTTTTAATGCTGTAATACACTTTTTTAAATTTTCTTTTTCGTTTTTTGTAATAATACATACAGATAAAATTGGTTTCACTGCATTTCCTCTTTTAACAGTTGAACTAAACTTTGGTTCTCAGCTCCTGTGCGAATCGCAATTCGAATATATTGTCTGCCGTTTTTTATTTTGCCTGTCAGATCCTTGATCAGAATATTCTTCTTTAAAAGTCTTCCCGCCAATTCTTCGCTGGTATACCCATCCAAAAGTTCACACATAAAATAATTTGCCTGTGATGGATAAACTTTCAGCGTTTTAATCTGACTCAAAGCCTCAAAAAAACGCGCTCTCTCTGCTTTTATCTCTCGAAGAGAATTTTCATAATCTGCCTTATATTTATCCAGTATCTGCATGAAAAACTCTGCCATAGAATTAATATTCCAGATAGATACGCTTTTCTTCAGACATCCAATCATATCCGCATCTCCACTTGCCAATATTCCAAGCCGAAGTCCCGGTACCCCATATGATTTGGATATACTTTTTACCACATACAGATTTGGATTTTCATTCAGAATACTTTCTGATAATAACGATGCATTTTCTTCATCTGCAAAATCCAAAAAACTTTCATCCACAATCAGATTTTTATTTTCTTCTTTACACCATTGCAATAAGTCAACAATCTCCGACTGTCCCATATAATATCCGGAAGGATTATCCGGATTAATCAGTACCAGAGTATCCACCGGATGCTCAGAGAAAAAAGTAATTAACTGTTGTGCACTATATGTAAAATCATCCTGTGTACAATCATACACCACACATTCTGAAGCCCACCGATTGGCATACTCTTCAAATGTCGGACGAATTACTCCCAATGTTCCATGCAGTTCTTCCAACAGACACTTAATCAGCTCCGCTGCACCATTCCCCAATACCACATGCTCCTCATGCAGTTGAAAACATTTTGCGGCCAAAAGGCTGTTTACTTCCATGCCTGACGGATACTGTCGCATTAAGATATCAAAATTAGATTCCATTTCTTCCTGCATCCGTCTGGTTGGGAAATAAGGGTTTACAAGATAACAGTAATCCTGCAGATGTGGAAATCTCCAATACCCACCATATCGTTTCATCAAATATTGATAACGCTGCGTATCATCTTCAATAAATAACGTCTGTGCAATATCAAGATCCTGTATATCATCAATTTCGTACCACAGTTCCCCCTGCAGACGTTTGGCCTTCATTGTGTTCTTGTCCAATAACAGGATCAATTTGATAACCGTCTCATAGTATTCATTATTTCCCATAACTTTGGCATACGCTTCCAGAAACGGAACATATACATTCTTCGAAAAATCCGCACTAAATTTATAAATATTTACCGTTTTATAATATTGTTCTTTTTCGTGGTATTGTAATAACTTGCCCGGAATGAAATCCGTGATATTATCATCCTGATCCACCACAATACAGGTGCCATCCATCCAACTTTCAAACTTGTCCACCAGTGCCAGAGAATCTCTCTTGTCTTCCAACAGCATATCTATCAGACGTTCTTCAAAAATCAGATCCGACTCCAGTAATAAAGTATCATCCTCTGTCATCTGTTCTTTTGCCAGCGAAAGTGAAAAGATGTTATTGGTTTTATCATATACTTCATTTATGATAAATTCAATTTGTGTCTGAATTCCTAACGAGTTCACAAAAGACATCAGATTTTCATGCTGATATCCAACTACAAGGATGATTCGATTCAGATTTTTCCGATCCAGAATACGAAGTGCACGCTCAATCAGACGCACTCCGTCCACTTCCACCATACATTTTGTATTATTTTTTGTAAGCTCCCCCAGGCGTTTTCCCATACCTGCGGCCAAAATAATTGCCTGCATTCGCTTTCTCCTTTACTTAATCAAATAACAGTCAAATACATATTTATTATTCCAATACAGTTCATTTTCCGGTTTGACAATTCGACACTCCGCCCCTGTCTTTTCTGCAAACTTCTGAAACATTTCTTTTGTGTAAAAAGTTTTATCCAGCCCTTTATATTTTTCATCGTAATTTTCTACACATTTTCTGCGAAAATTTAAGTGTTCTTCCTTTTTCTCTTCATCATGTATTTCTGTAATCACAACTATTTTATTTGCTTTTTTCCACATTTTTTCCAGCACACGCATCCCATATTCCGGATTCTGAAAATATTGAAATACACTGTCCGCCAGAACCAGATCATACTTAGGTTCTGTAGAAATATGATCTGCCTCCATGCAGTACAAATCCTCTGCTTTTACCACTTTGTGAGCCAACCGGATCTGTGCTTCTGAGTAATCGCAGCCACCGACTCCCCCGAGTTTCTTCAACTGTTGAAACAAATACAGATTCACACCACTTCCACATCCAACCTCATATGCACTTGCAACATTTCCGACATTCTGTTCTATCCGTTCTGTCATCTTATGCCATTCTTCAAAAAACGCTTCATAATAGCCATCTATGTCCTGCGTATCAAATCCATCTGCCTTTTTCAATTTGCAAAACATATCAAAAATATCATCTGATATTGAAATATCCGATGTCCTGTTTTCCCATATTTTGTTCCACTCGTTCATCCTTATTCCCCGTTCTTTATTATACTCTCAATCTTCCACTGGAAACTTCCCTGCAAAACTCGTCTATACTTCCCTGAAAACCGACTGCACGAATCTGCTTTATCAATTCCCTTTCCATATGTCCGTAAAATGGATAACTATGATCTGCCTTGCCCTGTACCGGTACCATATAATCTCCAAACTGTGCCTTTAAAGCCTCATGATACTTTGCAGGAGCTGCAATTTCCATATTTTCAAATGGAAGCATAACAACCTCATCATACCATTCTTTTTTCATCTTATAATGATCCATCGTAATCCAGAATGCATAGTTCGTCAGATATTCTGATTCCTCTTCACGATACAAAGAGGCTACCGCATCTGTCAATCTCCAGATGGCATTCCTGATATCATCTTTTCTATTTAATTTTACATTACACACTTCTTCAAACTTTTCTATTGCAGCTTCTAACGAACCCACCATTTCCAACTGTACCCAATTTTCTAAAAGTGTATTCCCCTGCTGAATGATCACTTTTTGTATATTTGTCAGTCCTTCGTCCACCGGTATGTAATCCAAAGGAAAAATGTCGATTCCTGCCCTCTGATAAGGAAAACCATGAAAATACCGCATATAATCATTAAAATCCCACATAGTTTCATCTGCCATAACCCGAAGTTGCGGTACTTCTGCTGCCAGACGCAACCGTTCTGTTTGCGCATACATTCCTGCCATAACAAAACCATGTGGAAGCTGCTCCGGCAATATTTGGATCAGGTGATTATAATCTTTTCTCTTCAAACAAATGTCAATGTCATCATCCCATGGAATAAATCCTTGATGCCGTACCGCTCCTAACAAGGTTCCCCAATCTGCAAAATACTGTAATTTATTTTTTTCACAAACTTCTATGACAATCTGCAAGACTTCCATCTGGGCAGCCCATGCACGTTTCATCATTTCTGAGATTTCAAAGCCCTGTCTTGTTTCTTTTTTGAAATAATTTTCTTTAAAAATCATTGATTCTACTCACAATCTCCTATCGTTACCAGCAAATATCCCTGGCCACATATGTCATTAATTCCGTACTGCTTACTTTCCATCATCCACAACTGTAATGCTTTTCTCAGATAATGCTCCTGTGGCAAAAACATCAATGCATGCTCTGCACCAATTGTATACTCCCTTACATTATGGATTCCAGCCCTTTCAAATTCACTTCCAAGGCTGTACTGCGGTAATTCAAGTCCATACGACCATATTCCCTGCTGCTCCATCATTGCTTTACCTGTACGATATGCAATACTTGCAGCATTGGGTATCATCGAGATCATATGTTTTGTATATACACTCCAGTTTTTCAATAAAGCAACCCTTTCTTCCTGATGAAAATGTTCCAGCAATCCACATTGATAAATATAATCAAATTGTTTTTCATAAAATGGAAGTGGCTGCGTAGCATCTGCGCATACCACTTCCATATTCAGTTCTAACTCTTTACTGACCAGTTTTACAAGTTCAACACATTCATCAGAAAAATCCAATGCTGTTACTTTTCTCCCATGTCGTTGCAAATAAGCCGCACTCTGTCCCGATCCACAGCCAACTTCACACAATTTATCACCCTCATTTGTTATATTCAATAACTCTTCTGTCCAACAATACACCTGATCGGATACAACCGCATCAATTACCTGTTTCACCTGTTCTTTGTTGTACAGTTCTCCCCATTCCTCTTTTTCTAATCTTTTTTCATATTTTTCCATATCCTTACCCCTTTCCTTTCATCCTCAAAACCACTTTGTAATTATATCGACTATATGTATTATTGTATTATCTTTCTAAAATACCATTTATGTTTTTACTTTTTTCTCCGATATATATTTAAAAATTACTTTTAGGAGAAACCACAAAATGAACCTTATTTTATTCGGAGATATACAAAATTGGAATCCATGCATACAATTACTTCAGACTTATCGTCCTGATATTTTCATCATTGGGCTTTCCAGTCTTGACCTGGGACAATTTGCTTCTTCCCCCGTCACTTACACCTTAGAGGAAACAGCTAACCTGTATCACAACCACCAGATTGATGGTGTTATTAATATACAGGGAGAAAATCCGTATTACTTCCAGCTTCTTGAAAATCTGGGCATTCAGGACATCTATGTTATTCCCAGCATTATTTTTCGCAAACTGGAGTTTAACGAATCCATTGAGTCTGACTCTATCCTGTATCCATACCACGAGGTTTTACCGGAGCTCATGCAATTAGAATTCCATTTAGCAGATCACTGTAATTTAAACTGCAAAGGCTGCAGCCATTTTTCTAATCTGGTTCCTGAACCTGTTTTCGCGGATAAAGAACAATTTATTTGTGACTTAAAGCAATTAGCTGCTTATTTTTCCCAGATTCATAACTTTTATCTTTTAGGTGGAGAACCTTTACTCAATCCAGAAATCGGGGATTATATTACTGCTATACATAAAATATTTCCTTATACACGTATTATAATTGTTACAAACGGACTGCTTCTTTTAAGTATAAAAGCACCTCTGATACAAATAATAAAAGAAAATCGTGTCCATATCAGTATTTCTGATTATACGTGTCTTGACCGCGACAAAATCATTACTTTTGTGCAGGAACATTCCCTTTCCGCTGAACTCCGCGAAGGAAAAGAATGCTTTTCAAAGTATCTGAATCCACAAGGTAATTCCGACGAAAAGGAAATCTTCCCACAATGCATCAGAAGAAATTGTACATTTCTTGCCAAAGGTAAAATGGCTGCCTGCTGCCAGCCATTTGTAGCTCATTATTTTAACGAGTATTTCCATGAAACCCTTCCTGAAAATGAGGGGATTGACTTATACGAATCCGATCTTGATGGATGGGAAATTCAAAAACGTCTGATTACCCCTATGCGTACATGCCGCTATTGCAGTAAAGATGTTCCGTTTGACTGGGCTGCATCCAAAGCTCCTTACGCAAAAGATGACTGGTGTGTAAAATAACATTTTACTGTAATAGTTTTTCCAATAATTGTACTATTTTTTCTGTAACGCCAAGACGATCTGCATCTCTTAAGATCACCTCTAACCTATGATTAAAAGTATCTGTTGCAAGATAATCTGCTTTGTACTTTGCAAGCAGCATACAACTTGCAATCAGATACTGGCTATTGTCACCTCCGGATACTCCTGTTACAGAATAATTTGCATCCACATAAATTTCATCCAGAAATATAGCCTTGTATTTTTTCGCTATACGAAGGGCAAAGTCGTAATCTTCCAGACAATGCAGGGATTCATCCATTCCTCCCACAACTTCTACACATTCTTTCTTTATCAATACGGTCGGCATTCCCACCAGATTATCCCATAAAAGCTGCCTGTATATATCTCCGCTTTTATTTTCCAACGGAATCTTCTGATCTGGAATCGTCATACTTCGACCTTCTCCAAGATCATATCGGAATTTATGATAAACCATCCCCACGTCCGAAGCTGCATTCATTATCGCATTCATCTGTGCTTCAAGTTTCTCCGGTCTCCACAGGTCATCACTGTCCTCAAATGCCAGATAATCATACTTTGCCATCTGCATCCCACAATTTCTGGCTTTTGACTGTCCGCCATTTTTCGGCATACGATAATAACAGATCCGTTTATCATTATAAGAGGCTACTACCTGTTCTGTATGATCCGTTGAACCATCATCTATAATCAATAATTCAAAGTCTGTATATGTCTGTGCTAGTACGCTCTTAATTGCTTTTCCAATTATATCAGCCCGATTATACGTTGGCAGTACAATACTGACGGGTTCTTTTTGCTCCATAATAAAATTTCCTTTCCATTACTGATTTATCTTGACCCATGCCTTTCATGTAACATATAATCATCTATATAATAATATTTAAGGAGGATTTTATGTCATCAGTCATGAATATCGCAATTGCAGTAAACCGTGCATACGTTAAGTATGCCTATGTAATGCTTACATCTTTATGTCAACACCAGAATGAACAATTAAATATTTATATATTACATCATGATCTTGCCGCAGAAGACCAAGATCTTTTATCCCCCCTGATAAAAGAATATTCCATAACACTTCATTTCATCTATGTACCAGATCATCTGCTTCCACCCTCTGAAGTACTTCAGGCAAATTCATGGGGCGTTGAGACTTACTTTCGATTATTACTTGTAGATCTTTTACCGGATACTATTGACCGGGCATTATACATTGATGTCGATATGATTATTAATAAGCCCCTAAATGATTTTTATTTTTGTGAACTGGGTTCTAATAAACTGGCTGCTTGCCTGGATTTCACAGGAACACCTCCTTTTGAAGATTATCGGCAAGAGCTTTTTGCTGAATTTATTTCCCTGGATTTTATTTATTTCAATGCCGGGCTTACATTATTTAATTTGTCTGAACTGCGCCCATTCTACAATTTTGCTTATTATATGGATACTGCCCAAAAACTGGATTACAAAATTCAATTTCCAGATCAAGATCTGTTAAACTACTGTCATTGGAATGAAGTACTTCTTTTCGATGAAAATAAATATAATCTGTACGCCAGAAGAGCTTACACAGATCGAGGTGCCACTTTACAATCCGTAAAGCAAACCTCTCATGTTGTACATTTCGCCACAGCAAAGCCCTGGCAAGGAAACTGCTTCCACTGTGAGCTCGAACAACTTTGGTGGGACTATGCAAAACAGACACCGTTTTATATCGAATTTTTAAAGCAAATGGTATATGAAACCATCAATTCAAATGAAACCTTTACCTATGCAATGAATTTACAACTGGAAAACAAACAATTGTACCAAATCATATCTCAATACGATACTTTACTTAAAAATAATGGTATTATTATTTAACTTTTATTGCATAAACCGGTTTCTTCCAAATCGGTTTATGCAATTTCATGTAACAGAATATCTACAGTGTTTTTGGTCATCATATATTTTTCTGCAACCATTTTTCCATTTTGTGCTATCTTTTCAGCCTCATCTTCATGTTCCAGATAATATCGAATTTTCTCAGCCAATTCTTCTGGCTTATTTCTGTCATATAAGATAGCATTGTCTTCTTTTAAAAATTTCTTTGTATATAAATTTTCATCTGTCAGGCAAAGAGCTCCATTCGCCAATGCGCTGGCAAGTCTCTCATGGCTTCCATTCTTAAACCACGGAAACACATGCAATACCATTTTGCTATTTGCCATATTGTTAAGAACTTCTTCATAACTCATGTCTTCCGATAGTATTTTCAGTTTGCCTGCTCCCTGATACCTTTGTGCAAAAGCTTCCCATGCACTTCCTACGACGGTAAGCGATATTCCCTCGTCCAACAATTTCTTTACTATCTTTTGTCTATAGTAGCGGCTAATAAATGTATCTATATAACCACCAAATCCATCCATGCATTCTTCCAAAAATTTGTTATCTACTGTTTCTCCCATTCTTTGTAAGACTATTTTAACTGCCTGATCAACGCTTCTTTCGTTATGACCTTTTAAGTATTCAATCGCCTCATCTGACACCAGCTTTACTGCGCCAGTTCGCCACTCTTTATGTTCTTTTTCAAAAACTTCTACGTCTACATAAGATGCCGGGAAAAAAATTTCTATTTCTCGTTTTTTATATTCCTGAACCTTCGTTCCTGCCTGTCCTGCCAAATGTGGTAAGTAAAATACTTTCGAGAAGTCAATACACGTCTTTAAATACTCTACATGTGTCCGATCCACACAACCTATATAAAAATCACTTCTGTTACGTTGGGGTAAAAGCCTCTCCATTAAAAGTACCGGATGATCAACCAGCCATGTCACATATTTATCCGCATTAACATCAAATGTCATATCGATAGCCTGACAAGATATACAAATATCCCATTTTTTATCTTTAACCTGTTCAATTTCATTCCATTCACAGATCTGCACATTATAGAGCCTATGAGATAATTCTTTCGCCATAGAATCTAACATGTATGACAAAACTCCATATTGATTAATTCCCTTAACGAATAAAATATTTTGTTTCTTCATATTCTCCCTACGTTCTCCCGCTATAAGCTATCGATATTATTTTTTGGTTTACAATACGATTGATTTTTTCCCAATTTTCAACATCTTTTTTTCTATTATTTTTTTTATAAATTTCACTAATTTTCTTTACTACGGCTTCTTTATCAATAATTGACCTAAGAATAATTTCTAATAATACTTCATTTGAAATCATTTCATTTTGGATGGCATCAGACAATTCTAAATACTGCTCCACTGCTTCCCCTAATTCCATCCTTCGAAGTTGAAATTTCATTTTAACATATTTTTTATAAATATCCCAGTAATTAGAACATCCTTCAAAAAATGAATGCCTTATCTGCACACCTTTTTCTTTCTGATATATATCACTGAATATTGATATTATCTCCAAATCACTCGATTTTCTTCCGTTTTTACGATATGAATCAATTATTAGCTTAATCTGCTCCCATTGACCTTCTTCAATCATATTTTTCAATTGTTCAGTCAATAGATCACTTAATTCATTCCACTCTTTATCATATATAAATTCAAATCCACCATCTGCATACAAATACTCCGGATATTCCTTTAAACATTTTCTGCGCTCTTCATCATAATATGTTAATTTTGCAAATCCACTATCATGAATTACCCAAGGAATTTCCTGATAAGGCACTAAGATCTGATATCCTGCTTTACGCATTTCAAAAGACTGTGATACATCATAAAAATCAAAGTGTGTGAATAAATCTTCTCTCCATGGAATATCATATTGTGTAGCCATTAATAATCCGTCAATAGCCTCTACTACTGTATCTGTTTGGGGCATATCTTTTGCTCCCGCCATAAAATACGCCATATCCGGATCACGGCAATCTACCATTCCAACATTCCATGCGCGATATGTAACCCCAGTTTTAGGCATCTGATTCCCACCTATCATGCCAATCATACCAACATTTTCATTTTGTTTAAACAATTCGATTATGTATTCCAAAAAGTGAATTTCACGAATCATCACATCCTGATGCATATAAATCTTATACTTTGCATCACTGCTCTGCATTCCGGCATTATAGGCAGCACACATAGAATCCGCTTCGCGAATTGCAATAATGTCTATGCTATATTCTTTTGGAATCAAGAGTCTATTGATATAATATAAGCATTCTTCGTAATATAATTCATTATTAACGCATATAATAAATGTAATTAATTTAGCCTGCAAAAATCTTCTTCTCCATTCAGCAATTTTAGTAAATCATAATACCCTTTAAATCCAGCAGCCAGATCATTTGCCAGCCCTGCAAACCCCCTTTTTTCTAGCTCTGAAAAACATTTCAATGACCTCCCTGATTTTGATGTAGTTTCAAACGGGACAAACGCTATCTTATGTTTAAATGGCAATGCATCAAACCTCTCAAGTATTTTCTCATCATCTGTCTGCATTTCTATAAACAAAGCATCTTTATTGATACGTTTTTTCCGTTGCTGCCACTTTTGTTTTGCATCTTCAAATGTTTCATAATGGTTAAACCACAGTTTTATTCCACTTCCCCCTAAGATTCCAATCGGGTAATTTCTCTTTAAATTTGTTTCATATGCATCTTTTAAATATACTACGTCTTCTTCCATATATTCATCAAAATGCTCCAATAAATTAATATAATCATCCTGCGTAATAAACATATTTATAAATGGTGATAAAAATTCTGCCCTTAACGAATGATAAGTATAGCCGCCCCAGCAATGATTAGATATAATACTTATATTTTTTTCCGCCACCTGAACATATCGTTCAAAATCAAATAACGGTAAGGAAAAAATTTCAAGTGAAAACACTTTGCTTTTATCTACTCCAATCTTTACAAGAAGCTGCTTTATTTGAGCAAAGTTTTCTTTTTGCCCCCCAATCAATAAGTAATCATATTGCATGCCCAATACTTCCTCGACAGAATATATCGGATATCCATCTATATATTTTGTCCGAACATCTTGACATCCAATTCCTATTACTGTTATTTTACCAAGCAGCTCCTGAAGTTTTATCGTATTAAGGTGCTGTTCATAGGATTCTCCCATATATATAATAGCAATATTATACATGTGCATTATAAATTACCTCCATTTCTGCATTATTCATATTAAGTCTAACAATCATTCATACTTCCTATTCTCTCTAGAACATTTTTCTCAAACATATCGTAACTATAAACTTCCTCATAAACAGTTCTTCCCCGTTCCCGTAATTGATTTAGTCCTTCATAATTGCGAACAATGTATTCCAGCTTATCCTTCAGGTCATCCACGTTTTCATTATTAAATACAAATCCATTCTTCCCATCTTGCAAATATCGGGACACCCCTGTTCCACTTGAGCAGATACATATTTTATGATACATAAGTCCCTCCACGATTGTAGCAGGTGTAGCATCTTCTCTGGAAGGAGCTATTACCACATCCATATCGTAATATAAATCTAATAATTTTTCTCTTTGTACTAATGAATGAAGTTCTACATTTACGTATTCTTCTGTCAGCTTTTCTATCATTCTATATTCATTTATATTATCATTTCTTAAATCTCCTAAAAATATAAATCTACACTTGTTCCTCAAGCCGGCATCCATTTTTTGAATTGCATGCACTAATATATCCTGTCCCTTTAGCTCGCAGACAGTTGATGGACATATAACATTAATATACTCATGCCTTTGAACATCCCTTTCTGCAAGATAGTTATCTGCCAGACCAAATTCTAAAATTTCTGTTTCTATCTTGTAAAAATGGTAGAAATTATCCGCCGCAACATGTCCTGCCGAAAAAATTTTGGCATATTTCGCAGCGAATTGATAGTATTCTATCATCCCACATCGTCCCTCATAAGCAGGTGTATTTTCATGTATCCACCAGTAGACAGGTATTTTCCCTGCCAACTTAATAACAATGGGAAGAGCCAACGTTGTATTTGCCACTATGAAATCAAATTCCTGAGCTATCACATCTCGAAGTTCATCCGTTATCTCTCCACTAATAAGAACCTCCATTCCGTTCTGCTCAAATTGCTGTCGCATCATTCCATCTGACGGAGATAATACTACTACATTATACTTTTTCTTTAAAATTTTTCCCATTTCACATAAAACAGCAGGAGCTCCTCCTGTTTTTAATTCATGAGAATACAATAATACATTTTTTTTCATTTTATAATGCCTCTAGTACTCTGCAAATAAATCGTTGCCTTCCTATAAATACACGTTTTTTATCACTCTTATATGCCTTAAAATGAAACCAAGCAGTTCTTCAACGCACTATGGTTCTAACCACTTTAACAAATCAAAAATATAAGTTATATTGCTCTCATCCATAATTTTTTTTACATATTCCCTTGCTCCAGCATATTCCCCTACAATTATATATGCCATTAATTCTTTCTGCCGACTCATCCATTCATAAGTATCATCCGTAATATTTGCAAAAATGTCAGGTTCTAATAATATAAGAACATCTCGTAAATCTTTATTCTGCCTCTCTCCCATATTCATAAAATACCATGCAACGTATGTTGATAAAATTGCATGCACTTTCGAATTATAACTTTCTTTTCTAAACTGTTTAATTCTTGGATCTATATAAATCTCATGGATTATCCTTAATTTTTTTTCTAGTGGTAGTTCTGTATTAATGATACTTTTTAAAAGCTTTTCCACATTAGTCCAAACTGATATTTCTATAAGTGTTATATTTTTATTTGTTACAGCATTACATTTAATCAGAAACTCTTTTTCTATTTCTCTTAAAATAAAATAACTTGAAATTCTATTGATTCCCATTGTGCATGAAGCGGATCCACCGCCATGAATCCGATAAAAGTACATTCTTTCGTTTATAAATGCCATTTTTTTGCATTCCATTAAATAGCATAACATAAATGCCGTATCTCCGCCAAAGTAGCTTCCCTGCTCCAATTTTTTATCTACTACTTTCATTTTAGGAAGAACTTTACAAAATATATCCTTTTTAAACATTTTTCCCCAATATGTTCCTAGATAAGAACGTAATTCTATATAATTCTCTCTTATATCTGTTGTTTGATAAATTCCATTTAACAAGCCATATTCATGTGGAAATTTCTCACCAGTTTCTTCTTCATAATCCACTGCCCCACATATGGAAATATCCACTTTTTGCTTCTCCATCAGATCTAACAATTTTCTAAGATAATCCGGTCCAATCCAATCATCACTATCTAACTTTACAATATATTCTCCCTTTGCCTTTTCCTGAATATAATCATTGGCAAAACCTGTCCGATTTTTATCAAAATATTCAACTTTGATTCTATCATCTAATTGAGCATATTTACGAATAACATCCCTTGTTCCATCCAATGATCCATTCTCAATTAACAACCATTCAAAATCATGATAGGTTTGTGAAATAACACTTTTTATGCATTGCTCTATATATGGTTCTACATTATATGCCTGCGTATATATTGTAATCATCTTTCTCTCAGTTTCCTTACCTTATATTTTCTTACACATTCATTTCTTTCAAACGCTGCTTTGCTGGTTCATAATTTTCGCACTTCAAGTAATATTGCTTTGCCTCATTATTTTGCCCTATACATTCATAAACTACCCCTAAATTAAAATACGCCAGATAATCATTAACTCCTTTATCCATCACAAAACGCTTTTGAGTTGCTTCTAAAAACGCAGTTACAGCTTTTTCTATCATTCCATTCTTCATATAAATTAGACCCATAATATAACAGTAATCTGCATTATACTCCAGATCATCCCAACATGATGCTAAATCAAGGGCACGTTCTAGTTTACCTGTCCGTATCAGTGCATATCCATATCTCACAACAAGCCATACTACATCCAATAAACGCGGATTTAAATCTGCTTCTAATAGCTGTTCCGCTCCCTCTATAAAATGATCATATTTTTCTTCTTTAAAATCAAATCTAAGTATATCTACCTGCTTTGCAAAATAGTCATTGATAATTCCCTTCTGCATATATTGTAGTTTTTGCTCTGCCGAAAATTCACAGTTACTGTTTGCCAAATCTGCAAATCCAGCACTTAAACATTTTTTATTTATATATTTGTTTTCTGGTGCAGCTGCCATTTTTTCAATGTCAGAAATATATCCACACTCATTTGGAATTAAATTTAATTTTTTAGCCCAACCACACCAACACCATGATGCCTTGCACCTTGTACCAACTGGTTCTAACAGTAACTCATCCTCTATATTTTCAAAAAAATTATGCACTGGTCCAGCATTTTGCAAACATTGAGAATATGTACCAGTTGTAAAATCTACTTGAAAATACCAACTACCTGCATAGCAAAATTTATGATTATCTATTTCATCCAAATCTTTTATATATTCCAAATTATATGACGGAAATATGCTCATAACCTTCTCATAATATGTCTTTTTATCATATTTCGACCACAATCCCTCAATATTCCCTGTTATCTCGTTGTATTTCTTTGCACTTCCTATGTTCAAAACAACTCCATGAAGATCTTTTTGGCAAAATTCATGAATACGTTTTTCCGCTTCTATATCAGCATCACTACAAACCATAGATATCCGAAATGAAACTCCCTTTTTCCTTACATAATTAATATTATCCGCATATATTTTGAGCTAATTTCCTTTTTCCAACTCAATAAAATGTAATGAAAATGAAATTAACAAATGTTCAGATAATCCGGCTTGCTCAGCTTTATCCACTAACTGATGTATTCTTTCTGTAAGAGTTCCATTCGTTATTACCTGAACATAGTGTCCTTCTTGCAATAATCCTATAATTAGCGGGACTACATCCTTAGGCAGTAATGTTTCTCCATCTCCAATAATTTGTATAAAACATATTCCTCCCAAGCGCTCCTTCGAACATGCTTTAAGAATTTTATTCAACGGATATTTTAATGCAAAAATATCTTCATCATTTTTATACCTTCCCTGTGCTAAATAACAGTACTCACACTTTAAGTTACATCCCAATGTATGCACTGTTCCATTTATCATTTTTACAATTTTATCCATTTTATCTACTCTCCTGTCGTATTCTTACATGTTGAACTCATATGTATGTATTTTCTCTCGAAGGAGATGTACCGATCCGTCCAAATCCATTATCGCAACTGCCGGCATATCTCTGCTTAAAAACAAATATCCTGTTTCTGTTACTGAGTATGCTCCACACCTTAAAAAGACAAATAAATCCCCCTCATTGACGCAGCCTTGATACCCCTTTATTAACACGTCCTTCATCGTACATAATGAACCACATAGATTCCATTTTTCTCTTTTATTTTTTTTACGATTGGGCTCAGGCGAATATTGTTTAACTAGTGGCACTTTTATCCCCATCATCTGACCATAATAAGAAATATGGTGTATTCCCCCATCTAAAATAGCATAATTCATATTTTTATTTCTTTTAATATCCACTGCTTTTGAAATATACATTCCACATGTTGCTGCCAAATATCTTCCTAATTCAATCGTAAAATTATATTTATTGCTATATTCATTCAAAATACAGGATAACTCTTTTATCTCAAAATAATCATCATATACTTCATTAAAATATTCGACAAAAAGTCCAGGACCATATTCAATTTTCCGAATATTGGCTGCATATTTAAGGTTTATTTTTTCACAAAACCCAACCAGGTAATGTACCTCTTCCTTTAATTTTTCTGTCTTTCTTTTTTGTGTACCTGAATAATATTGAATTGCTGTAATATGATAATCTGGATTTTTTTCACTGACTATTTTCTCAATATCTGACTCGTCCAATCCAAACTGGCTTCCATTTGTTAACCGTAACATAAGTTCCGGTTTTTTCTTCCATTTATATTTTTCAACAAGCCTTAACTGACGCAAGGACTCTATTGTTATTACTCCATGAAAGTTTTCCGAAATTTCTTTTATTTCCCGCTCTTCTTTATTAACACCGGAGAATACGATCTTATTTAATTGTATTTTATTTCTTTTGCAAATCTCATATTCACCTTTCGAACATACTTCATAACTGTCTACCATGTCAGATAAAAAACCTATAAGAAACGGATTTGCTTTCATTGCATAGCATAATTCACAGTTTTTTCCCAATATTTTTTTAATATTTGCAGTTCTCTCTCTCAATTCTTTTATATCAAACACATACATCGGTGTTCCATATCTTTCTGCAATTTCAAAAATATTATCTTCTGTCATCAAACTGTCTCCTCTATCTCTTCTTCCAACCTTCTTCTATCTATCTTTCCATGTAAATTATAAGGCATCACCTGCTTTTTTATGAAAGAATCCGGTATCATATACATTGGCAACTGCGTTCTAAGAAACTTTCTTACCTCTTTCTCTTCTGCCGTTCCAGTATAAAATGCATATATTTTTTTATTTTTATAAATGCATCTTGCATTAACAATACCCGTATATTGTTCTAAACTTTGTTCTATTTCCATGAGTTCAATCCGGTGCCCCATATATTTTATTTGGAAATCCTTTCTTCCCACATAGCATAAATCACCATGCCCATCATAATATGCCAGATCCCCTGTTCTATATATTAATCCTTTTTTTGTATTATCAATCGGATTTTTCACAAACTTACTTTCTGTTTCTTTTGGATTATTATAATATCCCAATGCCAACCGTGAACCAGATACACACACTTCACCAGCCAAATTTGTCATATTCGCTTTTATGATTTTATTTTTTTCATCCAACAAAAACACTGTATCTCCATCGAATGATTTTCCAATTGGAATTACATGCTTATAGGTCATATTTTGATCAATAATATGATATGTACAATTACATGTAACTTCTGTAGGTCCATAGACATTAACAAACATAACGTCCGGATAAAGCCGTCTCCATATATTTAACTGTTTTACAGGCATTACCTCTCCACTAAATATGACTCGTTTCAAATGCGATAGTTTTATTTTTTCCATCATTCCACTAGATGACAAAATACATAATGCTGATACTGCCCATGTTAAAGTTGTAACTTTGCTTTGTTCTAACATTTCTAATAAGCTGACTGGAATTGAAAAATATTTTTTGTCAATAATTCTTAAAGTTGCACCTGTTTTTATCGCAGAAAATATATCCTTTACAGAAACATCAAAATCCCACGGAGCCTGATTCCCAATAATATCATTCTCCTCTATACCAAATTTTGCTGTAAATTCATTAATAAAATCTGCCACCGCCTGATGTGATATCATCACACCCTTGGGAATCCCTGTAGAACCAGATGTAAACATTACATAAATTGGTTTTTCACCACATACTTTACTCTCCAATTTTTCTTCCGATATATTCCAATACATCTCCCTCTCATTTATAACCGATATATTTTGTGGAATCTTATTTATATTAACACCAGTTCCTACGATTATGATGGAGGATTTCAATGTATCCAGCATACTTTTTATCCTTTTTTGAGGCAGCATCGGATCTATTATACAATAACAGGCACCTGCCCGAATAATCCCCATTATTACTTTCAAAGCAGTACAGGATTTTTTCATAAATATTGGCACTGGTTTATCAATATTGCCTGTGCTGCGTAAAAACAATGCTATTTTTTCAGAATCATCCCACAATTCCTTATATGTACATGAACTATTATCATCAATACATGCTATTTTTTCAGGATAATTATTTTTTGTTTTTTTTAAAAAGTCAATTACCGTCTCAGGCATCTGATTATTCTTCCTCGCTTTTCAACTTGCATACATAAGTGCTTATAGCATCAATAGATGCAAAGTTTTTTTCATTAACATCCTCCAAAGATACATGGATTTCATATCTGTCTTCAATTTCACTGATCAAATACAAAATACTTACCGAGTCTATGATCCCCTCGTCTAAAAGCATCGTGTCTTCTTTCACTTCCTGTTCATCCTGAATATCTGTAATTATCTCTTTCAAAAAATTAATAATTTCTGTTTTACTCATTTTGTATCCTCTCTATTTCTTTAGACAATTCACTTGCTACGTGATTCCTTCCTTTGTAATTTGTGGTCTCATCCGGTGTTGTAACATGTGCAAACTCCTGTTTTGTACATAGATGGCTTAAGTCTAATAAATGATATCCTCCCTGTTCAATCACACTGCTAAGTTTTCTTAAATTATTTTGTATTGCGTTTTCAAAAATCTCATCTGGAAACAATTCATTTCCTCGTTCATAATTTACCGGTGGTACAAATGGCAGCACCTTGAAATTGTATTGATGCGAAAGTTCCATAACTTTTCTTAAATACTGTATACATTCCATATCAGAATCCAAATCATACATATAGTTAAGTTTAAAGAAGACTTTCGATGCATTATCACTTATTTTCCCTTTTCTATTGATTCTTGTATTAGAGAATTTATTCGTTGTAAAAAACTCTGCCTGAATATTTTTAACTCTCTTCTCCGTTATTTGAACATATCTTTTTAACTCTCCATCTGGATCCGGTGAAAATTCATATGCTGCTCTTATCAATTCCGTATGTTGGGAACGTGGCAACAAATGCTGTTTTCCTGTCAACGTTTCAAAATTCAACATCACCACAAAAACATCAGGAATCATGCCGGAATTGATCTGCCCTTTGAGCAAATGATAAAATCCCGGCATACTAAGCCCATGCATAGTCAGACACTTTACCCTGTTTCCGGAAAGTTTTTGTTTCATAATTTCGGACAAAGACTGTTTATTCTCATCTTCAAAAGATACTACTTCAAACATACAGTCCCCCATAATCAATATTTCATCTCTCATCGGTTTCTGATATTCTTCTATAAATTTTTTATACAAATCCGGCTTTGGGTAAAAATACGTTTCTCCGAGAACCAGTCCTTCCTTTTCCAACTGTCGGCAAATTTCATCCCCCTCTTCCGTTGAAATTAAAAATATTTTGCTTTCTTTATTTTTTAGTGCGCTCTCAACAGATTCAATGGGATAATCATCAATGACTCCACCCCATTTCTCCTGATTATTATCTGTAAAACTAATATTAGTTATGCCATTGCATCTAAGTATTTCAGCTATCTCAGTCCCTCTTATTCCAGCTCCAAAAATAATTATTCTTTTATTGTGTATCAATTCAGCATATGATCTGCTCCACTCTGAAATTACTTCATAACTTTCCTTACTTACTGCTGTAACAGGCCACGCATAATTCCTTGATTCCATCTCTACCCTTTCCTGCCTTTTTGTTCAAATAACATATAATACAGTCCTACTGTTTCCAGATAATATAATCTGTCTTAAATAAAATTGATAATCTTTATTTAAATAATTAATAAAAGGAATCATATCCCCTATATATCTAAACTATTCACCGGTAACCGCATTTCAATTTCGATATCATCTTTTCTTACCCTATTCTCTGGCAATATCTTATCTACAGACTCGGTAAAATTATCGTATGTATCTCTTCCAAATGAATAAAAAATCAATTCATTTCTTTCTTCATATATATTTTTTATCATTTAATCGCAAATCAGACATAATAGACTGCATATGTGTTCTGTTGATTTCATCCGGTTCAATCGCAACAATCTTATTATATACACCTCCAGATGCCATCATAAATCTTATTACCGTATCTCCCGTATAAGTACCTACATCTACACATGTGTACTTCCTGCTCCAGTCTAACTTATCAAACATAAACCATTCTAATGCAGACAATGGTTCTGTCTGCTTTGCCAGTCTCGTAGAATCCCCGGTAATTTTCCAATTAATATCTTCGTTTCATCTGCAAAAGTTCGTAGCTATTTATAATCAAATCTGCTCCTTTGCACAGTTCAGCTTTCGTCAAAAATCTTGTTTCCACTTTGAATGGGTTCGCACAAACCACATATTCTTTCCAATGCTGCTTTACAAATTTTCCTATTCCTATTACAAGCGGTCAGACTGTTGTTATTAATACCATGCAATGAGAATATTTTTGTACTGCTTTCTCCGGACTTATCACCTCCACATCGGCATATCCATCTGCATATTTCCCAGCGCATTAATCAATAAAAGAAATTGGTTCAATTCCTTTTTTCTCAACAAATACAATGTCTGTCTCCCCTTTGTGCCTGCACCGTACAGACATATATTTTTTTTCTTTAATTTTTCAAAATAGTTCTTATCATCTAATATAAAACTAAAACAATCCATATATCTGATTTCTTCCACATTGTAATACCCATTCACATTCTCTTATGTCTGCAGATCATCCTCTGTAATGAATTGCGCACCCGCACATATATATTTTTCTGCTGGAATTTTCATTTCACGAAATATTTTTCTGGCAGCATTAGATGCTTGTACCGGAAGTACAAATATCATCTCACCTCTCCATTTATATTCTTCTGGTGGTATAGTTTGTATATCATGAAAGTTCACCCGGTTATATGTGTCAATAACCGTACATAATCTCGCATCAGGATACTGACGTTTCATTTCCCGATAAAAATTCTCTGCTGCTTTAGAAACTCCCCATATTGTATACTCAAACACTGTGTCTTTTGTATATATTTTTTTCAATAAATTCAAAATTGATTGATAATTATTATTAACTGTTTCCTTAAAAGTAATATTCTCACTATACTCTTTATGACCCAAAATACGCTCCATCTTTTCTGCATTTTCATAATTCTCAAAAACAGCCTTAACTCGATTGATTGATATTTCTAAAATAAATTTTTTTCTTTCTTCATACTCTACTGCCTCTGGTTTCCAATCAATATCCGCATAACATTCTTCACTATACAAAGGTATATATTCATCTAACCAGCCAAATCTTCCATCCACCTGATCTTTTACAAATATAACAGGAATTCCCCATGCCATACATGGTGCCGCTACATGTAATCTTGACGTTATTACAAGCGACGCTTTTGTTTTATATTCCCGATATTGTCGCATGGCATTTTCACGAATTTCATCAATCTGTACATCTGGATCAAAGTACTCCTGTTGTGTACAACACTTTGCATTTTTCAAAAGTTCCTCCGGAATAAATTTTTTCAGCTGCACAGGCGCATCCACCAAATATACATATTTTTCACTTTTTACATTATTATTTCTTGGCAGGGTTATCGTAAGACATCCATTCAGATAAGCCTGTATTCCATTTGACTGAAGCATTTTTTTTGTGTGAACATCCCTGCATCCTATCGGCTCAAACCTTTTTAAATATTGCATATTATATTCATTCATAAATGACTCTTTAAAATTTCCATCTTCTATTGTCACAGCCAAAAAAACCGGAATAATATCCTGGGATATACAAAGCCTGTCGCCCTCCATATAATCTTTCCAAAAAACAGACCAGTTTAACGGAAGTACTAATTTCTCGCCACGGTAAGTTTTTACTTCTCTTACATCAAGATAAACAACTTCACTTTTTTCAATTCCGGCACATGAAAGCAAATAATCAATAACAAACAATTGCAGGAAATCACCATAGTTAACTGCTTTTACCCCTGATGCTAATTCCGTATTCTGCCATATAATATTTGCATATTTCATTCGTATCATTCCCCCTGATTATTTAATCTAGCCCTTATCTCATCCGCATATATGTCTATACTATCTCCCGGCGTCATCACCGTATTCTGTGGAACATAGCAATCCCTGCACGCTTCAATCCCGAATCTTCCATTCTGAAGCATTTTTTTTAAAAACTCTTTTTTTTGCGTGCTGTTCCATGCTTCAAGTAATGTAGTATCCTTAACATTTCCTAATTTAAACGGTGGTCTGATATGACTACATGGATATATCGTTCCATCTGGCAATATGTTAATTGTATAAAAAATCAACGGACAACAACGTTGTACTTTAAAAACATCGCCATATTTATTGGTTTCATTTTCTTCTCCCGTCATATCCATGCCTGTCCACAGTGGTACAACTGATTCAACAAAAACCCGGTCTGCAATAGGCGAAAACATTTCATAAAACTTATCTTTTTCTTCTCCTACAGCCACATCCACAATCTTGATATGAACCTGTGTTGCTTTTTTCATTTTATATAAATATTCCAATCTGCGATAAAATTTATCAAAATCAATCTGCGCGCCACAAACTTCAAGATAATTTTTTTCGTCCAATCCCTGAAGTGAAATCACAATCCGATCTATCTGCGCTTCGCATAATTTCTCAATATAGGCTTCGTCTAACAGCAATGCATTGGTATGTATGTCTGTCTTCGCTGTCAATCCAGATTTTTTTATGTATGCCACCATATCCGGAAGTCTATGGTTACACAAAGGTTCCCCATGGTGTGATAATGCAATTCGTTTTATCTGATGCGGGAATTCTTTCATCTGATCTACAATCTTTTCAAATGTTTCCCACTTCATCAAACGATTTTTTCGATAATCCTCTGCTACTATGCTTTCATCAGCCCGAAAGCAGTAATTACATTTCAGGTTACACATATCACTAATATCAATCATCACCGTATATGGCGTATCCAACGGCAACACTTTTCCCAATACACTTCTATCCTGGCTATATGATTTTATAATATTATTATAACCCATTCTCTGTCTATCCTTCCTGCAGTATGTAACTCTTCATCCATTCCTTCTCAAAGTCCTGAATATATTGTGAAGTCAAAAACTCCTGCTGCTTTGCTTTTAACACCTGCGTAAGTCCCGTTAATATATCATAACAATCTTTTAACTCATATGTTTTTATCTTATCACACATACTGATCATATACGACCATTCACTGTATTGCACCAATTCTGCTAACACTGGTAATTTACTACTGATGTATTCAGTCCGTTCTCGAAACGCCGCCAAGTATTCTTCCATCTGCTCCGCTTTCCACTGACTTGCATTTTGTGTAAAAGAACTGTTATTATTTTCATGTCTGGTAAAACAATACTTCGGCAGACCATATGCTGCTACCTTATTTGCATTCGCCAGATATTTATAGCAAATCCAGATATCTTCATATTTGCAATTTTCTTTAAACGGTATCTCTTCAAACAATGTACGTTTAATAAGTTTTGTAGGAAGCCCTGCATTGTTACGCTTTCTTTTTAAAAGTTCCGTCACTGCATCAGATGCACTCCAAATGCAATATTCATTCCACATGCTGTGCGGAAGAATCTTACCATTCACATCTTTTTGTGCACCACATATTGCAATATCTGCATGATTGTCTTTCACAAGTTGATTTAAAAATTCGAGCATGTCTGGAGCTGCAACATCATCATCATCTACAAACGCAATATAATCTCCTTTTGCATTCGCAATGCCAATATTTCTTCCGTGTCCGATGCTGCTTTTATCAATATGCAATACCTTGATTCTTGTATCTTTCCTGGCATATTCATCAGCAATCTGACCACTTCTGTCACTCGAACCATTGTCAACAATCACAAACTCAAAGTCATAATATGTTTGTTTTAAAATTGCTTCAATTGCTCTCGCTATATATTTTTCCCTGTTATATGTCAGCATAATTACCGAAATCATATTTGTCCCCTAAAATCCTACCAACATCACACTTAACCCATCTCCGACTGGTATCCTGCGCAATGCTGGATGCTCATTTACATATTCGTCAATTGCCTGTGCCACACCACCATAGCTTTCTGTATAATAGTCGTGGGAAATGAGGAATCCTCCCTTTGCCATACGTTCTCCAAACCACTCCAGTCCGGCTTTTGTCGGTTTATACATATCAACATCCAGTCTTACAAATACAAATGTTTCTTCTAATCCTTCTGCTGTTTCTGGAAAATATCCTTTCTTTATCACACATTGATCCGGAAACTCCATTTTTTGCAAAACACGTTCTACCGATGTATCGTGATAATCTCCCGTTTTAGCTTCTGAAAATCCATTCTGTCTTTCAGACTCCACATCCCTTGCATCAAACCCACTAAATGTATCAAACAAATACAGCTTTCTGTCCGCAAATGCTTTGTTAATTATTTTTGCTGTGTCACCCTGAAATACGCCAACTTCTGCGCATGCTCCTGGTATATTTTCTAATTCTTTTGCATATTGATAAAAAGCTCTCTCTCTATTTTGATTTATACCTTGTGAGAATTTTCTTATTTTTGATTTTGCAATTCCTTCATTGACTATCTGATGATATATCGAATCGTATCCTGGTACTGATGCTATTATAATATAGTCATAGGCTATGTCTTTAATTTGTTCAGCAGAAATAACTGATATTCCATCGATAAAAGTCCCTTGCAATAAAGTATTATTATCAGCGAACGCTGCAACTTCACAAAATTCCTGATAAAATTCATATGCACGCTTTCCTGTTGGTCCTGCACCAAAAATTATAATCTTTTTCATTTTATGTCTTATTCGCCTCTATTTCTCTCTGTAAAAATAATACGCGATCCTTCTGTTTCAAAACCAAACTGTGTTTCTTTATACTCTTTCATTGCCAATCTTACAGAATTTTGTTTTTCTGGCGGCACAAAAAGTAACATAAAACCACCGCCACCAGCTCCAAGAATTTTTCCTCCTATAGCACCGGCTTCTTTTGCTTTTTTATACATTTCATCTATAAGTGGATTTGAAATTCCACTGGACATCTGCTTTTTTAAATTCCACGCTTCATCCAGCATTATTCCAATTCTATCTACATTACCATCAGCTATCGCACTTTCTGATGCCTGAACCATTTCTACCATTGTATCAAGGATCTTTTCTTTATCATAAATATTTGATTTCTGTTCTGCTAAAATATTGGATGATATCCGAGTTAGTCCCGTAAAAAAGAGCATAAAATTGCTTTTTAATCTATCTAACGTTTCTTGTGTACATATAATCATCTCATTTGTAACACTTCCATCTTTATGAAATTTATATTTGCGGAATCCACCATGTGCAACCGCATACTGATCCTGCACACCAATTGGATTTTTCAGACGTTCTATTTCTATTTCACATGCTTCTCTTGCTAGTACATCTGGTGAAACATGTTCTCCTTTATAAGCGTGAAGCGCATTTAAGACTCCAACTGCAAGAGCACTTGAAGATGCCAGCCCAATGCCTGCAGAGCTAAGTGGAATATCCGCAGAATATACAATATCAATTCCTTTTTCTATTCCCAACATTTTTAATGCTTCACGGATTATATTATGTTTAATTTCATCCACGGAATCTACAAATTCATTGATGGTATAACATACCCTGATTTTATCATCAAACCTCTTGCATACCATAATGTACACATACATATCCAATGCAGTGCTTATAACAGTTCCATATCCATATCTACTGTGTTTATAATAATCTGCAAAATCTGTACCCCCACCAAAAAACGACATTCTAAGTGGTGTTTTAGATATTATCATTTATTTTTCACTCCTAAGTATATCTTCTACTGCTCTTCTTAGTGTATAGTTGTCATCTACAAGAATACCTTTACAACCAGCTTCCTTAGCTGCCTGCATATCTCTCTCATCATCGCCAATCATAATACATAATGTAAGATTTAATGAATGTTCTTTTTGCGCCTGATAGAATAATCCTGGTTTTGGTTTTCTACAATCACAACCTTCATCCCAATTATGTGGGCAATAATATATCCCATCCATTTTTCCACCTATTTCCCGCAGCTCATTTTGCATTTTTTCATCAATACAATGTAAATCAAACTCCGTTAAGCATCCCCTGGCAATTCCCGGCTGATTTGAAATAAGAAAAATCTGATATCCGGCTTTTTTTAATTCCGCAACTGCCTCACGAGCTCCATCAATCCAAATAAATTCTTCTGGTTTTGTCACATAACAGGCTTTTTGAGGTCGGATATTTAATGTGCCATCCCTGTCAAGAAAAATTGTCTTTTTTTGTGAAAAAAATTGTTTTGTTAATTCAATTCTTTCCCATGAACCAATCGAATAATACCTGTGCTCGGTGATTGAAGCAAACATTTTTTGATTTTTTACAACTAGTGGATAGACCACTTGCTCGAAATTACAATTACCATCCGGCAAAAGTTGAAGCAATTCTTTTTTTACAATTGCATAACCGATGTCCACGCCTTGAAGCCCCTGTATTGTTCTTTTTTTATCATAACAGGTCACTTTATTGGTCGCATCTATTAACAGGTTACTTTTTGTATATCCATCCTTATTTGCATATGCTGTAATTTGTATATCTGCACCATTATCCAAATAATCTTTTTGTAACTTCTTAAAATTAATTGGACAATAATTATCACAGTACATAAGAAGAAATTCATCATTCAACTTATCTTTTGCATTTCTAAGCCTGGCACCTGTTTCAAATTCAACTGGTGTAATACTATATGTTATATTTACATCAAATGCTTTTCCATCTCCAAAATATTCAATAATTTTTTGTGGAAGATATCCTAATAATAATAGTATATCTTTTATCCCAAACGATTTTATCTGTCCAATCAGATATTCTAAAAATGGCTTCCCATTAATTTCATACATTGGCTTTGGATTATGTTCGGTAAATGGAGCCATACGTGTTCCAAGCCCGCCAGCAAGAATTACCGCCTGTTCTATTTGTCTATTTCCCATCTTTGTTTCTGTCCTTACAAACACATGCCATCCCGTTCCAAAATAACATCCACTATTTGTTGCAATATCAAATTATGAATAGATTCTACCATTCCGTAATGACATACCGGGACATGCAAATTATAATCTCCCATTTTGCGAATGCTATTATCTGGTTCGAAACCAGTCAACGTAACTACTATACATCCTCCCTTTTTTGCAATTTCAATAGCATTAATGATATTCTGTGAATTACCGGAACTGCTAATTGCAACTAACAAGTCTTTTTTATTTGCCAAAAATTCCAACGGACGGGAAAATATATGTTCATAACCATAATCATTTGCCATACAAGTTGTAACTGAATTATCGTATAAACTATATGTTTTCATGCCACCATTTTTCATGAAGTCAGCAGTCATATGACTGGCAATTGCAGCGCTTCCACCATTTCCTATAAAAAACACCTGATTCCCAGATTGTTTCGTGTCTGTAAATATATTTATTAATTGATTTAATATTTCTTCGTAATTTTCATACAAAATTCCTTTTTCACTATATAATATTGTGTTTTTTATATTTTCTATAATTTTTTCAACATATTCCTGATACATTTCTTTTTCACCCCGATATGATATAAAATTTGTTTCTCCCAATCCCTTATTGCATTCAAACCAGTTCCTTAAGTGCCTCTATCACCCTATCCTGCATCTCATTCGTAAGCCACGGGTAAAGTGGTAAACTCATCATGTGCGCATAAATCTCTTCTGCATTTTTACAACATACATCCTTATATCCATTCTTCTGATAATATGGATGCTGATAAACTGGAATATAATGTACATTTACTCCAATGCCCTGCTCTCTCAGTTCCTCAAAAACTTTCTTTCGATCACAGTTTTTTACCTGTACAATATATAAATGCCATCCACTGTTTGTATCCGGTAGCTGATACGGAGTTACAACATTTTCACAATTTGCAAAAGCTTCATTATATCGCTTTACCAATTCACGCCGTCTTGCAAGGAAACGATCCAGTTTTTTCATCTGACTACATCCCAGTGCCGCCTGAATATCCGTCATACGATAATTGTATCCAAGAAATAATTGCTGATAAAACCACGGTCCATCATTACGTGTCATAAGGTTTTCATCCCTCGTTATGCCATGGCTGCGAAACAGCATCAGTTTTTGGTAAAATTCTTCATTATCTGTCACGATCATTCCACCCTCTCCGGTAGTGATTGGCTTCACCGGATGAAAACTGAATGTTGTCATATCAGACAATGATCCAACTTTTTCCCCTTTATATTCAGATCCAAGAGCATGTGCCCCATCCTCTATTACAAACAAATTATGGTTTTTTGCAATTTCATGAATTGCATCCATATCACATGGTTGTCCTGCCAGATGCACTGCAATAATCGCTTTTGTGTTTGAAGTGATTTTTCTTTCAATATCTGCCGGATCAATATTATATGTTTTGGGATCAACGTCCGCAAATACCGGTGTTCCTCCGCAATAAAGCACACAATTTGCCGATGCAGCAAACGTAAGCGGAGTTGTAATTACTTCATCTCCCTTTCCGATTCCTGCTGCAAAACAAGCTGCATGCAATGCAGATGTTCCATTGGAGATTGCGACTGCATATTTTACACCCACGTAGTCAGCAATCGTTCTTTCAAATTCCGCAATTTTAGGACCTGTTGTCAAAAAATCACTTTTTAACACATCCACAACTGCCTGAATATCATCCTCTTCTATTGTCTGTCTACCATATGGAATAAATTCTTTTTCTGCCATCATACATCTCTCCTTGTTTTTACCCGTTTCTTGGAAAAAACGGTTTTTATATCATAAATAACCATAAAAAATATCAGTAAAAAACCAAGATATCCATTGATACCATATAAGATATTTAAAAGTCCCTTATAGGGAACAAAACATGCAATAATACATCCAACACATCCGCCAATAACGGTAACAATTTTATAAGTGATCGAATTTTCTTTCGATACTTTTCTTACACCGGTCCACAAAAGAGGCACTGCTGATGTATAAATTCCCGCACATATTATAATTGCAAAAATCTGTGCCAGATACGGTGAAATCTGATTTGCAAGTTCCAATGCCGGAATATCCGCTCCTGCTGTAATATCAATATGCCCTATTAATGCAAGACAGCATACAGCAGATGCTCCGAAAATAAATACTGCGGAAATCACCATCCCCCAGTTGACATTCTTTAATTTATTCTTAGCCCCTATTTCCGCTAAAAATGCTGCAAACCAAAGAATCACAAATCCTCCGTAAGAAGCACCGGATTTGAATGGATTTCCATTTCCAACCTGTTTCATAACTTCCTGATAATTTCCAGTATCTATGTTATGTATATTTTCCATCAAATGTGGCCATCCTGTAATTGCTGTAACAGATGCAATCAAGAGAATCATAATAATGATCACAGGTCCTATTTTGCTCAATGCATTTAAAATTCCATCCAGGCCAAAAATTACGGTACATATTACTAATATGGTAAGTCCGACGGCACCTGTTCCAAGTGGAAGTCCCCATTGCTGGGTGAGTGTGGAATTTGCCCCGCCACACATAACAACAAAACTCATATAACAAAAAAATGCTGAAAAAATATCAAAAAAGATACTTGCATACTTTCCAAACCGTTCTCCCACACAACTGCAGTATACCCTGTATATATCTCCTCCGCGTTGTAACTGTAACCGGTTTCCATTTGTTGCAAAAGAGAAGTTTGTATAAAGATATATAACCGCAGTCACCAATATAACTATCGGGAAATATGAACCATATGAAGCTTCATATTGAACAACTTCCTGCATTGTGGCAAATCCTGCACCTATGTAAAATGAAATACAGGCACCACAAATAGACAATATGGATAATAAGCTTATCTTCTCTTTTGACATTTTCTAATCCTCCAGTTTTTCTGCTAAGACAGCCTCTATAATATGTTGCGCACCATTTCCGTCTACAGACTTCATAGCATTTACACGCATTCGTTCACGTTCCTCATAATCCTCGCATAACTTCAGGATCATCTCTGATAATCCGTTCCAGAAATCTTCTTTGTTTCGAATATCTCCGGCATTTTTCATAATTTCTTTTTCACATAAAGATTCCGCACCCAATATCTGATTATCCGCCAAAATATATGTAATCGTGGGAATCCCACAGGCACATAATTCATAAAGTGTTGTTCCTGCCGCCGATACCGCCAGATCACATTCTCTCATCAGCTTTGCCATATTGGTAACATTCTGATGAATACATATTTCTGAATACTGACGTTCCAATTGTTTCAATTCTTCTGTGTCCGGCTCGAATGAGCCTAGAACCAGATGGAATCTGTACTGCTTTGTTTTCTCACTGCAACAGATTTTTTTTGCAAATTCTAAAGCAACTCTTTCCGGATCTGCTCCTCCTGCAGAAAAAAGAATATCCGTTACCTCTTTCTTAACTGGTGTATATTTCATATTTTGAAATTCTTCTCTTAAAGGAATGTAGCGTTCACCCAGAAGCAACTGTGGCGTTTTTATCTGATTTTTTTTATAGAAATCAGCATAATTCCAGCTGGCCGATCCCGCATTATAATTGATTAAATAATCAACCGGATACGGAAAACTTTTTATATCATCTATATAGACCAATTTTGTCCAATGATGAAGCTTGTCCAGGTAGCTTTTACTTACAAAATAACTGTCTACCACCATTACTTCCGGTGTAAACATTCTGATATATTGAACCGTCTGGTCGATCTCCTGATCCATCTTTATATAATTAGAATTCAGAATTTTACAGGAAAACCCATAATCTTCCACTGTTTTTTTGAAAGACGCATCTGCCATGATATAGATACATTCCATCCCCAGTTGTCTTGCTGCCATTCCTAACGAAAGACATCGCATTATATGTCCTGCACCGATCTGTGCATTTCCATCTGCCCGAAAAACTATTCTTCTCACTTTTATCTGATAACTTCCCTTAAAATCATAAATGCTTCTGCTTTCTTCATTCCCACATTACTGCCTCTTAGAGTTCCAAGGGCTCTTAATGCTTCTGCACTCCTTGGATGTGGAAATTCTGTACTTTCACTTCTATAGCATTCCATTCCTTCCACTTTTGCTTCCAAGGTTTCTGTCACATCAATATACAGATTCGGAGTAAAAGGATTTGTATAGGTATAATTCCACTCCGTAGAAGACGGTGTTTCAAATGCATAGATTCTTTCTACTTCATAATCACCAACAGGTCTGCAAGCTGTAATGACCGCCTCACAGACAATTCTGTGATCAATGTTCAAATCCCCATGATGATGCGTAAAAATTGTATCTGGCTTATACTCATCTACATATTTGCCAACAACTTTAATCACATCCAGCAAATCCATCCCATCTAAACGATTATCCGGAAGTTCGCAGAAATCAATTGTTTCATAGCCGACTATATTTGCTGCCTTTCTCGCATTTTCTTTTAAGTTTACCAGATCCTGTGCATCAGCTTCACTCCGCGCATTTGATCTGGATGTAATTCCCTCGCCAATGATCACTGCCCGACATGTAATCCCCTGATCTGCCAGTTTTCGAATTGTTCCACCTACTCCCAGCAATTCATCATCCGGATGTGCTGCAACAACTAAAACATTTTTCATCTGTGATTCCTTTCTATAAGTCTACCGGAGGTTTGTATTATTCTCCAGCATGACAAAAAATGGTTTTAAATCTTTTTCGTTGTAGTAATACTTACATTTTGCATTTCTAAAATCCTCGTACCATTTTTCAATATCATAGTTTCTTTCTACCACTCTTTTCTGATAATCAATTGGTTCCACCATGGCCGTAAATGTATTTTCAATTTCCTGATATGCATCTTCCGGTATCTTACCCTCAATCATGGTTTTTGCCCATAAAACCGGCAAATTCATTCCTGCGCAGGTAGCGGCATAACTCCAGGTAGAATTTCTGAAATTAATTTCACTGAAGTATAACTCATCATCCTGATCAACTAAAAATTCAATTTCAAATATTCCTTCAAAACCAATTTTTTCAAGCATTTCACTCAGAGCATCATATAATCTCTTATCCTTAAAGTTATTAACATCATGATACGGACTATAATATCCTTTTATATTATATTTATACAAAGATGCAATCGCTATAAATGTCTGCTTTCCCTGATCTGCACTAAAGCCTTCCAGCACTAGTTCATTCTTTTTATCAATGTAATGCTGCACCAGTACGACAGGACTTTGAATTTTTTCATATGCTGCCTTTAATTCCTCTTCATTTTCACAGATAAACACATCCGATTTCCAGCCACCGACATTCGGTGCAATGGATTTTGTGATAACAGGATACGGAACATCCGGAATTTCTCCCCGTTTTACTGCAACTGCTTCCAAAGTCTTTAAGCCTTTCTCTTTTGCCAGTTCAAGGATATTAAACTTGTCCATGTATTCTGTAATCCCACCATTTTTTCCAGCATTAAAAAAGATAAACTTTCCAGCATACTCTTCGTAATGTTCATCCATATACCCGACCTGTTCATCATCGGATGTGATGACAATTGGCAGATTATCTTTTGGATAATTTCCATACTGTTCAAGTAATAGTTTGCAGCCTTCTACATAATCCTTTACTTTATGACATTTTTTAACATACTTACTTGTAGATGCAACTTCTGCCCGTCCAGGTATTGCTATAAAAATAGATTCAATTCCATACTCACCCAAACTGCGGATAATGCCTAACGGATTATAATGTTCGATTCCAAATACGATAAAAGTTCTATCCTGTAACATATCTTTACGATTCTCCTTTACACTGTTTTGCATAATAGCCTTCTTTTACAACTGCAGGATTTCCTACGATCAAACTATATGGTGGATACTTTCCAGATCTCACGATAGTTCCTGCTCCAACTACAGAATGATGTCCAATATGAACTCCCCCACCTATATAGCTTTGAGTTCCAATATATACATTGTTCTCAAGTACAATATCTTTTCTCTCAATTTTATCCGCAATCCCAATTGTTTTTTTATGTGAATCTGAACAATTAATCACAACAAAAGAAGCAATATCACAATGATCTCCTATAATTACATTTGCACCTTTTGCATAAATTTCCGACATTCCACCAATATATACATCTTTTCCAATCTGTGGGTCTCCCCCAATCCAGACAAGCGGATGATATGGGTTCTTTTTCATATCCGTAAATTCTGTAAATAACGTTTGAAATTCATCTTTTGTCAACTATAATACATCCTCCATTTTCAATTGCTGGTTTTTCAAAATATCACGCCTTGCAGATTTTCCAATTACAGAATCCCACATACTTCCGGGCATCCCGTTCCCAGGTCTGCGCATACATAAATTTTTTTCCGAAAATGCTTCGCCTTTTTGGATATTACATAATGTTGTGATGGAACGATGATACTCGTCTCTGATTTCCATTTCTTTATGTGTAGGATTTAATTGGCGGCTTCCCAACATCTGGCTGGCTGTCCGAATATCAGAAACCCATTTTTTCAAGCCATCCGGTTCTTCTGAAAACCAATGATCCGGTCCCGGGAAGTTATGGTCTAATGTAAAATGTTTTTCAAAAATCTTTGCACCATATGCAACCGCCATCACTGCCGCCACGCTTCCTGTGGTATGATCTGACAATCCCAGGATCAATTCCGGATATTTTTCATGCAATGTCAATAATTTTCGAATATTGACATCCTCAGGTGGAGTTGGATACTCCGACGTACAAAGAAACAGACACAATTCTTTGTTCTCATATAATCCCGCTGTTTTCAATGTCAGATCGATTTCATCTTCCGTTGCCATGCCACAGGATAATAATAATGGCACCTGTTCTTTGGCATAACGACGAATTAATGGAATATTTACAAAATCATCCGATCCCACTTTTACTGCTTTGACATCAATTGACATTAACAATTCCAAATCGGATACATTTCCCGGGGTAGATAAGAACAAAATTTTCTCTTCATCACAGAATTCTTTGAGTTCTTTCCACTGATCAGCTGTAAATTCGCATCTCTCAAACATGTCAATGATCGGCTCCGTTATTTCCACACCATTTGACTTGTATGTGTATGTAACAGTTCTGTCCTGTATAAAATCTTTTGCGTAAAAGGTTTGGAATTTTACTGCATCTACTCCAGCTTTCTTGGCTTCCAAAATCATCTTTTTAGCAAGATTTACATCGCCATTATGATTAATTCCTGCCTCCGCAATAATAAACGGTAAAGCATTTTCTCCTATTATTTTTCCATCAATTGATATTTTATTCATTTTATATGCCTCTAATCATTCGGTACTTTAATTCTGCCAGTTTCCAATCCGTCTCATTGTCAATATCCTGAACTTCTAATTCTGAAATAATGAACGGTACTGTATGATTCGATAGTATATCTACATTTTTTAAAAAAGCATTTTTATTACACCAATAAAACTGTCCACAATCATGCAAAATAGTTTCCAAATCCTGCGAGCGCATATCAATCGCTTGCAGATTGACTGGCCGTAACATTCCCTCTCTTACAACCATGCCCCTTTGTGGTGGAAAAGAAAAAGGAACCATCGGCACTACATTATAGACCTCTTCGTTCTCCAATAATTTATGGCTTTGTATTAATTTTTCTGCCGTGATAAATGGAGCCGTCGGATAGATACAACAAAATTCATCAAATTCCCTGCCTGTTTTTTTATAACATTCTAAAACTTCAAGCAATACATCCGTTGTATCCGCAAAATCATCTGCATTCTCTGCACTTCTCATAAATGGAACACTTGCGCCATATTGTCTGGCAATGTCTGCAATCTCATCACTTTCTGTTGACACCATAACTTCATCAAACATCTGGCTTTTTACAGCCGCTTCTATGCTATATGCAATGATTGGCTTTCCGCAAAACTGTTTAATGTTTTTTTTCGGTATTCTTTTCGATCCGCCTCTGGCAGTTATAATCGCAACCTTACTCACTTTTACACCTTCTTTTCGCAACGACTCGAATCAATGTCGGATCCGAAGCTTTTGTTTTTGAAAATCCTTTATTTTCTTCACAATAAATAATTTCAAATCCATGCTGTTCCAATTTTGCAATAAGTTCTGTTTTTTTTATAAATCTTCTGAAATGCTCATTATACTCGTAGGTATTTCTTCCAATTTGTTTTCCTTTTCCATATAGTTCATCTTTTGTACTTCTAACTTCTATGAAAAATAAACCATCCTCTTTTAATGCTTCTGAGATATTATATAACAGCTCGTTCTCCTGCATTTCTGTAATCGCGTGTATCGTCCATCTGCTATAAAAATAATCAAATTGCATCTGATACAAAGTCTTGCAGGTAACAAAATCATCGCACACAAAAAAAGTATTTTTTATTTTCTTATTCTGCAATTCTGTAATTGCAGTATCTGAAGCATCCACTCCAATCACATCCAGATTGTTTGCTGCAAAATAAATACTGTCGCGTCCATTTCCACATCCAATATCCATAACCTTTTTTTCAGGCTCCATATAAGACAATGCAAATTTTGCAAACGCACTTGGTTCATTTATTAATGCTATTTGTTTATCGTAAAACTCATTCCAATATGTAGTGTCTCTGTTATACAAATCTTTTTTTGGAATCTGATAATTCAAAATTGCATCTACACATTTTTCCACAGGTTCTGTACCATTATTGTAAATTACAATGTCAGGATTTTTAGGAAATTCCACATCCTGATCCATTCCTGCAACTTGCGAAATCTTTCCCGCCTTTTGTGCAGAGTATAATCCTTTTCTATCTCTCGCAAGTAAAACATTTTTGTCTACATTTAAAAACACTTCTATATATTTCTCTATGTGTTTACGATTCCACTCTCTGATTTCATCATACATTGCAATCGTACAAATAATTACAGATATTCCCTGATCTGTTAATGTTTTACATAAAGAGGAATAATAATATGCCCTTTTTTTACGATCATCCTTAGAATACCCTAAAGAATCCCCAACTAATCTTTTGAGAATATCACCATCCAGAATAACTAAATCATTCCGCTTTTTCTTTAGTTCATAATATAATGCATTCCCTATTGTCGTTTTTCCTGCCCCAGACAATCCGGTAATCCAATATAATAATCCTTTTTCCACGATAAACGTTTCCTCATACTTTCCTTACTATTAATAGATAACGCATGAACTCACATGATCTAAACACCAATCCCTATAATATTCAATTCTCTCCCTATCGTTTGATTCCACGCCTTTTTCATCCAGCAAATAAACGTCATATTCCTGCAAAGGTACTCTGCATTCGGAAGTCACGTTTTCCTTTCCTTCTAAATAAAACTGAAAATCTCTTCCATTTAATACAATTTGATAAGGATCACCCACATGAATGCTCTCTGTCACAACAAATTGACGCTCTTCATTTCCACCAAACGAAACCGGCAAATTAGCATCTGTATCTTTAAAGTTATAATCTATCTGTGCCATTTGACACATGATTGCCGTATAATCACAAGCTGATATTGGTTCATCTGTCATCCCATTTATTCCGTTTCCACGGAACATAAAAGCAATTTTTGTTCTCTCATCTGCTAGAAACTTGTCGTCTTTTTTTACCAAATATCCCTGTCCATGATCAGAAAATAAACTCACTAGAATTTCATCATCATTAAAATTCTCTTCTATATACTGATATAAACTTGCCAATCTGCGATCAATATATTCTACTTGCTTTAAGTAATATTTAATTTTAGTTGTGTCAAAGTTCTGTTTTACTGAATTAATTTTTTCTTCTAAATCAGAGTTTTCCCAAACCATAAATTCAGATTGAATTGGTGCCATATTTACTTCATCTGCAATTAAGTGTAACTCACCTATTTCCATCCATATAAACTGGTCTGTATCTCTCATTCGGTATATTTGTTCTTCTGTTTCTGCTATTACATGGTCTGCGGAATATCCTTCATACATGTGATTATAAAATACACGATTCATTCCCCTTGTATACCCGTAATTCGGTGCAATTCTCCAATTTCCACCTATTTTTGTTGTATTATATCCAGCATTTTTAAAATATTCAAACAAAATAGGTGTGTCTAGATCTATCTTCCTCAACTGTTTCGAATGCAACATTTTATGCTTAGCCAATGTCTGTCCCGTCATGATTGAAGCAATTGAAGGAAATGTCCAATCACCCGCTGTGTATGTATTTTCACAAACCAATCCCTTTTTGAAGAATCGATATGTATGTGGCATAAGCTTTTCAAAGTTATCCCCTAATACTGTTTGAGATAATCCGTCAACAAATATGTTTAATATCAATCGTTTTCTATTTTTACTATGTGTAATAGGAATAATTTCGCCAACACGAAAAGGGACTTCTCTCGACGAAATCGTTACTCTTCCTTTAGGAAGTCTATAATTTGTATATTGTAATGGAGATGTATATCACACTTCCGTACTTGCATTAAACATATCAAAAGACAGCTTTTCCCGTTTGGCCATTATAATTGGCACATAACTTTCCTGTTCCAGTTCCATCTCAAAGGATTGCGTCTGCTCACTCACTCTTTGCATTTCAGTTGCTTCCGTAATGGCATCTTTTCTAAGTATTCCCATTATAAAGTCACTCGCAGCTTTTGTTCCTGTTATTCCCAAAAACAGTTTGTCTAACTCGAAATAATCCATATACTCTTTTCCAATTATTTCCACATCAAGTTCTCGAAAAACCGGAAATCTAACTGCCCATTCAATATCCTCCTGAAAAATAATATAATCAAGAGCCTTCTTTCGTTCTAACAGTTGCTCCTTTGTTCCAACATTTAATTCACTCGCAATTTTATCCAGAATAAACTCTTTTGCGGCCTGCATTTGTTCTTTGCTATGTAATGTAGGATTACCACCTTCCAGCATTTTCTCCGCGATTGAATATTGTTCATATGCTTTCATCCACTCTGCATATAATTGATATATATATCCCAAATGATAATGTGCATCAACAACATATGGTAATTCTTTTACCGCAAGCAAAGCATGTTTTTTTGCCAGATCTAATTGACCTACCTTCTCATAACACAAGGATTTTAGCAAATAAATTTCTCTGTCATTTCGATTTTTTATCTCATATCGTTCTATTTCCTGTAACGCCAATTCATATTTTTCTTCTGTAATATGCTTTTTTGCTTGTATTTTCATTAAAATTATATCTCCACGATTAAATTATCATTTTCTAATGTATTCGTATACTTTTAAGTCGTTGTCTAATTTCTTCTACACCTATCCATTCTGTATTATTACCGGAACTGTATTCAAAACCAGGCTCTACCTTTTTCCCTCCAGCCTGTATTTTAGAAGCATCCCACCAGTCAAAATGTGGATATACAATAAAGTGCTTATCATATTCATATGTCAGCAACGAATCCTCTTTCGTCACCATCACCTCATGAAGTTTTTCTCCTTCACGAATTCCCACTTCCGACATTTCACATCCCGGCAGAATGGCCTGCGCAAGGTCTGTAATCTTAAAGGACGGAATTTTCGAAATAAAGGTTTCTCCTCCTTTTGCCTCACCTAAAGCCTTAATCACAAGCTGCACTCCCTCATGCAGACTGATCCAGAATCTTGTCATGCGATAATCGGTAATGGGAAGCTCTTTTCCACCATTTGCAACAATATTTCGGAAAAACGGAATTACCGATCCACGACTTCCCGCTACATTTCCATAACGAACAATGGAAAAGCAGACATCTTTTGCTCCAGAATAAGCATTTGCAGCAATAAATAATTTATCTGACACCAGCTTCGTTCCTCCGTATAAATTAATTGGATTTACAGCTTTGTCTGTAGATAAAGCAACGACACGTTTTACTCCGCAGTCAAGTGCTGCATCCACAATATTCATAGCTCCGTTGATATTTGTTTTTACGGCTTCCATCGGATTATACTCACAGGACGGAACCTGCTTTAATGCTGCCGCATGTACCACGTAGTCCACCCCGTCAAATGCCCGGTAAAGTCTCTCTTTATCCCGTACATCCCCGATAAAGAAACGCAGTTTATCTTTATATTTCTTGAATTTATTTGCCATATTAAATTGTTTAAATTCATCTCTGGAATAAATAATGATTTTTTTCGGTTCATAATGAGTTAATACATATTCCGTAAACTCATTTCCAAAAGATCCGGTACCTCCGGTTACTAGAATTGTCTTTCCATTTAACATTTTGTGCCTCCTGCATATACTATTGCATCCTGCAATACTGTCTTATCATATTTTATTTTAATAAACCTGCGAAAACATTTTTCCAAGTCTTTCTTTAAAGGTAAAGTCTTTTTTTACCCTCTCGTATCCCGCCCGTGCAATACTTTTACGATCTTCCTCATGACTTAAATAATATTGTGTTTTCATGAACAGATCCTCAATATTTTCATATACCACACATTCTTTTCCAATGTCCAGATATTCTTCCATTTCTTCCTGATAATTTGATATCAGAAATCCACCACACCCCAGTACATCGATCACACGCAATGGAATTCCCGTAAGAATTGTCTTCAGCGAAATATTGAGATTAATACGACTCTGTGAAAACACCAGCGGCATCTGCCGGTAATAATCCGCATAGCCACGATAGTATACTTTTTCCAGTCTCTGATCTTTATCAGTAGAATACAAATCCACGTGAAAATGACCAGAAAGCAACGCAAGCGCAAGGTATCGCTCCCTGCCTGTTGTCTCACATGCCAGCATAAATTCCAGTTCTCTTCGCCCCATCTGAAAACCATCTGTCGCAATTTTTTGATATTCCTGATTCATCCGGTTCAGAAGATTGTCCGTAATCAAATCCGGTATCATATATCCACCATATAATTTCATCTGAGAACCCACAATTCCTTCCAGATACCCCCGCAAATATTCACTCAATGGTGTTGTAAAATATGCATATTCGGTCTGATACAATTTGCCCACAAGTGAAATATCTGTCTGATATTTTTCTGCATCTTTATTGATCCGAAAGACTTCTGTATCTACCGCCAGCGGCATATGGAACGCATGTATTCCCTGCTTTTGATAGTTTTCCGCCTGTCCACGGTCAAAAAAGAAAATACGATTGCAGTCATTTTTCATATTCATCGTATTCCTAATGTGAATTGGTGAATCATAAACCCACGCTGTATAAGGAATTTCCTGCTCTTTGCAAACATCCGAAATCAATGGTGCATAATTAACGGAAAGTACATCTGTATAGTGTGCATTTTTTATCTTTTCCCGAAAAAGCTGCGCAAATTTATCATCTTTCTCCCAGTCTGTAAACTGATAGAAGAATACATCATACTCCCATCCCAATTCTTTCAATGCACGCTCCATTCCCTGATTCATAAATGAGTGCCATTGAAAAAACAAAATTTTTCTCATGTAATGTTCCTTTTTCTATCAATAAAAGAACCCAGCTCCTGTCTCACAAAAGCTGGTTTTCTTTCTTTTTTATTTAATTACTTCCTTTGCGCTTTCTCCAAGTTTCTCAAACACCGGGATGATAGCTGTAAATGCTTCTGCCATCTTTGCATCATCTTTTGCACCAACAGCATCGCTTAATGCTACTACTGCATCATTAAATGTTTCTTTATTTACACGCTCTTCGCCTTCATTCAGAACATCCATAGTCCCGTTTACTACCTGAATTTCCCAGTTGATTGCATCCAGAATTGATTTTAAAAATTTGTCAGTATCCTCCAGACGATTTCCGGACAATTCCTTGACAATAATCTGCATGTTGTTTACCAGACGATCATTGAATTCTGTTAATGTCTCCAATGCTTCCATCTGTTCTTTTCTATTATCCTCCATGATCTTTGTTCCCTCTGCCATCCCAGGCACCTTTCTGTCATTTTAGTAAATATATCGGTCATACCCCGACAATTCCTTAGCTTTTTCTTACATTTTTCCCATATATCGCTGTAACTGATCCTCTTCCATTCCGTCTGCCACAAGGCGGTAAAGTTCCATTTGTTTTGGAATCATCTGAGCATATGGGGACTCCGTATAATCTGCCACTTCTCTTTTTATGGTCTGTTCCAATTCGGTATACAGGCTCCATGGCATCTGAAATGCTCTCTGTTTTGCAAAATAGAGTGTCTCATAAAAATAACTGTGCAGAAAATATAATTTAATTTCCTCATAAAACGCTCTAAAAAACGGAGTCTGTTTCATAAAATTCCAGATAGCAAGCTGTACCTGCATATGCATCCGCAATGTCTGTGCATTTTCCATATCGCTGTGCATGGTTCCCTGTTCATTTTGCCTGTAATAATAAAACGGTTCCTTCATAAGAGCAAATGTTGTTCCATAAAACAGTAATGGGTATACAAATAATGGTTCTTCATATATGACATGTTCTGCATATTTCACGCCTGCCTGTTGAATTAATTCCCTGCGGTACAGTTTGTTCCAGCAGCCATATGTGAGTTTTTCCGCCATCAAAAAGTGTTTTCTTTCTTCTTCCGTCCGAACCGTGATCACTTCCTCTTTTACTGATCTGCCGGAATCTACTGTCCCAAGCCGATCTGTGTAATACACATACGCAAACTGTACAATATCCGCATCCGTTTCCTTTGCCCGTGTGTAGGTCTTTTCCAGGAAATCTTCCTTCACAAAATCATCCGCATCCACAAATGCAATATACTCTCCCGATGCATACTGCAATGCAATATTCCGTGCACCTCCCTGACGCATATTTTTCTCTAAATGAATCACAAGGATCTGCTCCGGATATGCGCGTTCAAACTCCTGCAGCATTGCATAAGTAGCTCCATCGTCTGTAGAAGCATCATCCACGAAAATAAGTTCCAGTTCCGACATTCCAATGGTTTGTGATACCAATGTCAGAAAACACTTTGGCAGCCACTTTGTAGCATTATAACAAGGTATGATCACACTAACTTTCTTCACACACTTCTCTCCTTTAAAATATGTAAAAACTGCTCTGCACGTTTTTCCCATGTATGCTGTTGTAGCGTTTTTTGTTTTCCGTTTTCCGCTATTTCTTCACGCTTTTTCTCATTTTGCAACAGATACCGTATTTTTTTCGGCAACGCCGCTCGATCCTCTAATGAAAAATCTATAAGGTCCTCATCGGTATCGTTTCCATCCAGATACGTTGTATGATCGGTTATGAGTACCGCCCCTGCCAACATAATGTTTGCCATGCGCTCTGTAAAACCATCTTTGTGCCAGGACATGATATTCAGAGAAAGTTTTGACTGCTGCCACACCACAAGACTTTCTTCCACTGTTACATTCGGGTGACAGACGAGATTCGGATATGCTCTTAATGGACAGTTCTCCCAACTATCTCCAAACACGTCCAACCGGATACCGCTCTTTAAAATTTCTCTCAGAATGCGATCCCTGTAATAATGCATCACGCCATAGATCACGCGCCGGAAACGGTAAAGCAGATCCAAAAATTTTTCATCCGATACGCGCAGTTTTCTTTCCCGTAAAACTATTTCTAACGCATGTTCTGCAGTGAAATCCGGATGTTTTCTCATTACAAGTAAAAAATGGTTTGCAAAAAACCGGTCTTTTCGTTCCATCTGATGAATGCGCAACATTTCATTCCAGTAATTTCCATAAGTTCCCACAAATGTCAGATCATAGATCCGCTGCACCTCTTGCTTTTGTTCTGCCATCATCCCCGCCGGTGGAAACAAAATTGCATTACATTTATAATATCGCTTAACAAATTCCACATAATTCCGGTCATGCGTCAACACGTAGAAATCAGGATAGTGATGCTGTAAATGTGGACGCATCCATACCGGATGATCAAAAACGAAATTACATTTCGGACCATGAATATATTCATGCAGATAATGCACTTCATCTTTCATTTTTACAGAAAACAAAAACGACTGTACTCCGATAACAGCCTGAAAATGCCGGTGCATATATGTTGTCAGTTCTTCTAGTTTCTGTTGCTCACTGTCAAAATATATTACCTGTTTTCCTTTTTCCTGTAATGCCTGTCCAAACTGTTGAGCAAATACATTGAGCACATTATGGCATACATCATCGCCTTTGTAAACCAGAATCGGACAGCTTCCTTCTGCTAGTCTCCAGTAATCCTCATCTCTTCGTATCATATGTTCCAGAAACTGTACCGTATCATTTTCTCTGCCGCATTCCTGTGCTTCTGTAAGGATTTGCGTGATTACCTCATCCAGTAACCCCTGTTCCTGCAGCAATTGGCTGTATCTGCCTGTCACGTAGCAGTCCGTCTGCCATCCGTTTTTATCTTTGATGGTTGCATCATTATCTTCCAGTAAAACATACTGCTGCTCCGGATCCAGTTTTCCCTCCGCAATGCAGACCGGTGTTTCCATCGCCATGCGAATCAATAATTCATACTTTTGTTTTGCAGGAAGGTACGAATTGATTCCTCCTACGCGAATCAGCCATTCTTTCTCTACCCAGACCGGGTCTTCACACAATGTCTCGTCCAACAAAAGCTCCAGCCCTGAAATTCCTTCCGGCACCGCCTGTAATACTCTCGCCATAAATACGCCTTTTCTCTTGTAAACCTTTTATTAAATAGTATATAATAATGCTATCAAAAACGCAAATTATTCGAAAGGATCTGCACATGAATATCCTGATTTATCGATATGGAAGTATCTGCGAACCAGATGTAATTACAGGTTTCCAGACACTCGGCAACCATGTTTCGGAAATCACCACCGAAATATACAATAAAAATCTGTCCCCCTCTGAAGGAGTTACCATTCTGAAAAATGAGCTTCTGGCAAGCAACTATGATTTTGTGTTCAGCATCAACTTTTTCCCATTCATTTCGGAAGTATGTAACATTTTCAAAATCCGTTATATCTGCTGGACGGTAGATTGTCCGGTCATGGAACTATATTCCAATTCCATCCAAAACCCATGGAACCGGATTTTCATGTTTGACAGAGCACAATATGAAGAGTTTTATGCCCAGAATCCTTCCGGTATTTTTTATCTGCCATTGGCAAGCAATCCTGCGCGCTGGGAGTCCGTCATTGCAAACGCTTCGGCAAAGGATATCAATAAATATTCCTCGGATGTTTCGTTTGTTGGTTCCCTCTATACCGAAAAAAGCGCTTACTCCTGTCTGCGCAATGCTTCCGATTATTTAACCGGATATCTGGACGGTATTATGGCTGCGCAGCAGGATATTTATGGCAGTTATTTTCTGGAGGATGTGCTCCCGGACTCCATTGTATCGGAATTTCGTGAACATTTTCCAAATTTTTATACCGCACCGGAGCCGTCTTTTGGCACGGATCGCATTACGCTGGCTCAGTTGTATCTCGGAACCGAGATTTCCGCCCGTGAACGTGTTGCCACAATGAAATCTCTCGGCTCCCATTATCCCATTGACCTGTATACCGGAAGCGATACCAGAGGACTTCCGGTTCACAATAAGGGGCTGGCAAAGACTCTGACGGAAATGCCGTTGATTTTCCATTTCAGTAAAATCAACCTGAACATTACCTCAAAATCTATCCGCACCGGTCTTCCACTTCGTATTTTTGATATTTTAGGTTGCGGCGGTTTCTGCCTCACTAATTATCAATCAGAACTTGCTGACTATTTTACTATTGGACAGGATCTGGAATGTTATACAGACACAGATGACCTGTTGGAAAAAGTCACTTATTATCTGTCACATGAAGAAGAACGGGCAGAAATCGCCCGAAACGGTTTTGAAACTGTGCAAAAATATCACAACTACCCGGAGCGTCTGTTGCAGATGCTTACACTTGCCTACAATATAAAAGAGGATAAATGATGCGAATATTATTTTTGGATTCCCCTGCATTTGCAAAGCAGGATATGATTGATGCATTTGAAGCGTGCAATATTACATGTGATTTATTTTTTCATAAAGATTATCAGGAACGGCAAAGTGCAGATTTTGAGAAATGTTTTCTGAATGCTTTTCAAAAAAAAGATTATGATTTTGTATTTTCTTTCAATTATGCTCCGGTCTTATCCCGCTGCTGCCAGAAAGTAAACACAAAATATATCTCCTATGTCTATGACAGTCCTTTGGTTGCGTTGTATTCCTGTACACTTATCAATCCATGTAACTATGTCTTTCTTTTTGACAAAGCGACCTATCTGACGTTTCACAATGCCGGAATTTCGACGGTGCATTATCTGCCACTAGCCGCAAATGTCAAACGCCTGACCTCCATGGTATGTCCGGATGCAGTCCGTGAAAAGATTTCTACAGATGTGTCTTTTGTCGGTTCTCTTTATAATGAAGATCACAATTTTTATGACCGGCTGCATACTATTTCTGACTATACGAGAGGCTATCTGGATTCTATTATGGCAGCCCAGCAGCAGATCTATGGTGCTTTCTTTCTGGAACAGTTATTGACGCCTCCTATATTAGAAGATCTGCAAAAATGTATTCCATACTCCCCTATGCCGGACGGTACAGAAAGCGCTGCATATGTGTATGCAAACTATTTTTTATGCCGTAAAATCACAAGTAATGAGCGCCTTTCTTTATTAAAAGCCGCTTCGGACCAATGTTCCTTAAAACTTTATACCCATCAGAAATGCGAAGAACTTCCGGATGCAGAGTTTATGGGAACGGTGGACTACTATGATACTATGCCATTAATATTCCAAAACAGCCGGATCAATCTGAACATCACATTAAAAAGTATTCAGACCGGTATTCCTCTTCGCTGTATGGACATCATGGGAAGCGGCGGATTTCTTTTATCAAATTTTCAGAGTGATTTTTTGGATTATTTTGTTCCGGGAGAAGATTTTGTCTACTACGAAAGCGCAGACGATTTTACCAATAAAATTTCCTACTATCTGTCACATGAGGCAGAACGCCAGCAGATTGTGCAAAACAGTGTAGGAAAAATGCGCGATGCCCATACCTTTGAGCACCGCGTTCATACCATTCTTAATTGTTTATAGGATCTTCATCGTTCATAATGATCTGGTCAAAATCTTCTAAAAAGAGCTTTGCTCCTTTCTGGTAACCTTTCAGGAGGGCAAGGCTTTTTTCTACAAGTTGTACAGGCGTAAGGTTTTCATCGGCATAAATGGAGTCGCCTAATGCGTATTCTTCTTTTTGGGCATACATCGAAATATAACTCAGCATCGCATTACTCTCTATTTTTTTATTATCATCCATCAGGTTTTGCAATGCAATTGCAGTCCTCGCTGTGTCCTGTGGTTCTTTCTGTATTTCAATCAGTATTTTCTGCTGTTCCTGTATTGCATTTGCAACCATTTTTTCAAAATCTGTGATATCTGTTCTCATGGATTTTAATTTTTTTAACATTTTTTTCTGACATGTTTCCGAAAACATGGGTGGGACTTCCTCTTCAAGCGCATACATATCCATTTCTTTGGTACATTCTTTTTGAATTACTTCCTCTAATGTACAAAGTTCTGCTCCTTCAATACGGGCCCCACCCTCGGTTGCATCAATCACCCTGACTTCATCTTTATAAAATCGAATTGCTTTTTCAAACCACTGTTTATAAAACCACATCTGGTAATCTGTCTGGAGCATTTCTCCATCAACGCCTTCTACCTCTATGATCTGACGGCTCTTTATGTATTCATCATTATCGCCTAATGCATCTCCAATTCCTTTCGTATGAGAAACACCGCCAGTAAACGCGAGATCCTGCCCAATTAATACAATTGTCCGAAATCCAAGTGTCAATGCCAGCATAAATGCGTCTGTTGATACCGATCCTCCCGGTACAACATTTGGAAATGAATATTGCAACTCTTTCTGCAATATTTCATTCCACACATTTCCATAATATCCATAATAAAAAATATGTTTTGCATATTTTTTTAGCAGTTCGGTATTTGTCCAGTTATTGCCAGCCCAATAAATGTCGTCCAAATCCAAACCTGTAAAAAAACGATCCGGTGAATTCGGATCGACGCTGCAAAGAAGATCCGGCCGCACTCCTGCCATGAACGTAGTACGAACAGAAGCATCTACTGCTATAATAAATGCCTTTCCCTGCGCTTTTTTTAACAAATGTATATTTTTATCCAGTGACGGACCTGCAGATACAATAATAGCTGGGACATCTTTTATATCTTTTTTGAGAATGCTTTCTTTTACCTGCTGTATATTCGAATAAAAAATCATATGTTTCATGTGCCATAACATATGTTGTGGCAGCAAACGATCAAATGCAAAATGTGTTTCCTTATTTACCGTAGCATTCCTCATACATTCCAATACTGCATCCATATATCGCTCGCATTCTTCATGATAAAGTATATCATATGCAGGTAAAATGCAAAATTCCAGCAATTTAATCCGTGTATAATCTATAATTCCCTGTAAAAACGCACCTTCCTTATCTTCCAATTCTGGAAAATAAAAAATAATTCTATCTTCCTGCAAAAGATCCTGTAAATCAAACTGGCTACATGCCTTAGCAAAAATCTTTAAATTTGGCTCACATACAACCAATAGATTAGTATCATCACATTTTTTTAGTAATTCACGAATATATCTTCCATCCGAAAAACCAAACACAAAGTAAACGCCATATAAACGAATAGAATATCGTTTTGCGAAAAATTCTGACGCTACAATTGGATTCCAACTACTGTTCAAACACCATTTTCTTCCTCTATCATTAATACACAAAATTTCCATCCCATTTTGAGCATTTTCACTCATTATTGTACCATCTATTTCAATTTTCCTTATTTTCTCTGCAATAAAGTGACTACGTTTTTCCAACACTGCCATATTTATTTCAAATAAATCTCTATTCATATGTAATACCTTAATTTTCACTTATTTGTCTCTTTAATATATTGTATCAAAAGTGTTGATTTCATCATTAGGCAATCCGCCATTCCCAACATATCCGCGCAATTATATCGCTCCATTAACTCTTTTAACATAATCAATGCAAAATTCCCAACATTTTGCATTTGTTCTACGGTCAAATTCTGAACTATATTTTGGAACTGCAACAATAATTGTACCACCTGTTCCATTCCTTCCTGCTCTTTATTTTGATATAAAAGAATTGCCGTATCCTCTATCTGTTTTAATAGTTTATTACTTTCATCCATATCATTTTAAACCTATAGCGTAATTTATAAGATAAAAAAAACCGGCAGAAACCTGCCGGTTTTTGGTAGTTACGATTACTGTAACAGAGATAATACACCCTGAGTAGACTGGTTAGCCTGAGCAAGCATAGACTGTCCTGCCTGAGCAAGAATGTTGTTCTTGCTGTAGTTAACCATCTCATCAGCCATATCTGTATCACGGATACGAGATTCAGCAGAAGATGTGTTCTCAGAAATGTTGTCCAAGTTGGCAATTGTATGCTCCAAACGATTCTGTAAAGCACCTAAGTAAGAACGCTGCTCAGATACCTTAGAAATAGCACCCTGAATCTGGCTCATTGCTTTTCCTGCATTTGCAAAAGAAGTCATTTTAAGACCAGATACACCAATTGCTCCCGCATTCATGCTACCAATACTAATTGTGATTGCCTGACCACAGATAGAACCAACCTGAAGACTCTTCTTTGTGAATGTTCCATCAATCAGATTCTGAGTATTGAATGCTGTTGTAGAAGAAATTCTGTTAATCTCAGATGTTAACTGATCCACCTCTGACTGGATAGCAGATCTATCAGCAGTCGTATTGGTATCGTTTGCTGCCTGTGTAGCAAGCTCGTTCATACGCTGTAAGATAGAATGTGTCTCATTTAATGCACCTTCAGCTACCTGAATAAGAGATACACCGTCCTGTGCATTGTCAGATGCCTTGTTAAGACCTCTAACCTGGCTTCTCATCTTCTCAGAAATTGTAAGTCCTGCTGCA